>Ga0116227_10000485_pt1 | contig 77241 bp, 58 predicted proteins | sample S1TSphgellanicum_FD_89693 | JGI IMG/M metagenome (GOLD analysis project Ga0116227, IMG submission 89693) | Host-associated microbial communities from peat moss isolated from Minnesota, USA - S1T2_Fb - Sphagnum magellanicum MG | ecosystem: Host-associated > Plants > Peat moss > Unclassified...
GGGGGGGGGTCGACGGGATAAAGAACCGGAGTGAGAAATGCGAAGGACCGGGGCGAGGGGGGGGGACCAACGGTTGTTTAAAAAGAAAAGTTTTTTTAAAAAACCAAAAACATCAACCAAACATTGTTGAAATACACACCTGTGCATTATGCACGGGGTTCACACTAGTATGTTTAAAAGTTCATTTGTTTAAATTCATAATAGCATTCTGCTCGTGCTTCACCATTGGTAAAGTCTACCCATGGGTGGGGGCCATTCCGAAAATGCTGGTGACAAGGCTAGGACAAGACAGATATTCCCAAAATAACTAGTGACTTTTTTGGACAAATTTGGGTCATTCTTTTGAAAAAAAAATTGGGAATTAGTGGAGAAAAGTGTTCTTCTAGTATAAAGTCAACAAGTGTTGATATTTTGAGGAGATATTCACCAAGATTTTGATATCAAAAATATTTATCAAAAATCAGAATATAATGGAAAAAAGGGTAGGGTTCACAAATGAGATGAGAGGTTCAAAATCTATAGGAAACACGTTACACACACTTGCTAGGTACCTACTAGCTACTTATCGTCCAAATGTGGAAGGGTTCCGTAGGTAGGTGGGTAGGTACTAGGTATTTTTGGATTTGTGAAAAACCAATCAAAATCCCCAAAGATTGTGAAAAAAACTGAAATGCTGTGGTTTTCCTACCTACCTATCTACCTACCGGTGTTTTTGGACACGCCAATAAAGAGCGGCTGGTGTTGCCATTGCGCTTGTTGATGAGGGAGGGAGGTAGGAAGGGAGGGAGGAAAGGAAAGCCAAAGCAAAGCAGCGACCAGAACAGGACGGGCGGAGCGAGCGAGCGAGCGAGCGAGCGAGCAGGCAGGCATGGCGGAAGAAGATTTAGAGCACCACAAGCCTTCAAGTGCAAATGGAGATGGCGTCGCTGCTGCTGCTGCTGCCGACGCCGCCGCCGCGGCTTCTTGCGGATCTGTTGTCGCTGGTTACAGCCAGCCTTTGGTGCTGCAATCTTATAGCCTGAAAGACGTGAAGAAGCATGACACGCCACAAGATTGTTGGTTGATCATCTGGGGCAAAGTCTATGACGTTACCTCCTGGTATGTATGCATTTCTCTGTGTCTCTGTCTCTCTGTGTGCTCGTATGCGTCTGGTGTCTACTTCTTGTTGTTTCTTTTCTTTCTTTCTTTCTTTTCTTTCTTTTCTTTCTTTTGGTGTTTGTTGACAGATATCTTCTCCAAGTGCTCTCCAGCTTTGTTTGTTAATGGAAAGAATGAAGGAAATGAGGATGGATTTTTGTTTTGTCTGCTTTTGCAATTTGTCGTCGTCATCATTGTCTTTTTCTCTTTCTTTTGGTGTGTGTGTGCGTCGTCGTCATTGTCTTTTCTCTTTCTTTTGGTGTGTGTGCGTGTTGTTGACAGACAGATATGTTCTCCAGTGCACTCCAGCTTTTGTTCTTGTTAATAGAAAGAGTGAAGGAAATGAGGAGGATTATTATTCTGTCTGTCTGCTTTCTCGTATTTTGTTGTTTCTTTTCTCTTTCTTTTGGTGCTGTTTTTTGACAGATATGTTCTCCAGTGCAACTCCAGCTTTTTCTGTTAATGGAAAGAGAGAACGAAGCGAGGAGTATCATTGTGTCTGCTTTTTTCGATTTTTGTGTTGTTGCTCATTTGAATGTTATGGTTGCGGTGATGACGACGACGGCGGCGGTGGCGGTGATTCCAGGATTCCGAAGCATCCGGGAGGTAGCCTCATTTACGTCAAAGCAGGCCAGGATTGTACGCAGCTGTTTGAATCTTATCATCCTCTATATGTCAGGTGACCAGCCCTTCAGCCATTCTACTGTCTTTGTTTTGTTTTTTGTGTTTTTTTCTTTTAGGTTTAGCTGCAGAAAATGAAAACTCGTTGGTTTGTGGAATGAATTTCCTTCAAAAAGGCAGTAGTGTGCACCAATGCTATGATTTCTGCAAACAAGGAAGGGATTGTTGCAAAGTTTGTTTTACACAAGGATTATATTCTGGGGGCTGTAAGACTGGTTTTTTTAGATTAAATGCAAGAGGAATCAAAGCCACCTTATGGATATGTGGTTGAGGTGGGAAAAATGAATACAGGAAGATGCTGGGGAAATATTGCATTGGAGAAGTGGTGCAAAACTCTGTTGTTGGAGGAGATGAGCTATTGAAATCTTCGCGAATTGAGTATTTGAATGCTGGTAATGAGGACTTCTATCTGGTTTTGAAGCAGCGTGTGGAGACCTTTTTCAAACAAAAGAAGGTTTGTTGAAAAGGCTTCTTTCTCCCATCTAAACATCTTGGTTTTTTTGTAGTGAGAACTCTTTTTAGCTGGTTATGATTGTGAACTTAGTGTGAAGAATTTAACCATCCAGGCACAGGACATTCTTGTATGACATTGGTTTCTGCTGGCAAAGAAACAGTTTTTTTGTGGATTGTGAAGTGATGGGGGGAAAAATTTCTATATGCAGATCAACCCTCGATTTCATCCCCACATGTTTATGAAGTCGATAATCATAATACTTGGCTATGTGCTCTGCTATTACTGCTGCTTCTTTTCATCTTCAAGCTTTGTTGCTTCATTATTTTGGGCGGTGGGAATGGGATTCTTTGCAACTGAAGTTGGAATTTCGATTCAACATGATGGTAATCATGGTAAGTAATCAGGTGGTGCAGTCTGCACATTATTACTTTTTCCTTCATATCCCACCTTTACTCCATGAAAGGTTGCTGTAGTGTCTTAAGCTTGTCAGTTGCCTCAGGTCAGGGATCAGATAAACAACCTCATGATGATGCATGAGGCATCTTCAAAAATGTTGTCTCAGATTCTTGTGTGGGATGGAACTTTCACTGGACAGGAGCATATTCACAATGGTGTGGGCTAGGTTACATAATGGGTGCGTCCCTTGACTTTATTGGTGCCAGCAGGTGAGAACTGTAAACCTACATTCTTTCTTTTTGTGTTTGTCTGAGACATTCACAGCTATAGCCATGTTGTGTTTCAAGCATATGATAACCTGTGGAGTAAATGGAAGTTTATTTTGACATGTATGCAGAACATTACAGTTTTAGCCCAGGATAATCTTCATAACTCATAACATGTAGTGTGCATTCTTGTTGCAGCTTCATGTGGAGGCAGCAGCATGTGGTGGGGCACCATTCCTTTACCAACGTTGACCATTATGACCCTGATATTAGTAAGTGGATTCAAACTCATCACACAGAGATCTGATATCCAATCTGACATCTATTCTCAAGTGATTTAACTAAAGCAGTGAATCTTGTTTATTTGACTTTTCTTCCACATTGAATGGTTGGTGTGGTGCTGCATCAGGCAGTTTGTCTCAGTATACGTCATCACTTGTATCAAAAGTCTATAACGTAGTAAATACTTAAAAACCAGCCTCTCATACACTGCCTTGCTTTGGTTAGAATGGGTGGTCAGTATGTGACACAATGGTATCCTTGCAACCAGAAGAGATCTGGAAAGTGACACTTGGTAAACATCTAGTTGATTCTAAGTTTGCAAGGTGTGTGCAGGAGTAAAAGATCCAGACGTGAGGAGGGTTACATCTGAACAGCCTGGACAATGGTACCATGCCTATCAGGTCTCTTGTCTTATCTCCTTTTCAATTCGCTTGATATGACAATTCTAGATAATGCCCACAAAGTCTTTGGATCCTAAACAATTTCTCTCTCTCTTTCTTAAATTCTCTTCCTCCTTTAGTTTGCTGTATCTCCTGCTGTTTGGTCCAAAATCTCCCTACCATTGGTATCAGTTCAGCTTTTCTATTCTGGTTGAGTCAAATTGAGTATGGAGTGTTGTCGACACTTATAAGGATATATGTTTGTTATTGAGCTGACGATTGGTCTAAATTGTCCATTCCTGTGGCAGCACATTTATTTGGGAGCTTTGTATGGGCTTCTAGCACTCAAGAGTGTCTTTTTGGACGATTTCAGTGCCTACTTCAGTGGATCAATTGGCCCGTATGTGTTGTGCTGACTCCAACTGCTATCTGTTTCCTATGCCAACCATATGTTGTCCAGAAATATAAATTTAGTTGAGAAGCTCAGACATTAGGAAGAGAAGCAATAATTTAGGTGCCACTTTCAAAGGAGGTGATCACAATTTTGTTTTGTAATGATCAATAGTGAAACAGACATGTCTATAAAAAATGACTCAGTACTAACTTCCATCTCTGAAGCTGCACCTTATATAATGGTGAACATAAATTTGGACTTCAAACATTTGAAGCAATTTTTGAATGTTTCAAAAATTCAAAAATTCAGTTTTTGCTAACTCTGTCTGTTCACTTGTAGGCTAACCCTGTGTTTAGTGTTTGTCAGGGTAAGGATTGCCAAGATGACACAATTGGAGTTCAATGTATTTTTTGGTGGAAAGCTGTTTTATGCATTCTACATGTTTTTGCTGCCTGCTCTGTATGGTTCACATACTGCAAGTTCCTTCATTGTACTTTATATGGTTTCTCAGGTACTTTCACATCCATTGCTGATGCAGCGAAGCTACTAATGAGTATACACATATAATAAAACTACATATCTTGTGCCAATGCTGTGTTTTATTTGGACTGTAATGTGGCTCGAAACTGAAATTATTGTGGAAGGCTTTTGGCAAGTTTCACAATCTTCAATTGTCATCATACTTGAACAGCAGAGTAAAGGGTGCAAGGTATGGACTGCAGTTTGTGACTGGATGGATGCTAGCACTGGTATTTCAAGTAGCACATGTGGTGGGGGAGGCTGAATTTCCAGAGCTTGACCCTAGCAGTGATACTCCCAAAGTAGCAGCTGGATGGGCTGCATTGCAGGTGCCTGTTTTTCACCACTCTTCTTCAGTGCCCCCACCTGCTGGTGGTGTTCCATTATCTGCTTTTAATAACATTTATTTTACAATATCAATCTGGAGGAGCCTCAGACATTAAGATTTATGGCAACTCTCTCTCAGGTTGAGCACTATTTGGTGATATCACCAAATAGTACAAAAGTGAATGAAGTACTCTTAGATACTTATGTTTTTGACAGTGCAAGTACTGGCTGCATGTAGGTTGCGACAACAACCAATTTTTGCCCTAAGTCACTATTTTGGACTCATTTGACTGGCGGCCTAAACAACCAGGTATGAACTGCTCAATCAGTCCTTCCCATTTCTTGCTATTTGTCTATCATGCTGAAGTTGGAGCACATCTTATGAAATTATGTGACTTAACTCTTGCAATTAGCTGACACACATGGGTTTTATGGATGTGTGGTGAATCAACAGATTGAGCATCATCTGTTTCCTTCTGTTTGCCATCTTTACTACCCATGCATTCAACCCATTGTCAAGGCCACATGTGATGAATTCAATGTTCCTTACACATGGTTTCCCACGGTGAGTTCTCATGGCCAATTCCAATTGAACAATGCATTTTACTGAAGCAGAAGTGCCATTAGGCTATGTTGTCAACTTCTTGGTTCTGTCAAGTAACAATGCCTGAATGCAATTCAGCATTTTGTTGAGTTGTCTAATGTATCTCTATTGTAGCAAGACTTCAGGTGTGGTCCAGCTTGATCAATGTTTGTCTGTCACAGTAGACTTTCTTTTAGTACTTTGGTGTTTCATGTCTAGGTATCTTCCACCATTAAAAGGTTGTTGAGGCTGCTTTAGCCTGGAAGGCTTGATTGAGTGAATGCAATGTAGTTGTGAAAGGAAGAAAAATGCATCTCTTTTGAGGACTAGATATCCTGGGAAAAATCTTTCAAAACAAAGAACCTGACGTGTACTACCTTATGGTAACAGTTCTGGGCAGCACTCAAGGCACATTTTGCTCATCTGAAAAAGGTGGGTCTGGTGGAGCTGCACTTAGATGGGTAAGTGCCCATCTTCCATACAAATTTTGTCACCCAACAATGGTTCTTTTACATGTAAGGCCAGGTTTATGGAAATAGAAGTTACCTCATTATTTTTGAGAGTGATCCTGCTTTATTCTGTTGGGAGGAAGTAGCTGCAATTTGGATGGAGGTGTAGGCTATATACTCCAACAAAAAATTATGATCTATTCATGAATCACTGCCTCAAAGTGGGGACTTCAAACACGACATTTATCCCAGCCAATTGTTTCAATGTTGGATCCTTGAATACACAGTTTCTTACTTGTGACATAGAAACTATGTTTTGTGCATTCTAAATTTAGCATTTCTTGCTACAAATTGGTCATGTTCTGCAGTACCCTTGTACTTCATGGAATCTCCTCGCTCATGTTAGGTGGAATGTCTTGTTTGAAATCTAGTCTCTTTCCTCTAGAGACTCCATTGCTTGAATCATGTTGTTTTTGTGTAGAAAGCCTAAGTTGAAAAGTCAAAGGAATCCTAATGAATCAACCCACAAGATTAGGATCTTGAATCTTCTTCCCTTGTGAGAACCGAGTGGAGGTTAATTCCAATCTATTCTACAGATGGGTTTGAAGATGGAGTACACTCAAATTTTGGTCCCAATTGAGCAAATTGTTAGTTTCATGGCCTTCTTAGATAGTGGATGTTTGTTGTCTACAAAGTATTAGATGGATGAAAGTGTTGGTCAAAGAGAGCTAATTGGATGAAAGGGTTAGCAATTGCCAAGGTAGGGTTCATTGGTACTAATGACATAGCCCAATTGGTGTGAGTTGATGGTGTTGTAACTCTATCAATGTGAAGCAACAATGTTTGTCTCATATTAGCCCTATTGGTATAGGTATGAGTGGATGGCTTTGTTATGTTGTTATTGCCCCAAGCTAATGGATGCCCATGTGTAGATTTTGGGTGCACCCATCCAATTGATGGGTTGTTTTGAAGTGCATAGATGTTGGTGTGATGTTGATGATGCCCCATGAAATCACCTCACCCAAAAAAAAGAATTTAAAAGGTCCAAAGGTCACACAAACAACCTTGTGATAACATCACAATTAAATCCGTTCCACATAAATATTGTACAAACTTTAATCCAACCATACTGTATGTATTTTTACAATTAATAAATCCCCATGATGTAACCACTAATGGACCTAACCATCATTGATTAAATCATGTGTTAGAAGCTTTATTGTGTTTCAAGTAGTTATGTCCTAATTACACTAGGCAAACTAATTGGGTAAGTTAACTTGAAATTAGTTTCAATGTGAACATGATTTCAATTATTTGAACTTTTGAATGGGATATAGATCCTTGAGTGGAATGATTCAATCTAGTTTTTTTAAATTTGAAATCACATCATTTTTTGTGTTGTGTTGTGCTTGTTTTTCAAGTTTCTATGCAAGTTTATGTGTCCACAAAGGTGTTGGTTGTGCTTAGATTCTTATATGTGCAACTAAATAGCATTTTGAATCCAAAAAACTAAATCTAGTTAAATAGTGCTACAATTGGATTTGTTGTTGTTGGTTTAGCATTAGGGTTTTTTTGTGTTTTGCACAAGATTTATTTACAACAAGTGTCATGGAGTTGTCAGCATCTTACTTGAATTGTGTTTTGTGTTTTAAGGTTGGTAGCACCATTGCAAAATGTTTTGGAGTTTTTTTAACCTTTCTTAAACCTAGGAGGTTCAATAAGAGGGCAAGGCTTGGATTAGGATCAGAATAAAGAGGAGCAAGGGGTCCAATCTAGACCTCCCTTTTTCTTTTCTTTTTTTTCAAAATTTCTGAACCTAAGGTTCAAAAGAAGGACAAGTTCAACACCAATCTAGCCTTACCACATTGCCTTTTATTTTTTGAAGTTTCAAGTTTTTTTCATCCAAATGGACCTCATATCATCCATATTTCTGAAATTTTTTTCATTTATTTGACTAGTGGTTGATAAGGGTCTAGTGATTAGACAATCAAAAACAAATTCAATTTGAACATGTTGGTGTTCATAATCAAACACATCATCATGTCATTCATGTCGCAACATAAAATGATGTGAAGAAAAAAATTGGGAGGGCATTTTTATTTTTATTTTGTTATTTACAAGGTCAAAATTAAACAAATGTGCCATTAGGTTTTAAAAGAAGAGGCCTACATGTGTGGGAAATTTTAATCGAGTTGAAAACAAAAAGTTTTAAAAGGTTTTTGTGGGGTAGAAAAAGTCATTTATGTGAAATTAATTTTCATTGGATTTTCCACAACTTGGTCTTTTATGCCAATAAGCACTTATTCTTGTAACCCATAGGTGGTGGAGTGTTATGCCATCAATTCCCATGGAATGTTATGCCATCAACTTTTGAAATTTTTCATAATTTCCAAATAAAAATTACAAAAGTGAGAATTTGTGTTATATGAAAAGTTCATTCTCTCTTTGTGTTATTTAAGGTTATGCATGTGGTTCATTCTTGTTGCTGGAATATTGTTCAAAGTTTTGATAAGGTTGGAATGTGGGGAAATGTGTTTTGCCCAACAATCCAATAAATGTCAAGATGTACAACTCATGTATTAATCATTCCCCCACATTTGTGCATATTACAACTCGCAAGATCCTTATGGTGAAAAGCTATGAAAATTTCCCTTCATTTAAATAAGTATTAGTTTTAAGGGTTATAACTATTTAGTTAATGATCATGAAGGGACAAGCCTATTGTCTAATTCATTCATGCATTATAAGTTCAATTGATGTTGAATAGGTATAAATTCCAACAATAAGTAATTTTTTAGTTGGGGGGTTTAAACTTTATAACCTTCTATTGGCATTGTTATGGGAGGCATCCACAAGTGATGATCAAACCATCCTTGGTTATTTGGTTGTGATGGCAAAATCGAGTTGATGACTAGTAAACCATAATTGTTGTGTTCACAATGAGCCCCATGTTTGTTTAACCTTGTGAAATGTTTTTGGTGGGTGCAGGTGCCTTAAATTAAGGTTAGGTTAAGCCCATAGGTTTCACATCCTTTAAAAATTAAGTTTTGGAGTTGAAAGTTAAGGATAAAGGTCACCACAAAGGTGCCACAAAATTTGAAAACAAAAAACATTTTGAATATAAATGGCACTATAAATTTACAATGCAAGGGGTTCAATTCCAATGACTAACACACCGTCATTAAGAAGGGAATCCTCAAATTCAAACTCAAATTTTATTACCATGCAATAACCAATTGTTGTGGAACATTGATGAACTCTATGGAACCACCAAAGGGCCTCATTACTGTTCGTAGGCAATTGGCACCATCAAGTTAAATGAATTCATTTAAAACTTTGACACTTCCAATATGATATGCAACAAATGCATAATCCATAAACATTCACACCTTTCACGGCATGGAAGGGGTTGTTCCAACATTTGAAAAGGTCATTGATAGATGATTATTATGAATTCAAGCGTGTCCATGAAGCTTGGATTAAAAAATGGTGAATGTATTGGTTACCCAATTATGTTTCCATCACAAATGGGACCTATATCCCCAAGTGCTACTACAACTATAAGTGCAACTACAACAATAACAATTCAATTATTGGAAGTAAAAATGTTAGCAATGTAACCATTAGAATTTATCATGACAACCTTCCCACTAGTGGATGGGGTCTTTTCACAACATTTAATCCTATTATGGCACAAAGGATCACAAAAACATAGGCTATCTAATTCTAGTATGGAAGAATGGGCTTAAATGACAAGTGCAAGATGTTGCATTACTTCAACCCTCATAATTTGGATGTTGATGAACATGTTCCAATTGTTAGAATGCATCAAACTAAATATGGTGAAGGAATGTGCAATGGCTTTTGGGTTTAGTAAGGATAACCCAAGGAATTCCTTAACACCATTGGTTCAATAATCACATGGCCAGCTAAATAAAGCCACATCACAAAACACCAAAAGGACCAAACTAAAATGAGGTGTTGCATCCTCACCATAATTTGTTAAGAAAAGGGGATTAAAGGATTGCCCTAATCCACCTTAAGCCACTACCTCCAACCCTAACAAACCATCTTCCCATTGCAAAGTTTATAATGGGTTGATGTAAACCACCATTTCACATTACTTTTAGAATTATAACAAAGCCAATCACAAATTGTTAATGTTAGGAAAAACTAAGGTTTTTTTAAAAAACTATTTAAAAGGAAAATAGTGACCAATAAAGGGTCAGCTACCAAGACATCTTTGAATTAATCCAACATTACGAAGGTGAAATTCACACATTTGAAGGTTCTCATGATAAGCATGGCAACACATGTGAAATCCAATGTGCATGTTCCAAAGAAAGTTATGGAGTAAAAAAACACATCATATTTTCAACCCAAGTTATTTTTATGCAACTAGATTTTTAAATCCATTGGCCCCAAATGAAGTTATGCAGAATATTTTGAAAGATCACATGTCTTGGGTAACATGCAAAAACCAAGTTAGGGTTCCAACTCCAAATGAAATGTTTGAATGTTAGAATCACAAGGTGTTGACAAAAGGTTAAATCCTGAATATTGAGAGGCTTAACACTAGGTTCACTATCATAGTTAAGTATGTTGGTGAATATAATTTCCAAACCTATGGGGGCATCAATTTCCCAATACAATAGCAAAGATGCCGAGAAGGACGTTTGGTTCCACTTCTAGAACAACTAAACAACTTGCTAGGGGCGGCCCAATAATGGTGTATCATGCATGATTGTTTTTCACCAAAACATTCATTATCCTCAATTTTCAATTGGTAACAATGTTCCATTTGGTAGCTACATTATGTGAAGGTGGGGGAACGTTAGAGATGGTGGTTATGTTCGATGACATTTCGATACCAACTATAATTCCCCAACATACAATATGAAAATTTGTGTCCATAACAACTTGTTTGATGGAATTAAAAATGTGTCAAAATTTCATGTATTTTTTAGGTAAGCTAAATAGAGGTATCTAAGGTCACATCTTGGCATGTGGCTATGACCAAGCTTCAAGACCTCTCAACTTGTCCAACAATTGATAGGAAAAGGTTGTTCTCAATGTGGTTGTGGTGCTTAACAAGGAAGGGGTTTTTTAATTGAAGGAAGCATTGGCACAACATTATCAACCCCAAAAGATTTTGTTGGACTCAAATATTCAACTATTGATGTTGGGCAAAGTGTCAACAAAAGGTTTTGACCAATGCCAATTTTGAACCATGCCCATATCAAATTATGATATCAACAAGCAAGTCAAAAAATATATAGGGATTAACCAAACAAAGAGGTTGGGATACATGTTAATTCCAACAAACCACCATATCATACCTAGTGTAAGCCTAAACAAAGGTTACACATGTTATGTCCTATTAAGTATTAGTTGGAGGAATTTTCTTATACCCCTTAAGGATTACTTTAAATTTATGGGAGCAAACCACATACTACCAATTTGTATACCAAATCGAAAATAACCATATAGGTTTTTGTTGCCAATGTAGTTTGTTGGTGAGCATCTAGGAAAATCAAGCAAGTCAATTATGTTGGTTAGATTTTTAGGCCTCCGCAATGGTTTTGAATTGTTGAAAGGTAACATCCATGACCAAGATGAACCTCTAATGGTGAATTCACAATGTTAATGGTGGGTCATGTTGCTTGTCTAGAAGTTGGCACAAGACCCCATACCACCATGGAGCACATTGTCAAAATTATAATAATTAATTAGTCGTTACATTCATTGAACTTGGCACACACTTTCATCACGAAGCCCATAATTACTTATGCATGATGGTAATCGGCCACTAAGATTTAGCCCATTGGATATTAGGGTTATACATTGGAATATTCTCAAGGACAAGATATGTTTATTAAATTTTTTTGGAGGCACTAATTTTGGTCTAACCATAATTTTGGAATCTAATATCTAGGTATGGTGGTACCACTACATGGAGGAGTCACAAGCTAAGCAAGTTACTAACATGTTATCATGTTGCAATAATATTCCAACTTGCATCCAACATCAATGATACAAGGTTATCAACATTTTTTATTCAACAATATCACACTGTTGGGGGTGCATGATTTGGACAAGATTAGAACAATTGATCTAATCATTTCAAAATGGCCATGTTAAAGTTTTTCATAAATACTACATGTTAAGGCCTTTCAAACCCCAACTTAATTTTTTTTTAAAAGTTGGTATGTGTGTTATAATATGTGCAAACCACATAGATGCACCTTTGTTACATAATGTTCATCACTAAGAAATTTTGTTACTTGTGTTAACAAAATGGTAGTAGATTTGGGCTTGAAGGAACCAGTGTAGGTGGATGTTATAACAATTGGTTTACATGCCCATTGGTTTCAATGGATTTGGATTAACCTAATACCACTAGAGGTGATCCAATGGGCATATTAGTTTTTTTTAAATCACCCACATGCTTAGTGGATGACATACTAGATCTAGGATGTTAATCATGTCCAATTTAGCATGATGACAAACTACCTTTGGTTATGATCAATAGAGTAATTAGACTTCCACAAGCAACATTACCAACATTTTTTAATTTTCCTTCGTCTCATGCATTTCAAGATGTGGGACAAACATGATTTGGGATTTCAATTCATCTTGCATGGAGAAACCCATGCATATGAAAGGTAACAAACCATGGGGTTTCACATTGACACTATTATAATGCCAAATTTTTTTGAAGGTGCACAAAAGTGCATATTGGGGAAAATTATGGATTGTAATTGTTTCACATGGATCCTAAGTTTGTGTTTGGCATAATAAGGTGAATTGAAATGACCAAAGGTTTGTATCATATTGGAAGATGATAATCCAATCTTTAGGCAACCTTGCAAGCTTAATGAGGTGGAAAAGGCCTTGGTTCAAGCTTGAACAAAAAAATTGTTGGATGTCGGGTTGGTACACCTTAACAATAATAATGTTAACTAACAAAGAATCTTTCAATAATTGGATTAAACATCACATGTGTGAAGACTATCATCTAGTAAACAAATGTACACATTCACAAAAGTATAACATGCCCTTACTAGAAGAGATCTTTGATGTCTTTGGGTTTCATAAGGTTCAACATTTTGGATTTTTGTTCTAGCTACCATTAATTACCACTGAATGGAAATGAGAAGGTTAAAATGACATTTTGGGGGATTGATCCTGATGGGAAATATTGTTTATACCAATGGCAATTCTTGACATTTGGTTTGAAAAATGCCTTTATAAAATTTCAAAAGGCTATGGATTGAATTTTGACCAACTTTGCTTTATGTTACATCAACAACATTATCATCTTCAACATGATTCCAAATAATCACATTTGCAAGAGGTGTTTGATCAACATAATGAACATAACCTTAAATTGCATCATGGAAAATGTCGATTCTTCCAAACTCAAGTGAAATATTTAGGTCATATGATTCATCCTAATGGATTAGGGGTTTAAAAGCCAAGGTTGAGGTCATTTCATAAGTACCCCAACCATTGGATGTTAACTAGTTGCAAGTTTTTAAAGCTTGTGTAAATACCACTAAAGGTTTGGTAAAGGATTTAATAACATTGTTAAACCTTTATTAACCTAGTTGAAAAAAATTACACAAAATTACATTCACAACAATACTACGAGTTTTATGACAAGTCAAAGAAACGACTACTATCATTTTTTATTACAATTGTAACTATTTGGTCATAAAAATTATTATGTATTTACAAAGGCCATTGAATGTTATGTGATGTCATGGTTTTGTGACTATAGTTAGTATGATGATTAGTGGGCTTTTTTGGATAGATATATTATTATTCTTGAAATTATAATAACATGCTTTCAATAAATTAAAATTAATTAATTAAAAATACCTTAACTTTTGCGACTAGAATAATGATTTCTAATTTCATAACATAAACATGATGTGGCATTCCACATGGTAATAAAATACTTGATTATTAATCAACATGATGACTTATACACTACTTTGGATAAAATATAAAAAAATTGAATTTTTTTTGAAAGACTTTTAAAAGAATAGTTTAAAGAATATTCTCCCAAAAGTAATACCAAAAGCACGTAATGTGATTTGTGTTATCCCATTTGCACCCATTTAATCTAGGTTTCCTAACATAGGTAACTAACTTAATTAGGTTAAACTAAGCTGACTTTTGGTTAAGTGAACTAAGCTAGGTTGTGTAGTTTAACTAGGTTAGGTTAAGTTAATTTTTGGTTATGCTAACTACATGGGTTAAACTAGGTTAACTTTTGGTCATGTGCCATCATCCATGCATCAAGGCATCTTTTGTAACATTTAGTTGAATAAAATGACTAAGTTGAGATGACATGCACTTTACATGTCATACCAAGGTTAATGATGACATAAAATTTCATTATTATAAGAAAATTTTAAAATATTAATTGTAAAAATGACTAGGTTTTGCAACTAAATGTCCTTTGCAATTAAACAAATTTTGTTAAGGAAAAACGCATTGTGGGTGAAAACACACTACAATGAATCCCTTGGGGGCACTTTTGAGTCTAGTATTATAGTACATACAATATAATTGTTCCAAAAGCATGGTACATTTAATTTTGGGTATCAATTTTGGTTTTTGGGCCCTAAAAAAATTATTTTTACAAAACTAAAGTTATGTAATATTATTTTTAAAATAGTAATAAATTTCATTATCTGAATTGAAGGATCCATGAATATATTTATAATATACATTGGTATAATAGGGCCATAGTTTCGTTTTAATTGCACTAACTTTAAGGCTTCATTAGTCATTAAAGTAATTATTTTAATGAAATTTTTTAAATGTGTCATTTAGCTATGCTTGTCATATTCTATGTGGATGTGATTTCTTATCAAAATCTCAATTTACCACACATTTATTACATATTTGCTCAAAAAACACATTTTTTGAAATGAATATTGACAAATTAGTCACATGATATCCAAACATGGTTCATATTATGTGAAATGACAGGGTTCAATATACCTTCAATTTTCATAAAGACTAAAAATCATTTAAATTGTCTTTAAATTATATATATGTTTTTGGGTAAACATGTACATTACATTTGTTTCCATAAATATACTCCAATTTCTCACTTTATAAGATGAAATGAAATAATTTTTTTTTAATCTCTTGTCTAAGTTATATTCTAACGTAATATGTAAAAATATTGTGAAAACCTTTCGAAAGTTTGAGGTGGGATACATTTAAACATGCACAACCCTAGAAAGTAGTACAATGTGACACTCCAAAAAGGATCATTATAGTGTGCTTTCACCCTTAAAAATCATAAACAAACTTTGATTTTAATGGGTTTCTCCACTTTTACACCCTTTGGATATTCATAAAGATGTTCCATCATGAAACAAATGAATAATGTTGGGGATATAAATTTATCAGATTTTGATGAATAAAAAATTATGAATGCTTTCATAAGTCATGTCATTGCCTAGTTCATAATTTTCATGACAAAATGAAGAAAATCTTATGATCAAAGTTTCAACTTTATAAAATGTTACACATAGGTGTCAAAATCAAAACATGAACATCTTTCAATCTCTACCTCCGCATACAATTCTTCAAGCAATTAAACTTGAAAGTTACCAAATATATCAAACGATGTTATGTAATGGTTAGAGTCAAAGCTTTCAAGGTGATTGAAAAGCCGCCACAACTTGATGCCAAAATTTTAAAACTCCAATACCAAAGGGCCAATAAGAAACAAAAAACCAACACCAATAAAATAGTAAACATTGAACACTCATGACAAGTAAAGTAACCAAAGGATGAAAACATAACCTGAAACCACGAAACAAGTTTGCAACAACTAAATTGGTAGCTATTTTGGAGTTATTGTTCTCATAACATCAAATAATGTCAATTGTGACATTATTCAAGTTGCATAAGCCATATTTGAAAGACGAATGGTTCACAATATGTCCAACTATGTTCGTGTACATCCAGACTTCATCTAAAGGTTATTCATTATTTCCTTTAAAACCCATTTTTTTCATCCAAGTATGTTATCTCGTCTGTCTTGGACACATCTGATGTTTCCCTTTGCAATTGTGAAAACAATTGCACAATGGCAAGAAGAGAACAGAAATTGTGATATGAATTTTATGCACAAAACTTCCTTTTACACTACATTGGGCAGTTCTCAAATAGAGTATTGCAAAAATTGACCATTATGGGTGGGGATTATTTTTTAAAACCCACAGAAATTGGTAGCCTGGGGGTACTGCTGAAACAAGCAAATTGATAATAGAAAGTATTTTTAAAAAATATTTAATGCAGTTATTCGCTACTCTTTGTAGGACAAAGAAAAAGAAAAAATTCATAAAGGTTCTAATGAGCTTGTTATGAACAAAATGAACTAGCCAACACTGGTTTAGACTTAGCCTTTAAGGTGATCATATGTTATAACAATTGAATACAAGGCCAACATTATTCATGTTGATTTCCTTTTTCTAGTTGTGGTAGTTGGGCTTGGTTTATCATATTTCATTGGATCAATTATTATGGCTGATTTCAAATACCAAATGCATGTCATGTCCAAACTTATGATTGTAAATATGTGTCTTTTGCAATTTGAAGCATAGCATTATAATTGTGAGTTTCCAATTTGAGGAAAACAAAATAATGATGCAAAGCAATCAAAAACCGTAGTGACTAACAATTATACATTTTGCTATAGTTTTGGGGCCAAGTTCATTTATCTAATGTCATGACTTTGTAATGGGGCAGCCTTAATTATGTTACAATTTCACATATAAGCTAAGATTGTTCAGCTTGGGTGATAAATGTTGTGATTTTGGTTACAAAAACTTGTCATCATAAGTCCATTGCAACCTTAAGGCGCTTTATATGTGTGTACTCAGAATCACCCCCAAAAAAAGCTACAAAACATAAGTTGAAGTATTAATAATGGGTTTTGCAATAATTTGAAGGCCAAATTCACTCATCAACTGTTACAACTCTGTCATGAGAGCAGCCTGAATGATATTATGATTTCATTTGTTTCCAAGTTTGGTGGACACACCATTTCCCATTTGAATTTTGGCTAAAAATACCTTGGGCTAGATTTGTTGTGCAGTAAAAAAATACTTGACTTCTTCCATGATATTTGGTTTTGATAAGGCAATGATAATGTGATTATTTTGATATTCTAAATTGAGGTGGATTAACTTCTTTATACTGTAGTACCTAGCCTCCTGGTTAGGCACTAATTAATTACTTTTCAGAATTGCCAAAAATTCTGAAAAATACTTGCTTGCCATGCCAAACATTTGAAAGAACCTCTCAAGCACACTATCTTCATTATTTAATACAATGCTGAATTATAAAGCATTATCATGCATATTTCTTGTCAACCGTAAATGACAAAAGAAAAAATATTAGGAACATTGTTGCCTGACCAAGGTACTACATATTAGACTCAAAACAAATCCCCAATTTTACAATCCCTTTTGGCACCAACACAAAGATGGGTCCATCTTGCACAAAAACCATCACTAAATAATTTTATGATCAAGTGGTTCAATTTAGGGACCTTGGGGTTATTATATATATATAACATATTGTTTTAGTGTAGATATATCAAAATTTCTAGTCTCCAACAACCTCATAAATAATGGCTTTCATTGAGAGCAATCATAGAACTTGTGGCTTGTTATTTCTTGTGGGTAAGCTAAAGAAAGACCCCATTTTCCATTTTCATCGCCATATATTTGGGTATGTGAGTTATAGTGAAACTAAAACTTTTTCATGAAGACGTAATAATTGTGCTTGGAAAAAGGTTTTAAATGGTTAATTGTCTCTTCATGCTTAATATGGTGCCATCTTTTGTAGCCAAGAAATTTTAGCTAGGTCTTTAGATGTATGGCAACTCATGGAATTGATCAGCAGTAGAATAATATATTCTCACAATCCATGATTAAATCATGAGCTTGAAAACTAAGTAGTTTTGAGTTTTGTTGGCATGCAATAAGGTGTAAAGTAGTGTGCATGGGTGTTTTGTAGAATTTCTATTATGATGATGATTTGCATAATGTGTGTGTGTTTCTTATCAGCTATTTATTTCAGAATATTAGTTTTTTTTTGGTAATTGTTACTTGTTGTAGGAACCCAGTTCAGTGTAAAGGGAGGTTTTGATTTTCAGATTGTATTTAGAATCTCATTTTTGATGTTAACAAAATGAACCTCACTTATGATTGCAGGTTTGTGTGCATGTATTTATGTGTGCAACTTTGTTAGTTTGGATAGTGTTGGGCACCAATCTTTGTCTCACACATAACAATTTTTGTTGCTGTTGTGAGATTTGTTCCCAATTATGTACAATAGAATTGCTTTTGTTTGTGGCTGAAGTTAATGGTGATCTTGTAGTATTCTGCAGGAGATAACAGGAAGGTCTAATACTTCCTAGCTCATTGATAGTGTTGGGATAATTAGAATTTCTCTGAGTCCTCTATTCTCTGCACACGTATGTCAGAGTTGTAACTTTGTTGTAACTGCCTGGAGAATGTTGTGAAGCTGTATAATTCATTCAGTTGGTTAGAATTGTATTTTCATGCAATGGAGATGTGATGGAGAGAGAGAGAGAGAGAGAGAGAGAGAGCCTGTCAAAGATATTGAATTGGGTTTGCTTTGCATTTTATTAAGCTTGATCTGTAGCTGATTTTCTCTTTCTTTCTTTTCCCCTCTTGTACCTCATCAGTGTTGAAGGTAGTTGAAGGGAAGAGACATGGGTGTGCACAGTTGTGCAGGCACAACAGTAATTTCAACTTGGAACCAAAGATCCGGACTTCCACTTCACTCATTGGTGGACTTTCAGGGGCTAAAAGCAAGAGGATTATCTCTTGAAGAAACAAGCTTGTTTCAAATTGCTGGTCTTTCCCAGTTTAGATCTGTTGGTATGCTCTTCCTTCTCTCATAAAGAACTTTTTAGAAAAGATTCCAGTTTTTTTCAGTCACCTTGTCTCATAGAATTTCCCTTCAAAAACCACAAACAAATCTTCCCTTCGCAGAAGACCTCAATTTGATTTTGAAAGAACCTTCCATTTCTGCAAGGTTTGAATTTTGAAAAGTTCTTAACCTGGTGACAATGTAAGGAAATTTTCTGAGGCTCTCTTCCTGGGATTTCAGGCCAGTGAAGCACTGACCTCAGCTGGGCCCTCAAATCCAGAAAGAGCCTCAGAAAAGTTCCTTACCTTACACTTCATGTGCATGGACACATAATTTCTACAACCTCTACAACAAATATCCATTGATCTCCAAGGACTGCCTGCCTAGCAATTGAAACTTGACACTAGTTGATTCCTCTGTCCTTATGTGTTGTCTTTCTTTGCAATGGATTCTTTCCATTTGTTCCAAAAAAAAGAAGAAAGTTGGCACTTTTCACATACATGGGTGCACATTTTTATTTTTATTTTGGGTCTGATGGCAGGGTGTAGACGGATTGAAATAAAAGCAGCAGCAGCAGCAAGCAGAAGTGCTCCAAGGAGAGAAAAAGATCCAAAGAAGAGAGTTGTCATCACTGGAATGGGCTGTGTATCAGTGTTCGGAACTGATGTCAATGTGTTTTATGACAAGCTGCTGCAAGGAACAAGTGGTGTTTCATTGATTGATAGATTTGATGCATCCAGTTTCCCGACCAAGTTTGCCGCTCAGATACGCAATTTTTCTGGAGAAGGCTACATTGATGCCAAAAATATGCGTCGCTTTGATGATTATATCAAGTACTGTCTGGTCAGTGGGAAGAAAGCTCTGGAACATGCGGGCCTGGGTGGAGAGCATCTCAACATGGTAAGGGCTTGTTGGTTGTCAAAATCAATTTTTTCTATCTCCTCCCTTCGGGTCGATGCTCTCTGCCACATTGGGTGGTAGGTATGGTCCAGTGTTGGTCTAGTATATGGGCCTGCGCCTGGTATCAACACTGGTCACAAGGACCCCACCAGTCTGGTATGAGCTGAGGCAATACCACCTCAGCTCATACCAGACTGGTAGGATCCTTGCTACCATTGTTGATACCAGGTGCAAGCCCATATACTAGACGACACTGGTATGGTCCCTTTGCTTTTCCAGATATGCACAAAACTTTTCCAACAATGAATTTGAGGTAGAAGAGAATTTGGGTATGATGAATGGGATGATGAACCGTGGCAGTGAGGAGGTATTACCTGGTGTGCATGATCTTTGTAGGTTGATAAGCAGCGAGTAGGTGTGGTGGTGGGTTGCGGCATGGGTGGTGTCACAACACTGACAGAGGCAATACGAACTCTTTTAGAGAAGGGAATCAAGCGGATTTCGCCTTTTTTTATTCCTTATTCTATGACCAATATGGGGTCTGCATTGCTGGCTATTGACCATGGTCTCATGGGTCCTAATTACTCGATTTCAGCTGCTTGTGCAACCTCCAACTCCTGTTTCTATTCAGCTGCAAACCACATTCAATCGGGTGAGGCTGACATAATGGTAGCTGGAGGCACAGACGCTTGTATTACACCTACAGGTCTTGGTGGATTTGTTGCCTGCAGAAGTTTGTCTCGGAGAAATAATGCTCCACAAACTGCTTCTAGGCCTTGGGACAAAGATCGTGATGGGTTTGTCATGGGTGAGGGTGCAGGTGTTCTGGTAAGAGCCCTGGTTTTCCATCACGAGTCTGCTCTTTTTGCTATATAATCCTGAGTTGGGAACTGATCAGAGTTTCTTATGTTTTCTTAGAAAGGCCACATTGATCCAAGTTATGATCCCTGACATGTCAGCTATTTCCTGTGGATGCTATCAAATTATAATATTGAGAGATATTCAGGAAACTCTTCCGCTCCAAATTCTTTCACACCTGGTGTGAATGTGGACTCATGGAATGGATTCCCCTCATGTGGACTCTTCGAATGGACTTTCATCTTCCATTTTTGCTCCACCCTAGTGTGCTTTTACCCTGTAGTGATCTGACCAAAATTCACACTACTTACCTTCAAGAGCAATGATACTCAAAAACGCTGATAGGGCAATGTGTGTGTGTGTGTTTTCATGCTGCTTTGTTTTTGAAGATTATGGAGAGCTTGGAGCATGCCTTGAAACGAAGTGCTCCAATTCTTGCAGAGTATCTGGGTGGGGCAGTCACCTGTGATGCCCACCACATAACCAATCCCCAAATTGATGGGCTGGGTGTGTCCAGCTGCATTGAGAAAAGCCTGGAAAATGCTGGAGTTTCTCCAGAGGAGGTACTTGAGGGTAGAAGATATTGACATTGATCGATCTCATTTATAAGTAGTAGGTAGCAAAATAATATCCTCCAGAGTCCAAACACAAAGAGGTAAATCCAACAGATACAAAAGAGTGACACCTCCCCCCTACTTCACCATGAATACGTACTAACCTCCAAGAGAGATGTCAAATGCAGCATTCTACACTTGGGCTTGCATATCTAGATTTCAGCTTCTACCTCTCAGTTTCCCATGTGCACAATTTTTACATCAATTTGTCAATTTGTCATGAAACAGGTCAACTACATCAATGCATGTGCAACCTCAAGAATTGTGGATGATGTAGCCGAGGTTAATGCCATAAAAAGAGTCTTCAAGAATACTTCAGAAATCAAGGTGAATGGAACCAAGGTAAAGTCTGGATGTAAGAAAGAAGCTCTTTGATCCATACCTACCAACACACTGCTAGCCCTTACCTATGTACTAATCATCAATGCATTTACTTATCCAGTGCCCACCTATCATCTTGCCTACCTACCTACAGGACTGATCCTTTTACACAAGAGATTACCAAGATGAAACAGAATGTCAACTCAGTTGGGGGTTCTTCATCCACAATTGAGTCATAACAGCATGGTTCTAAAATTGGGGTTCATTCAACTGGATGGCCTCAAAACTGGAAAACAGGGGTGGTGCATTCATGGGTGTTGGTTCACACGAAACAGAGTGACTAACTACATGATCTTCCTTGTTCTCCAGTCAATAATTGGACATTGCCTTGGTGCTGCTGGAGCTTTTGAAGCTATTGCAACTGTTAAAGCAATTGAAACTGGCTGGTTGCATCCAACCATCAACCAATTTGTGAGTCTATGAGCTCCCCCCCATCTCCATCTATTATTTTCAGCTGCTGAAACTGGAGAAGAAATCTGGGAGGACATGTATGTATGTATGTATGTAAGCCTTATTACTAAGTGTAATCTGCCCTGTAAATACACTAAGAATTCTCTTTGAGGTTGTTGCGTTAGCATGATATCCTTGTGATACACTTCATAGTGTCATCCTTTGAAACTTTCTCTTGGGAAAGAAGAGCACCTCCATTAGCAGCAGGGATAATGGCTTGTACACAATATTTTTTATGAAGTACAGACTTTAAATAGTGTGAAACTGATGAATAGTTTGAACCTGTAAATAGGCACAGGATACATCCTTCTTTTCACTGGTGAAATTTTGCAAGAAAAAAAATAAAATTAGAAATGAATTGATTTTTAAGGGTCTCAATTATTTGAAGGGTTTAGGGTCTAAAAATTTCAGATTTATATATTTGATTTTCAGTAAGTAGCCAAAGTTATGGAAGGATGATTAAAGATTTGCACTCCATATCTGGTTTATAGCCAGATTTGGCTAAACCTTCCTAGGGATGATCACCAATTTTGATATGGACCTTCCTATGGACGATTGCCAGTTTGGCTGCATCACAAACTTCTGAAAAAAAATCACTGACAATATACAGTGATCTCTTAAAGGGCCTGTAAAAGAAATTGATTGCTTTTGATTCATTGGCCATGATGATCAGACCAGATGGCAGCATTTAAATAGTCTCGCATTTTATGCTTTAGGGGTGAGGATGCAGAAACAATTAATGCTCCATGTCCAACTTGCAGTAAACATTGATTGAGGCCCAAATAGGGGGTGTGGATGGAGAAGGTTTAACTGTGGTAGTTTCCATGAAATTGGAGTTGTCTTTGTTTTGACTTGACATAATATATTGATATATTTAAGCTCTATGCATGCACATGCATGAATTGCAGAATCAAGAGGAGCAGGTGACATTTGATACTATACCCAATGTGAAGAAGCAGCACCAAGTACATGTGGGTGAGTATCTTTGTCCTTAAAAGTGTGCTTACTGATGAACTATTCAAGCTTCATTTCATTGAAATCTTAGAAGAGATAGAAGAAAATTGAAGGGACAAGCTACTCACATTTTAAACCAACCAGATTTGAATTCTGGATTGCAGTGGAATTATAATCCTGTGGTTTTGTAGTTCTTTCTAATAGGCGAGCTCTGATTGAGGTTTGAAGTTGTAATTGCAATTCAAAGTCTCACGGTTGTTTTGTTGGGGTGCTTCAGCAATTTCCAATTCTTTTGGGTTTGGTGGCCACAACTCATGCATTGTCATAGCTCCATACTCAACATAAGAAACACAGCAGGATGTCCTTTTTATCTCACCCATAACAATACCCTTTCAATCTATTGTGTTGATGGTTTGGCCTGTCACTCAAGACATCTAGCAAGAATTCCAAATCAGTCATACAAAATAATAATACAAAACTAAACCAGATGGATTGTTGATGATGGGTAGTCTCTTCATGCCTTTGGTTTAGGTCAAGGAAGGTCCATATTATATTTGGTATGATGGCAATTGAAAATGCCAAAGACAAGGTTAGCTGTGTTGTAAAAGAAATAATGTAGTGAGAAAAGCCTTGTTAATATGTTATTTTCCATAATTCAATCCAATGAGAGGATTCCAGGAACCTCAGATCCATATGGCAAATTCAAATCATCTCTTTGCTTAGCAACGTTTGTCATGGCTATTCAGAAACTATCTGAAAGGTCACACATGCTTAGAGGGTTGCATCCTTTGATCTCAGATATCTCTAATTTATTGATAATCCTAAGAACATTGTGCCTGGAAGAGATGATGTGAAGAGCTCATTACATGGATAGGTTTGAAGATGAGAAATTTGTAAAATTGTAAAAATGGGAAAGCCATTTCAAGATGTTGTGGAACTTTGCCATTTATGCAAAAAGCACAAAACCTCCTCCTCACATAAGTGCAGGATCCCTCAAAACCTCTCAAAAAACACACAATTTGGAAGACAGATGACCTTTGTGACCTCAAGCAATGACCAAAAGATCCATAAACTTGGTATTGACAAAAGGCCTCCCCAACAGCCTCTTCCTGGAAGAACCCAAAATGTCCCTCTGCCTAGGGAGGTACACTTTGCTGATAAAACAAAAGTTGTCACTCCTGAAATGTTTCACAAAGCTGAGAATGGGTTCTACAACTGGGAACACATGAAGATCAAAGGCAAAATTCGGCATAAAGATGTCATAGTATTGATTGATTCAGGTTGTACACACAATTTTGTGAGCTTCAAAGTGGTGGAAGCTTTAGGAATCAGCACAAGAAATTCAGAAGCATTGGTAGTGCACTTACCAAATGGCTCCAGGCAGCTTTGCAGCCAACGGGCTATAAATGTTCTTCTTCAGATACAGTCCTATTTTGATGTTCTTGACCTGGGGGTCATGGAACTAGCACACATTGATGTCATTCTTGGACAACAATGGCTGTTTGCAAAAGACCCAACCATCTCATTCCGTAACCACACTATCGCACTCCAGCACAATGGCAGCCACCTCAAACTTTATGGTGAGAAAGGACTACAAAACCTTCCTATGGTTGCCTCACTAAGTTCATCACCCTTTTTCCAGTAAATGAATCAAAAACTTCCATTCCCGACATACTAGAGCAACTTCCACACATCAAGCCTAGACACCAATATCAAAGTGAAAAAACCTCCTATTGACAAGGTCTGTTCATAAAGCATTGAGAAAGGAACATCAAGAACAAGATGCAAAACATTGTGGCCTAGTGTAGAAGTGGTAGTCTTCAATACAAAACCATTTATGTTATAATCAATGCAATGTAATGAGCTCTATGTCATTTGTGCATTACCCATCGTACATTGGCAGCTTCAACATATGTTTGTTGAATTAATTTTGAAATCTTCATTTCGACAAATAGAATAACCTTGAAGGGCTCTTCAAAATATTCAATTTATTTTATTTAATCGTGTTATTTACCTAACTGGTTAGGTAAAATTGTATCCCAAATCCTACACAGATGCAAAGTCTCTTACTCTGACTGGAGCCAACAAAACTCAAAGCTCCCAGTGGCAAAACTTCTCACATCTCTTGAATTAGACATGGGACTGCTAGACTGCTACAAGTAGTCATGTGTTACTTTTCTTCTTTTTGTGATATGGTGCTCTCATGAACAAGAAGCCATTTCTTTTTCGTGGTGTTATGGGTATTAAAGCATCAAGGCTTCCTATGTTGCCTATCACAAAAGCAGCACACTCTTGTTGTACATAGGGGTTATGATCAATTGGGCAGTAGCTTGGGCGGTTATCTGAGCATGAACACACCCTGGTGCTTATTAGGGCGATTCTTAGAGTTCATAACTGCAATTCTCAAAAATCAAAGAACTGGTTCTACTATATAACCATGGTTTTCAAAAGATTCAAAAATCAAATAGCCACCTAACTTATATCCACTGGTTCTTTGATTTTTTAAAAAATAACCAGCAATTGTTTTATTCTTTTCTTTCAAAAAGCCAAGAATAGATGGTTCTTTAATTCTGAAATATTGAAAAAGTTGGAATCAACTGTTATTAGCATCAAATACCCATACCCACCGTGACACTGGTAATGATGCACATAATCCTGCACATCACTGGATACAAATACAAATCATTCTTTCAACCACCACAAGCACCCACATATAACAGTATATCATGTGGCAATACATATATTACACAAAAGAAATGTAGTGTAGTACCTTGGCTACTTTGACACATGCCTCTCAAATAACTAATTAATTTTGAAGCTTTCATTTTGAAAAATTCAATATTTTCTTTCACAATTTTTTGTTATTTGGAAAAATTGTATTTTCCAGCGTATCTGTAAATAATATTATTAGTGTTCAACCTACAAAGGTAGTAGGATATGTAAAGACCATGCCCATTTTTTAAACACTAAAACAAGCAAAGCTTTTTTTAAAACAACTTCCCTCCCATGACCTGTGATTTTGACCAAGAAAGTAACTCCCTTCCATTTGCAACCCTTCCTTTACATAATGCTCCACCCCCTTAAGGGCCCTTATTTCAAGAATGACCCAATTCAAGGGACACTACAAGTTGAGGGCATCATGAAATCAACAATAACATGATTAGAGCATCTCCACCCCAAAATTGTAAACAACTCCTTTACTTTAAAATAGAATAGTGTTTAATGATCATTGTCCCCACCCACAAACGTCATAAAAGTCCCTTTAAACACTCAAAGACCAATTATGTCTTTACATCTAGACCATTAATAGTCATTGTCCAAATCCATAGTAAAAAAAAGATTTTAAAGGGGTTAAAATGACCATTGCAAAATGGACATCAATATAGGAGCGCAACAGGATGTACGTTATCATGCTGCAAGATTTAATGAAATGGGGAAACCTTGTATATATATATAAACAAGGATGGAAATCCATCCACAAAAAGTACAAGGCATGTCAAAGCAAATGTAAACACACAAAAGGAAAACCAAGACAATCAAAACAATAGTAATGTAACGGAAGACATAATGTTAAAAGGGCATCCTTTGCAACAAATCAGCTAGTGATAGAGGTGCACTAGTTGGTATGTGTGGAAGATGAAAAACTATGATTAAACTTGGCAACTTGTTGAAAAATTGCAATGGCTTGCACACACTATAGGGCTATCAATACTCATTACCTACAATAGAATATAAGCACCAAAGGTACCAAAAAGGTTTATTGATGATGAGCTCGACCGACATGTACACAAGAAGTTAAAAAAAATCAAAAAGAGGATGGAAACAATTGTAGATCTTTATGGCAAAGAGAATGAAATCATCTCCTAGCACTTGCTTTGTGTAGGATCGTGCTTTGTTTTGAATGGCAACTATTGCTGCATGTGTTGTTGTCATTGAAACATGCTACACCAAATCTAAACAAATTAAAATGATAATGACAATGTCTACCAAAGTTTTAAAATTGTCTTTGGTGCTAACAATATCCATTTGTGTCCATGTATGCCAAAGGAAAAGGTGGGAAACCTCTTTCTATATGTGAGCTCCACTCTTTAATGTAATAACTGCAACAATGTCTCAAAGTGTATCATGGGTTGCAGTGCGCTCATTCTCGCATAGGCAATGTAGCAAATGGATACCCAAATCATCAATGGTATGCCCACATTAACATCATGAAAAATGCAAAATTGTAGAATGTGGTATATTGAAACAAATACTGAGTGTTGTAAAAAAATGGGCAAAAGATAAATGAACTGAAGGGGTGCTAGGACAAACTAATAACCAAGTCCTTGTTCAGGACTTGCATAGGAGTGAGAATGTGCTTGCACAACATCCAAAGGAACATTTTTAAAAACAAAGTAAATTCCTGCTCATGTAGTTGCATCATAAATTTAGCATTTCATAATTTAGTAATGGAAATTGTGCAAAATTCATTCATTCATAATTTGTAGGTTTCACGCACTAATATCGTATATTGAAAACACATTTGAAACACAAATTTATTGGAAGATGCAAAATTTGTATGACATTTGTTCATTCATAGGTTTGTACTTCATCTGTCAGCGCATTTATTTATGTATCAAATGTATTTTCAATGCATGATATTCATGCATAAAATGTATGAACCTATGAATGACGAACTTCACATGATTTTCATTATTAATTTGTCACATGTTGAATTTGTGATGTGGTCCATCAAAGAAGACTATATTTGAGGATAGGATTACACCATTAGATTCTCAAAAAGTAAAACATGTGATCGGATGACCTCAAGTAACATTGCATAGGTATCTTGTAGTGCGACCTAAAAGGGATAAATACTAATCTTTACATGTGCCACCAAATAAAGAGTAGTAAGGTGATCATCCTATTGGAAATGAGAAATTGATGCAAGAGCAATCAAAGCCCAACATCCTAAAAAGGTGGGGGCAAACCATTAAAAGAAGGCCAACCCCTTTGAAGAAGTAAAAAAAATGATCTAACAATGAGCCAAATGGCCCATTGTGGTGTTAAAAGATCCTAACTTTAATAGCTTTTCCAACATAGCTATGGAACAAACATCAAACTCAATATAACATTGCAAGATACTTGGTGATGGAAATACAATACGCTATAAGTAATTCAACTGCTAGGCATAACAATGCGAAAACATTGCAAAAGTTACTTAAGGATCTACAAGCATAGGAAGGCTTGTAATCGTGCTAAAATCATCCTATAATGCCTTTGATATGAAGGACTCCACAAATGGCAAAGAAGTCATCAAAACACCTAGAATATGAATACTGGATTCAGCTGCAAAAAAACCTAGAGGAAATGATTTAAACTAGTCTAACCCCTATGGAGACTAAGTTATACATTTTGTCAATTGCACAAAAAGTCCTAATGCTCCAAACTTTTCCTGTAATCGTAAAAAAAAAATAACATGTTCGAAGCAAAACCAACTATGTGCGTACCATTTGCCGATGAAAGGAAAAGCACAAATAAGGTGGGCTGTTGCATTAAGACAAAGAGTGTGAAAATGAACCAATGTGGACAACACTCCTCCCAAAGGATCCCCTTGTCATGTACCAAATTTAGATGAAATGATTGTGAAATCCCTATGTCTAAAAGCTTCTGAAAAATATAATGGAAATGGGTGTGCATAAAATTGATGAACAAATGGGAAGAATTGATCCAAGGTGTTAATACAAAATTGCAATTCTTGAAAAATGTTGTTCCAGATACTAAATTAAACATGTTCCAAACATTCACATGTAATACCACCCACTCTAGATGTAGATCCAACATAGCTTTAACCCCATGAACTCTCGCACTCACTTGTTGTTGCCACCCCAAACTGGTGTGGACTAAAATGTTCTACAAATGTATCCTTGAACTAAATAGCCAATGTGCAAGCGATTAATTGATAAATCACTTCTCTAATCATAATGGGTTGAACATTTTAAACTTAAGATAATATTTGCGATGCAACAAGTAGGCATGATGCTAATGGAGGAACATGACCATGAACAATGTGCTCGCATATTTCAAAAAGGAGATCAAAGCCATTGGTAAAATCATCAGGGACAAAACAATCTTACAAAAGCTCATACAGTATACCCGAAAGATTGCTGAATGAAAGACCTAATGAACATGTCAAAGTAGAAATAAATGTTTTTCTATCCAAAACAAGATCTAGCTTTAAATGAAAATCATCAACAAAAGGGGGCAAGTCAACCTCAACCAATGGATGAAGACGGCGAAAGGCCATAATGGTCTTAACTGATAGGGCCATAAGAGTGTTGGGGGCCAATGCACACACTATTCAAATATACTCCCCTACATGAGCAAATGTTTATGCATGACACAATCATGCTGATGGAATTGGAGTAGGATATAGTGCTAACACCTATGTTTTAATTGTATGTTTTTCTTGTAATGTTTCCCAGTCCCCTGCCATGTATTGACATAAACGTGCACAAAACTGTTGATGGTCTTTTTCATCACCTCGTAGCAGAAATGACAAACACTAGGAATGGAAGAACAAAAATGCATGCCAAGCCACTATGTCGAACAAATCGACAACCAACCAAGTTAAAGGGATGTGCAAAACATGTTGAACTTCGACACAAAAAACATATGGAATATGATGGTATGAATGGGGGCATGGTAAACCAAGATGGAAAACATCAATGATATCTAATGATGCAATCCATGTCCAAGTTGAAGAAAGAGGAAAAGATAGTAATGCCAAAGATATCAACGCCCCAGAGGCTAATGATTGCCTATGTGCGATGCATGATGTCTGGTGTCATGTTAAACTTGCTCCTGCTACATTTAAGTGACCACAACCAAGACAAGGAACACGTGAATGATGCTTATGGGATGGATAGGCACTTGGTGTATGTAAAGATGATTGAAGAAGAGCTCGTGGCTGATGAAGTAGGTAAAATGTGAAATGTGAAGAAGAACTAGGTGCAACTGAAGAGACTGGATGAGGTAATGTGGTGGGGATCATCAAATGAAGGGGCAAAAATGTCTTGTGATAATCCACACAAGTCATCATGATATCAGTATCTTGCTATGATACCCATCAATGTTCTAATGATAGTGAAATTGCAAGGCCCGCCGTGCTTGTTGCTCTTGCTAGGGTTTTATTGTCCCACCCATGCATGTTCTTAAATGGCAATGGTTCCAACATTGCAAGGTCATGTGACATTGAAACTTTTGAAAAACTACACCACCGCGCAAGGTTCTAAAAAATAGTCCATGCTGTGTTTGACTACTAAAAATTTTGCTAGGACCACACACCTTTTTTTCCTCTCAGAATACCTACCTACTTCCATGAAAGTAAAAGAACTAGATAAATTTGTCTTATACAAAACTATCACCAATTAAGTTGAAATTTGTCTAGGGAGGCTTGCCCCTGTTACTCCAAAACAAAAAAAATTCACTTTGTTAGTCCTATATAAAAGTCAAGAACAACCTGACACTACCTTTTTCTTTCTCTTTGCTTATTTTTTTGCCTTTCTTTCTTTTTCTCTACCTCTCTCTTTGTCTCTATTTCTACCTTTTTTCTCTTTTTGCCCTTTCCTCTATTTTGTTTCCCCTTAACTCTCTGCAATTTTCCTCTCTATATCAAAGTCTAAAACATGTTGAAAAACAATATTAATGCACAGCTTGAAAAATTGAATGCAAAAAGACAAGAATAAATGACCTCCCGATTGTCTATCATGGAAAAGATGAGCACATTCCTTGATTAAACGATCCATATCACACCTAGGTGTGCCGTGTACCTCCATGGCCATTGGAATAAAATGGTGTCCCTCATGAAGCTCTCTATACTTGCGGATTTTAACAATGGTGTTAAGTTCCACAACTACATCGACTGGTTGACTAATAACACTCATAGTTACTGTCTCCTATGTTAGGTTAGTAACCACCACAACCAAACTAACCTCATCTCCTCTCATTGTCTTCCATCCTTGTCTCGAGCTTGCCTTCTCATGCACAACACCTCTAATCACCACCTCCAAACACTCTTGCTTGTTGATGATGCCCCCAAACCCAACCCATGAATACTTGTAAATTTAACCTATAAATTAGCTTTTCATGAGTAATCACCATCTCCTTACTCCTCACAAGTGTTCACAATGCCCCAACCTCTTCCACAAACCTATCCCATAAAAACTTAGGCTAAAACCTTTCCTTCTCATGAGTGACAACCATCAACAATGAATTGAAAAACTCTAGTCAAAGCTATGAGATTGTTGTCTTGGATCAATACTTATTGAATGAAAAATAGTGAGACAAGGAAATTTTTAAATGGGAAGACAACAATGGGGGTTTGGTTGGAGGTTAATTGGCGCTTGTGTTAGAATTGTGAGCCTGAAGTGAGGGAGTAGATGGGTAAAGGTTGTATATTGTATAAGGTGGAGTGAAAGAAAGGTAGGTGAGCCCACAACAGAGGTAGGGAAAAACCACAGCCAAAGTCAGGTAAGAAAATGTGCACACCTAAACTCATCCCACTTGCCATTGGGAGTTTATTTTGGTGGTGGTTGTCAACATTTAGTCGTCAGGGCTTAATGTGGAGTTAAATGGAGGGCAAGGAGGCCCATGGACATGATTGTCATCTTGTCAATAGAAGGAAAGACAACAATTATCCTACTATGGACTACTCAATTTGGAGTGACTAAGGGTTATCATAAATAGGACTACCACTCTAACCAATAGAGGGTAAGACACTGGTTGTGGAAAAAAAAATATTGCTTAGGAACTTGGTCATGACAACTGCCTACATGTTGTTTGTGTGGCAGAGGGATACCATAGAATGCAGATAAATTAGTCCACTAAGAACACACCTTACAATCATATACTCTTTGCATTAATTTCATATTCCACCAAAAGCCAAAAATATAAATGTGTACACATTCTCAAGTTTATAAACTACTTACACTATACACCATTACAATGTGGCTACATGCACACAATTTCCATTTTCTCCATACCACAAACAAAGAATAACTATTACATTAATGCAATGGACAGCCCAAATTACACTTCTTTCCACAACTTAACAATATGCAACATGGATGTTGATTGCATGATAATGCAATCAAACAGAAGAAAAAGCATTAATACATCCAAACACACCTACATTGGTACCATGGTAAAAACCCCAAATTTCTTTTGAATTGCTTCTAAACATTACAAATATGCCATTATCAAACAGTCTCTTGAGTCCAAATCTAAGATTTCCTGGGTTAACCCTCACTCAAGAACTTGAAGGTGCCAGTGTAGAGTTTATTTCCTATTGTATGAAAACCTAACCATACCTAGATCATGACACAGTAGGAGCAAGATGCACCTTACACCTCCGAGAATCATTGTAATTTCTTCCCGCAGGTCTCACAACCTATCTCTGGTGCATGGCATTTGAGCTGTTCTAATTTCTAATAGAAGATCACCTACAGTTTTACATCAAAGAAAAATCAGGAATAGAGACTTTTGTCATTTGTGAGCAAGTCATGATTTTGGTCAATTAAATTCAACATCATGAAGAGGTGTTTTCACAGCATAACTTATGGTTGCACACCCCTCACTAGGTAGCAAAAAGAAACTGGTAGAGCTGGTGTAACAAGCACTTTTGTCTGACTGACACTTATCACATTCTATCCACGAAGAGTGCAGTTTCAGGCTCCATTCATAACTTAGGGACCCCAGACCCCAGTCAGTGTGGACAAAAGCATTAAACTCCTCCAGCCTACAAACAATGTGATTTATTTGTATAACTGCTGGTTGATCAAACCTCAATATCATGCATGACAAGGTATCAGCACAAGTTTTTTCATGATCCAGAGTAGTAACTGAAGCTGAGCACTTACCCATCACATTATCATCTTCCAAGATTACAAACTTGGAGGATACGGGTGCCAATTGTCTGATGACAATGCCAATGATTCTGATCACTGCCTCTGAACATTCGTAAGCTGGCAAATTTCTTCTGTATATATCAATGGGCTTGAGACACTTTGTTGTTTTGTGCAGTTCAGAAGACAAATGCCAATATTTCACATTACCATCCCACCATCAATGTTGAAGGTCTGCAAAAAGTACCAATGAAGGCAAATTATTAGAAACTTTGGCATGCATCTAAAACCCAAGATTTGATTCATTTATCTCACCTGCTCATGCTCTCTCGTAGGCCCGCAAGGCTATGGGGAACATGGCTGATTTGAATAGTAGCTCCCTCTCAAGCCTGTGGCAAGTAGCCTCTCTCTCAACTGTTGCTTGGAGGGGGCACTTTAACCATTTCTTGCCTATCATGGGTTTAACATACCACATCCAGGATGCAGAGTTTTGTGACCTGATATTATTGATGTTGTTGTTTCATTTTTGTCATCTCTATTTCTTCTTGTTGTAAGATAGTTCACATTCTCACAAGTCATGAAGGCAATTGACACTGGTAGTGCAGTTCTCTACACTGATTGTCATCTGTAGGCTCTTATGGCAGGGCCCAGGTGTGGCCTTTGTTACCATTTCCAAACCTAAGCAACTGCGTGATGTTTGTGTGCATGACAGTCATCAAATATGTCGGCTACTACAATTATTCTGCATTCCAAGAAGGGGATCTACTGTAGAGCCATTCATCTAAGTCTCTGAACTCAGCCTCTTGGCTGCTTGCCCAATATGCTGAATGTGGGTTTCTGTTCTGATGCTTCAAGTCAGGGCTGCCTATGCTGATGGTATTTCAGGGGTGATCCCAGGTTCCAACTCCTACGAATTAATAAACCTTACTACCCTGATAATCCCATGTTCTAAACTTGGTTCCTGTCAACTGAGCTGAAGAACTAGTACTTTTATTGTCCTGTTTCTGCTGCCATAATCAGTGCTTTGGAAAACAAGATCTGTTTACATATTTAGCCTTGACATGGTATACCAACACTTGACTACTCGCATTGTCTCTCACTGATTTGTCTGCTTGCAAACTGTTAGCTTGTCAGAATTCAGATTAGTATGGATTTCACTGATGATTCCTGGTCTTGACATGGCTCTGAAGAACGCTGTTATCCTCCCTGAGCCTGATTATTATTTCCATTCTGTGACAGGCAGAGTAAGCATCATAGCCTTTAATTGGAACTCACTCCTCCAAATCCTTGCAATGCCACATATTCTGAGTAATTGGTATGAAAACTTCACTAGGGCAGCTGGACAAACCTGGCCTGTGATATAAGCAGCTGCAGGATCAAGTGCCAGGAACTTCACCAGTCCAGCCACCTCCTCAGGTAGACCATATCTTCCTGTCAAACACAGAAGACAATTGAATGAAGGTGATGAGATTTGAAAGAGAGGGATGCAGGAAGATACATATTTTTTCACCATTGCAGCATGAGATGTAACTCCAACAATTTATTGATGCCTGCCAACACCAAATGGAAGCAGGCAACAAAACAAAAAAGATGCCAGTAAAGTTAGCTTACATACCCAAGGGAATGGTCTTCAAGATGGCCTTCTCTGTTTCTTCATTTAATTTTGCAGTCATGTCAGATGAAATGAATCCAGGTGCAACTGCATTGACCTGTACCATATTTGTAATAACATGGGTGATCACACTGGGAAGGCACTTCATCAAGATTTGAATCTATCTGCATGCTATCAATTGTAGAAAGTAGGTACCACTAGATAGCAGTGGCAAGACCTGAAGCTTACAGTGATACCACGGCTTGAATATTCTCGAGCAACTGACTTGGTCAATCCAATAACTCCAGCTTTGGCAGCAGCATAGTTAGCTTGTCCAATGTTCCCAGTCACACCCACAACTGATGAGATGTTCACAATTCTCCCCTGAAACAGAGCAGCCAACCACAAGCTCTTGAAACACAAATGGACACACCAATAACAGATGTCTTTTTCTTTGTCTGACGTCACCAGGATTCAAATCCTTATTTCCTTAAGTCATGATACATCAAATGAGGTTGCACTTCAAGGAGCTTTGTAATAAGCTAAAACAATCGTGTCAACCTCTATGAACAGCATCAACTATGGGTGACTCACCTTTCTCTTCTTCATCATCACCTTTGTAGCTGCCTGTATCACAATAACGACCAACATATGGACTGTGAGAGTTTTCATTTTCAACCTGCAGCTGCCACAATTGTTAGCAGTCAAAGACATACGAATGGAGGATTACAGGTTGCAGCCAAGATACGGACATTGCCCACTGCAGGACCTGTGAAGTAAATGAGTGGATCTCATTTAGCTGAGTACATCAGCAATGAGGAGACAGTGAGAAAAGTGCTTTGAGAGCCATTAATCACTGTAACTATGCCCAATTTGGATGAAGTAAGACTGCAGAGAAAACTCCACAAATTTGATGTAACTGTTGTGTTAATTCTGGTCAAACCTAAACAAACACAAGAATGATGGAGGTGGTCATAAGATTATCACACCTTCACAATCATCATGGATAGCATTGCCTGGCTACTGTTACTTTCCAATGACTTCATCAGCTGAAGCTAAATACAAGTATTCTGCTTATGCATAAACATAAGGCAAATAATCTATACGTGGGCTTTGTGTTGCTTGACACTACTGGGATGATCAACTATTTTTTTCCTCTTATTATGTTCCCATACGGTTTCCAATAGTTCATCATTATTTATGTCAATCTAAAATTTAATTTAATTTAACATTAATATAAATATCATGGAGATAAAAAGGCACATGTTACTTTTCCTTTTCATATCCATGTTGGTGGGTAGGGGAAGGAGTGAGGTAGTTAGGCTTGAAAATGAGGTAGGTGTGAATTGTCTCTGGAATTGTGCAGGGATGATCATACAAAGGATTCCAAAAACTCACCGATATATACCAGTTCCTCATTCCTCTCGTCACTAGAATTATAAAAAAAATGATGTATGTCTGTCCGTGCCATCGGAACCTCCCTCTTCCAATTCTAACTACCTCACTCCTTTCCCCTTAACACATACATGGATCTGAAAAGGCAAATTAACATGTGCCTTTTCATCTCCATGTTACCAATATCAAATAATTCAAGTGACAATGCTGGTTTAGGGTCAACAACTTTAGGTTCCATTACAGATCTTGTTAATTATTAAAAAAACTATGTCCTGTGTTTCTATTGCATTTGCAGAAGCAACAGGAACACTTGGTTGTGAAGTCAACTATCACTCAAGAGTCATCTCAAATCCCAAAAGTCAATCAATATATTCATTCAAGCTGCAACAATCCTGTGAGGGTTTAGGTTCCCCTCTGCAAGTAAGCACCTAGGCCTAAGTTACAGAGAGGCTTCATGCACCCTGAACATATCCTTTAAGCAGACCACTGGTGACTAATTGGATGCAATACATCTGCTTCAGCAACTAGAAAAAAATCAATTGTGCATAAAACTCCAGGAAAGCACTTTCAAGGCAACTTACTTGTTTGTCAGTTCCAGCCAAACCAAAATGAGCATGAAAAGAATGAATGTGGTTCTGACTTCCAGCACAAATAGAAACAAAAATGAGAAGAATGAGTGCGGCCATAACCTTGGGAGTATCACTCTCAAAGTATCAGATCTTCACCTTTGTAATGCATGGCAGTGACTAGCTCCCAGCATTCCCAGTGAATTCATCACCTCCTGAAAGTGAGTGTAAATAAATATAAAATGAACTGCTCAGGAATTAGGGCATCCAATAAAAGATATGTCCTGCATTTCTGTTAATTTTTCACAAGCAGTGGAAAGACCTAGAAATGATGTCAGCCAACACTTAAGAGGCATAGAAGAAGTGAGTGCAAATAAGAGTAAAGAAGAATGAGGATCACAACCTCTGTAGGAGATTATCAGAAAAGTGGCACAAGCTTACCTTGCAACATAATTTCAGGTGGCAAGAATTGAGCAATGGGATGAAAATGTCATACCTGAGTGCAGAGGAAAACACCAGTGAGATTAAGGTCAATAACATCTTGCCACTGCTGCTTCTTCATCCTCATCAGCAAGGTGTCCTTTGTGATTCCTGTATAATGGACATAAGCACTTTGTTCATGAACCCTGGAACTTCACCAGCAAACATAAAATAACTGCTGTCTCCTGAAGTCTTGGCAGAAAAGACATTGGGATAGTATGCACTGTTAAAGCAACAATGCTGGAATTTCCATGAAGAAAGGTTTTAGCTAGAGCTTTTGCATCTTCAAGATATGAGGGGCAAGAGCTGGCAGGAATAATTACCAGCATTATTGACAAGGATGTCTATGGTTCCCCACTTGTCAAGAGCCTGCAGAAATTAGACAGCATGAACAGGCTTAGTCCACAAAGAATTTCAATACAGAAATGTGAGAAATGCTCAGTAAACATCCATGGAAGAACAGCTGAGAAAGAATCCCACCGCTTTAAAAAGAGCATCCACATCAGCCTCCTTGGACATATCTCCGCCACAAACCAGAGCAGATCCTCCAAGATCTTCAATCTGCATACCAACCACGATCCCCTCAAATCGGGTTCTAAATGACAGAACGTAAGTGCACGATTACATAACTGACAAACCTTAGTTGTAATGAAGGCACCCTTGATCAGACAGCGGATGCAATCGCCAATGCTCCTTCCAAGAATGGCTAACTAACCTGTTGCGCTACTTCTTCAGCTTCTTTGGACGACCTCGCATAGTTCACAAGTACCTATCATGCAAACACGAAGTTCGGATCACAACATTCTCATTCAAAGGCAGACAGGAGAAAACCAGTCCCATATTCTTCTTGTATGAAAGAAGCGTGTGTCACATTCCTGCAAATTTTAACAGAAAACCGTAAGGGAGAAGCCAGAACACAGCAGATTTCACAGGCATCGGCAGAGGCAGAGATCAAAACAAAACATTACAAAACAAAGATACGCCTCGTTCGCAACGCACCTTCCCGCCGGCTCCCCCGAGCGCAAGCGCTATAGCCTTGCCAATACCCCGAGAAGAGCCCGTAACGATCGACACCGGCGCATCCACCAGCTTGATCGGCTCGGACACCGCCGGTTCCGTCGTGGTGAAGGCCTGCGCTCTCACTCCCCACCATCTCCCCGGGCTGGCGGAGCTTTTGGAGCAGGGTTTAAGCCGGAGAGCAGGAAGAACAACAACAACTTGTTCAGAGGAAGGCAGTAGGCGGGGGGATAGCTGGAGTGGAGTTCGGGTACATGCGGAGGAAGAGGAAGCTACCACAGCTGTCGATGCCGCCGTCCAAGTCCACAATGAGGTTGCTACTGCCATGCCCCCTTCTTTTCCCCTACTTCCCCCAATCACCAGATTGTCACTTGTGAAACGAACACCAAAAAGACAGTGCGGTAAACAAAAACAACCGCGAAAAAAACTCAAACGACGAAATGCAAAGAACGCGCGCAGGGAGACAAATGCGGAGTGCACACAGACACTCACTGGCATGCACGAGAGAGAGAGCGAGAGAAAAACAGGCGGAGAAGATGAGGGAAGAGAAGGCGGGCGGAGAAAACGAGGGGAGGGGGGAGGGGGCGACGGGCGGAGAAGACGAGGGGAGAGCAGACGGCCGGAGAAAACGAGGGGGCAGAAAACAGGCGGAGAAGACGAGGGGAGAAAAGACGGCCGCAGAAAACGAGGGAGGCAGAAAACAGGCGGAGAAGACGAGGGTAGAGAAGACAGCCGGAGAAAACGAGGAGGCAGAAAACAGGAGGAGAAGACGAGGAAGACGGAAAGCATGGCGAGCGGACAGCTTACGAACAAGCACACGCACTTGATCGCCGCTAATCACACCACCACTAATCCCGACTAAAACTTGATTAGGTAATCAGCTCTGCTCTCAAGGAATTTATTATGTTGGTAATTCTTCTCCCATGCACCATAGGTGCTGCTGCATTGTGAGAGTTTTCTTGATTCGAATCAGTGTTGCGTCTTATCTTATCGCTTTTGTTGATTTCCAGGGAAGAAAGAAATGTTTATGTGGGGGTAATGTCCCCACTGCCCAGAGTGGGGCACACACATTCCCGAAATAAGGGTCTCTTTCCCTTATTAGTTTGCACAATGGTTGTCACAATTGCACATGAGATGCTGAGATGACAGCACGGTAATGAATGAGAAAGCGAGGGAAATCTTTCCAGGTGCTCTGCTGTATTATGAGCACTCATTTTGCATTGAAGAGCTGCAAATTGTTTTGGAAATTAACTCATTAATGTTGGGAACTTTGAGAACACTTTGATGAAAAATAGCAAGCTACAATCCACAAAGAATCTTTCAGGTTTCTACTTCTTCACTCACTTTTTGCACCCATGGAGTGTCATAATGCTATCTTAATCAATCATGTTTTATGGTCATGCAACATTTGCTTTCAGTCTTTTTTTTCTCTCAATTTTGTAATGCAACCAGAGTGATTAGTATCCCTTGATAGATTTCACCTTAATTGGTGACACTTTTTGTAGAGGACCATCTAAACAATAGCCAGTAGACAGAATTGAGACAACCAAGAGTTTTTTTCAATCTTGATTCATGTTTGAACAAAATCAATTATGGTTTCACCTTCTTAATTTTTTCATGTTTTGTATTTAGGTCATAAGGAACTACAAAACTAGGATGCATGTTTGGGAACTGGCCATGACATGCTTCCCAAGATAACCATTTCTACCCCACCTACATAACAAATTCCTACAATGAAATTAACTTTTTAAAGAAGACACCTAAAATTCTTTCATATCCTCACATTTGTTTTGTTTGGAATAACACAAAAAACTAACTCCCAACAAATTTGAAGATAATTAATGTTAGACATCAAAAAAAATATCAAGCAATTTCCATATTTCTAAATTGAAGGTTACTGGTCAACAAAAATTGGGAAGGCCTGATGTAAAGTCAAAAGGTCCTTACAAGACTGACAACGGGAAAACAAATGAGAATGGGTACAAGAAATGAAGTGCTAGCATTTGCTCACCTTTTGAACTCTTTAAAACTCTTGTAGGTCACGAAGAGCTCAAGGTAACCCAATTTTGTTGCCCAAGTTTGTTGCCCTATGTTACAATGACCAAATTTCCATTGAATTTTTTTTTTAATGTATTATTGCCCTTTGCAAATATGGAAAACATTCAAAAAAATATGAACCTCTCTCATTTCTATTCTCTTTGCATTGCAATGATAAGGCCTTTTCTCTGGGCTCTTATAAGTGCATCCTAAAAAAAAATTATAAATCAAAGTTTTTTGACCTTTTGGCCTTTTGTTAACCTTGTGTTGCCATATCAAAACCAAACATTTTCTTCTCTCCTACAAGTGCATGAAATGCTTAAAGGAACAAACGTTTCCAACTCGGTTTCATCTTTATGTTGCTATGAAAATCCTTTCCATTATCTTCTATAGGTTTGTGTTGTAGTGTTGAGTTGCTATTAAAATCTTCATTATATTTACATAAGTTTTCAAGTTAGTTCTTAGCTTGATAATTAGACATTGGAACATCTCCACCATTGGCATTGCATTATTCCTTATAGTTGAATTGTGCACATTATCTTCAATAGCCAAAAATGCCTTTGGTTGGTTTGCCCAACAAGCAACCCCACTCACAATTCATCATTTATGTCATTTCTCCCAAATGATTAATGCATTTTTTTCACTTTTCATGTTTTTTTTCATTCTTTGCACAAACTTCATTCTCATCTCCGATTATAATAGCTTTTTTTTGTTTTTTAAAAATCAACCATGAAGGATTGGAAAAACTAATTATTATTTTATTGAGAGAATGAAAATGAGGACTTGTGGTTGAATGCAACATTAGATTAGATGGAGCTTGAAGCACCTCAGCAAAGACACGAAGGGTCAATGCATGGGCATAAACCAGACATAGAAAAAAAGGGAAGCCAATCACTAATGAATCTAGCGAAATTATTTTGCACCAACTCCAACCTATGATGAATCATTTTTGAGGAGGTGTTATAAGATGTGTCAATTTTTATTTTGCAAAATCATGCAAGATGTGTGCACATATGATTTTTATTTCTTGCAAAAGTCAAATGTTCATTGGGTCATTAGTAGTTCTTCCATTCAAAAGTGTACAAGCACAATGATAATGTTGGCTTGGTTGTTAACACATGCAATGAATATTGTAAGATTAAAGAAAACACAACCATTAAATGTTTAAAATAATTTATGGAAGCTTTTTGAGAGCTCTTGCAATTAAGTACTTTTGACAATTATTATGAATTGATATAAAAAATCAAATGATGAATAATGCATAAAGAAGTTCCCTAACATGTTTGCTTTGTTAGATTATATGCATTATTAGTAAAAGAATTGCCCCATTGCTTGGCAAGGGCAATTCACTAATGAAAAAAATCACAAGTTGATTATCTTATAAGCAATTGTTGATTAGAGTTTAAGAATCTAACATGCATTTTTTGGATTAATAAGTGACAACAACATGATTTGAATGTGTTGGATAGATTGCCATTAATTTCTAATTTGTTGTGGGTTGTAAGTAGAAATTTGGTTTTTGAGGTCAGTAGCAACATGGATCCTTGTTATTATTTGTTGGTCGATGGAATTGATCCTCAATGGTCTATATTTGTGCAAACTGTTCACAAACCCCAACATGAAAAACAACAACATTTTGCCAAAACATAAGACGTTGCATGCGAAGAAGTGAAATGATGTTTTGGAGTTCCACAAATGTAATTTGGAAATATAGCAAACCTTAATAGACAATGGGACCAAGAAGTCATAGTTGACATCTCGATGGTTTGTCTAGTGTTGCACAACATGACAATAAAAGATGAATATAATTTGAATTTGGAGCCATCATTTGATGTGAAAGGAAACATAACATTTAAAAGGGGACTTTCATTTGAGGATTATGTTGAAAGCGCCACTCAAATTGAAAACTACGATTTTCATTACAATTTTCAAAATGATCTCATAAAACATTTGTGGTAATTAAAAGGCAACAACCAACTTTAAAAGGTAAAAGCATCTACAATGGACTTTTTTGGATGTTGCAATGATAGTTTTTTTCAGGGTGAGCCAAATATTGTTGCATTGTATGCAAATATATTTGAGAAACTTGGCAAAAGTGAGATGAAAAATTGAAACCTACATTTTAATATTTCAAACCCATACCAAAAGGATAAATGTTCAATCCAAGGTGGATTTTACAAAGGATGGTACATCCAATGGCCCTAGTCCAAATTATTCAAAAAAATTTATCATTATGGACTTTTTTCTTCTAGTGGAGTTGAAAATTAAGCCTACAACTTTTTACTACCACACGTTGAAATACCTTAACACTTAAGATGAAAAAGTCAAACAAGAAAAAGTCTTTCAAAAATTTTAAGATTTAAAATGAAAATTTCAAATTTGTAAAGTCCATTTCGATATCTAAATTGACTTTTTCAAGGCCCATATTTTTAAAGGTTTTAAAAGAAGGTTTAAATTATAGTGGTATTAACTTGGAAATGGAAAAAAAATGTGAATTTCAACACCATTTAAATTATTTTTTTTAAAATCACTAGATTTGGATTCTAAAAATGGACTTTGAACTACCAATTTTGGTCTAATGTAGTGTGTTTTTACCTTGAAATAAAATGCTCAAGAATCACTTTGTTCATTATTTGTGTGATCTTTGAAGTCTAGATTGCAATGATTATTTCTTCTTGAATTGGAATTATATGCACATCTTCTAAATTATTTTCATCAATGTCCAGTGCTTGAAGTTGTTCTATTGGAACAATTGCCAATGGTAGAGCTTTGAAACAAACATGGAGCTTTTCAAGTTCTTCCCCTTTACATAAACAAAAATATTTTTTGGTTTCAAGAAAGACAAGCTAATCCTTTGACATTGTAAACAATGCCATAATGTTTTGTTTATATAGAATCAATGTTTTCCTCAATGTGGTTGTAACCATAACTAATGTGGCACAGACTTGAGCCCTCATGGCATTTTTTCATTCTTTTGTTTTTCTTTTGATGCCTTTGAACCTTGTGGCCTTTTTGGAATTGTGTTAACTAGATATCAGTTCTTGTAAACATCAAACAACTATGTTTCACTTATGTTTAACTCAATAGGATTGTCATAAGACTTGCATTTTTTTGGCAACATATTTTTGGATTTTTCATGCATTTTAGCCCAACATGGCAAATCTTTCAAATTTAACCAACAACGAAAATATGTGAATGATGACGCATATGTTTGATCCTATACAACTTTAAATATTTTGGAAGAGTATTTTCATTTGATGTCCTTGATTCACACAACGCATTTAGAGCACTATAGTTCCCACAAAACTTTGCAACATCGTGTTTTATAATCCCCCATTTCGTTTCAATGACTTTGTTGGTCTTTTTGCACAAGCTTGAAGTTAATGAACAATGTAATGAAAGTGCACCTTTTCCCAAAATGTGGTCAATTTCTATCCATTCCTTATCATAGGGTCTTGAAAGATATGAAAAAAATTAATGCACAAAACCTTATTTTCCTTAACAAAAAATTGTTTTCCCTTCTTGCTTTTTGATGTTGTAACATTTTCGCCTTGTGTGTGTAGTGTAAAAAATTTTCTTGCAAAAGTTGATGACATCATTATTTTTTACACTTGATGTCAAAAAATTTGATTGTGTGACGCACCTCCAAACTTTTCGTAAGACTCAAAAGCAAGTTCAAAGGTGAAAACAATGGAAGAAAGAGTGGTGGGGATACACTCCTTAGTTCGTAGCACTTCGGGCGTAGAGGGTGTGCCCGAAGCTTCAGGATGGGGATTATGAAAAGTGACAAGTGGGTCAATATTCACACAAAACTACACAAACTAAACAACGAGTTGGTTAATGCATAGTTGGAACATTTTTGGTGCATGGACGAGCCACGAACATGCACAAATTCAAAAGATTCATCATGGCCCGGACTTGGGGGAAGTCACCACCTTCCCCCTTATAATATTGTCTGTGATTAACCATGGGGGCTACTTTCAAATGTCACTTTGTCCCGGGACTCCCAAGTTGAGAGTCTTGAAAATTTCAAAATTCTCGAAATTCTCGAAATTAGGACTCCCATGACTTTGGAGGCCCATAAATTTTTGTGCAAATCTTTAATTGAAGTGAGGTTTAAAGCAAAGTTGTAGCCTTCATCGAAAGTTTTCCAATGATATGTGGCACACCACCTGCACATAAATAAACCAGGGCGATTATTGATTTTTAGTGGTCAGGAGTCAAATTGGCATTTTGACTTTCAACCCTTTTTTCAACCATAACTTGTGTTTTAAATATTCAAATGGGATGTGCGAGCCCATTTAAAACATTTAAGTTCCAAGAGATTTCCAATGGTATATGAACTTTTCAATTCAATGAGTTTTGACCCCTACAATCTCTCTTTGAAGATTCAAGAGTCCATTGGGACTCCAATTCTCAAAGTGAGAACCCACTTGGGAATGTGTGGGTTCATTCCCTCACACCTTCCTACATTCCCAGGAGCATGAAATGTAACTTTCGAGCTTCATTTTCGGCCCGCACCTTTGTAAACCCTTGCCTTGGTTGTGAGCCCAAAATTAGGATTGCAACATTGTGGGTCCGCTTAGGTTTCAATATCTTGTGCCAAAAATGTAATTTTAAAAATGAATCTCTACTAGGGCCAATAAGTTTTGTATTGGTTGGATACATGGGTGGTATTATTATTTTTGGGTTTATTGGCAATGGAAGTGTGCCATTAATGGATCATTTATGGGATTGCAGTGGAAATGTTTTTAGTCACTTTATGTGAAAAAAATTAAGTTGAAAAAAAACCAATAATTTTTTGGCAAGAAAAAATTGACACCTTGAAAATTAATTGGGTTAATATGTGTTTTAACCTTTAACTTAAGTTTGGTAAAAAATGAACCCCCATGTCCAATTATTGGTATTTCCATGAAAACAAAATGCCAAAAGTTTGTGACTAAGTTCTATTTCATTTTTTGTCATTTTGTCATTGAATTAGGTTGTGACATACTTATGAATTTTGTTGTCATTACTTTTGATTTTTAGTAATCAATTGTTGTGAAGTGCAAGCCCTTGGTAGTCTAAGTTGTCACATGTAGTAATACTTTTGTGAACCAAAATTAAATCTTGGTGTGATTTCAATAACAAAAAAAGGACAAACATTTTATACAATAATTGAATCCATTACTTAAACTTACTTTATTCTCAATTCATAAGTTTATTTAATATTTTAAAATATATTTATCACTATGTATTCACAAAATATTATAAATTTATGTCTTTTTCACAAAAATATTACTATTATGGCTTATTAATAAAAAAATTATAACGATTTTTTAAATGCATAGTTTGACCACAAACACTAGGGAATTTTTAAAATTCTAAATATAAATATTGAGGAAATGATTTTAAAGTATCATCCATTTTTAGAATTCGAAAACATTATTTCAAATATGTAAGTAATATTGAAATCTACAATATCATCAAAAAAATCAAAAAATTTCTTTGAAAACCATATTATTAAAATTGACCCAAGAAATAAAATTAAGGAACAGAAAGTTAGAAAATATTTTAGTTAAGAAAACCATTAACATTTCACAACCATTGAAATCCACAAGTTGTTTGGCAATTGAGTCTTTAAAAAATAAATAACTATTTTTTTTAATGGTTGTGGGATTCCTTTCAATGTTGTTAGGTCATCTAATTATGAAGAGATGATAGATGTAGATATAACATATGGTCTTTGATATGTTTATCGAAACATGATAAGATAAGTTTTTTTCTTAATGCACATAAACAATCCAACATGGAAAAACAATTCATTTCATATAACTATGGAAAGGTTGTTTCAAATTTAGTTGTGATTCTTGTTGCCAAAACATGTCAATTGAGATTTTTCTGTGGTAGGTAATGCCTTTAGAATGAGGCATTCTTAAAATGAGGGCCTACACAAGGTGATAAGGGTGTACACAAGGTGAAAGCCCTTGGGTAAACCCTTATTTCAAGAATGCCATGACTTGCTCCAAGGTTGGTGTTGCCTAAAATAATACCATCATTTTTTTCTTTTTTTTTGTGATACCCAACCAATGTTTTTTTGGGGGAATTGTTTTTGCAACTAACAAGAAAAAAAGGGAAAATGCAAAAAATACAATGGTGTTTAAAATTTTTTTTTTGGCCCCCTTCAAAGAATGGGCCCAAGTCACCACATTACGATGAAGACAAATCTAAAGTCATGACATTTAGATAATAGGATCAAACAAGTCAACAAAATATAGGAAAAATTCTAAATTTTTGTGCTCCCTCATTCAATGTCTAACTAAATTTGACTAAGTCTTCTTGTGCATGATCACCAATCCACCTACTTCAAAAAAAAAAAAAAAAAACACTATATCCAAAAAGTAGGGAAGTTTCAAAAAAAAAAAGTTTCATCACAAGCAAGCAAAATTTTCAATTTTTGAAATGTTCCTATGCTTATTGAAAGAACTATTTATGCATGTAAGGAGCCCTCAATTATCTCTAAAGTAGAAAAAAGGGGGAGGGTGTTATAGTTGTGAAACACTTGAATTCAAAAGATTGGGTATGACAATTATAATGTTTTTCTTGACAGGTTTTGTCATTTTTTCACCAAAATTTTTGGTAGTGTAGATAAAAAAATTTCCTTGTTTTGGGGGGGAAAATTTTGTCCAATTTAGAATAATAGATCATGATCATCCTACTTATGAAAGAATTAGAATACTTCCAATTTCGTTCATATTAAAAATGAAATAAATTGACTAATTAAAAAAATAAAATTGTTCACTAGCTTGCATTTGAAGGACTTTTTAATTTTATCATGAGTATAAAACATAGGCCATCAAATAAGGAAGCATGAAAAGGATTCTTAGTCTAATTTTTAAAATCACGTAAATTTATGCTGATTTGCAATGATATATTTTCTCATTACACAACCTTAGTTATTTTTTTGTAAAGACATATTCTTGTTTTTAGGAAAGCAACATGAGATGACATTTTAATCCTTTTAGTTGTTGTTTTGAGTTAAAGCTTGATTTAAGGTTGAAAGGGGAGATTTTTTTGGGAAGTGGTCGATCACACGAGGGAAAATTTTTGGGTTTGAAAAAATGGTTTCAAATAACATCATGGGTCCACATTTTAGGATTTGTACGAACATGCTTTTGGCCTTCGGTTTGGACCATGATTTTTTAAAGTTAGAGTTCAAAAGGGGGCCTTTTATGGTTAAGGTTTGATTCACAAGTTTTGGTGTTTAGGGTTAGATCAAGATCTTTTAGGGTTGGGAGTTGGGCCATGAGTTTTGGGTGCGGTCAAACCATGGCATTCAATTAACCCTTGAACTTAAAACCCAAAACACACATAGTTTCCCCCCTCTCAACCCACACAAAATTTGCACAAACAATTGTATCCCACAAAAACCCAACTACAACCCCAACAATGTATCAAATTTAACAAAAATAGTTGCCACACACACAATCCTCACAAAAAAAGAAAAAAAGGTGAGAAAGATTCAACACTACTTCACCAAAGCTAGCATCGTTGCCACTATTATTTCTAAATCATTCCATTGCCATTGCTCTCTTGCCTCCAAATCACACTTTTGGAAGTTGGGCACTTCATTAACTTTCTTATGGTTGGACCTTTTTGCATAGTTTTTTTGGCTCTATTTTAGCAACAACTTTTTCACCTCTTTCTCTTGTTATCACCCATTTGTTGCAAGCTCCTCGCCACTTCTCTCCACCCATGCAAACAAAAAGGTAGACAAAATAAACATCTTTCTCTCTTTCTTATTTTTATAATTTTGGAAGCACAATAGCAGACTCGACTTGCTTGTCACCACTTCTCTGGAACCATGTAGACAAAAAGGATAGACAAAAGAAACATCTTTATCTCTTTCTTCACCTTGTTTGATGATGAAACCCTGCTAATAAAAAATAAACTAAAGCACCCAAAAAAGTGAGAATACAAGGAACAAAATGGAAGGACCCACACATCCAAGAAGATAAAAGAACCACCTACAAGGCCAAACCACAAGGGGAACATTGTTTTGTTTTGGAAGCACAATAGTAGACCAGACTTGCTTGTCATCACTTCTCTCCACACATGAAAATAAAAAGGTAGATAAAAGAATCATTATTCTCTCTTTCTTCCCTTTTTATGGGAAGCACAAGACCTAGCAGACCCAACCTACTCATCACCATTTCTCCAAGCCTATGGAGACAAAAAGAGTGAACAAATTTTTTAATTTTCTTAAAATTTTAGGGAAGCACAAGAACAGACTGGAATTGACAAGTTGTTGACACCCTCAAGTCAAGCTCATTGGCAGAAGGTTTATAGGATTTTCACCTGTACACCACTTATTTTGAACCCAAGACCTTTGTAAACCCAGGGTCTCAGTAGGCCCCTTTATCGACTATTGAGAGGCCTTTTATGTATTACAGAATGGGCCATGGACAGCCAATTCTGCCAAGGAAGCCCTCGGTGGTTGAGAACATTATGTGGCAGAATGTCACTTAATGAGGGCTCTGATGAAACCATTGGCCATGGTAAAAGGTTCTCATTGGTGAGGGCTCAACTAATAAGGCATCACAAACACGCTAGCCCTGCCAATAGATAAGATGTACATCTGCCTCTGTGTCCACACTCTGAACACCAAAACAATCTGTTCCAATCTAAACAGTCTAAACACTTTCACCAAAGAAACCAGTTCACTTCATGTGAAACTAGTTCTGATAAGGTAAAACTTCCAAAAGTTGGATCCAATGCGATAGTCCCTGTCTCTGTGGGGGCAGGGCCCAATAAAATTGACACTCCATGACCCATTTCGTGCAGTTAAAAGTAGGGGTCAAGAAGCAGAATGGGTACTTGAGGCAGAAGTAGGGACCAGTCATCCCTGCTTTTAATGTTCTATGGAACGGGCCCATTCCACCTAGGAACTTGATGAGCTTGGTAGGGCATGCCACCTTCCATCAGGTTAGTAACAGGTTCTAGAAGGGCCTGTTCCAGACCATAACTGGTTTTGCCCCCACATCTCTCAAGCTCGTTCACTTCACATTAAAAGTGAAACTGACTACACAAAAAATGGAAACAGGAAATGGGTGCCTGTCTCGGCTTAGAAACTGCCTGCAAAAGTGTCTGAAATGTGACACTCAAAACAGTTACAAAAGGCCCTAGGGTGCATTCTGCCTCATAATATGTCACTAGTAGGAGGAACCAAATGGAGGATATGGATGAACAGGAGGCAGAACATGTCCCAAGGTAGACATTCCTGATGTAAAGGACCATTCGTAGGTGAAAATATGGCGCAACAGATTTGATACTGTGGTGGGAAATGACAGAATCAGCCGCCATTGCCAATTTTGACATTTAAGATGCCTAAAACCTGCAGAATTAATAACAAGGTATGGTGCTCCACGACTGTGTTCCTGAGCCAACTCCATGTATGTATCAAATTACCAAATGGACAGGAAGGTTCAGGAACGAAGAAGGAAGCGCAAACCGTGAAAATTGCGAACTGCATAAAGTGCAAACGAAGAAGAAGAGCAACTAACTGTGAGCAATGTTTTTCTTTTTGTTCGTTGTGAACTTTCACAAACGGGGAGCAATGATTTTCTTTTGGTTCCTGGTGAGCTTTCACAAACGGCGAAAGGGCAAACGAACAGCGAAATGAGCAAATGAAGAAGTTGTGTTTCTGTTTTTGGCGAATTTTCGTATCTTGGCGACCCAAAAGGAAAAAACCAGCATTATACAAATGCTAATTTTTTGGGGAAAAAATAGCTCAAAGTAGCCACATTAACTGGAAAAAAACTGAAATCACCATATTTAGACAATAGGCTCTAGCAAGTTGCAAAAATATAGCACAATTTTGGATGATAGTCCAACAGTGATTTTTTATTCACAATTTTGTAGCTTTTTTGAGCAAAAAAATGAAGAAAAATTGAAATAAATAAATTCGACTAATTTTGATAAATGTTTTGGGAAAATTTCGCCAATTTTCGCAAAATTTTCGATATCACAAAAGTGGACAAAAAACCTATGATCGCCAATCCACGTAACTTTCCTCATAAATTTGAAAAAAGAAACACTCAAACGAACGACGAAAAGCGCGAACGGCGAAATGACAGCCGTCGTGTGGCGCGGGTGAAAAAAACGCGAGTGCTGCGAAGCAACGCGAACGGCGAAGAGACAGTCGTCGCGTGTGGAGGAAACGCGTGAGCGCTACTGCTGCCCCTTTGTGGTACCCCACGCTCGAATCTCTCCAAAGTCAGGCGACATCAGCAATGCATGACTTTTGTTTCCCCTTTCCTTCAATCAACGATATGGAGCACGCACGAGTTTGCAGGCCACGTATCCCTAGTTTTCCGCTCCCTTACTCCTTCCAAGTTGCTTTCTTTCTTTCTTTCTTTCCCATGCATCACCACTCGCTTCACATGTGCTCGCTCCTCTCTGAGCTGATGAGCTGCTAGGTTTTCCTAGGCGATTCCCCACGCCCATCGGCGATGAGGACCGATTGTCGTTTTGCAAGCCAAGCGGAATTGTAGCTTGTCTTGGAAAGGGCTGTCTGGCTTCAAGTATTCAGCAATTGTAGCAAAGCGAGGAGTCACCAACTCTCTCTCTCTCCAAGGTGAGTTCTATGTCAATTCTCTTCGTCTAAATCTTCTTCACCTTAGCACTTGTAGTAACGCGAGGATTCAGCAACTATGTGTGCGCGCGCGCAAGGTGAGAATGTCAATTGTCTTCTTCCTGTAAATCTTCTTCACTACCTGACAACCTTTTTATTTTCCCAGACCTTACACATCATTCATTCTTCAGTAGCCGTGAAACAAACTGTTTGCACATGATCCGAATTTCGCAAAATGGTTTCCCGCATGTGCTCTTCTTCTAGGCTCGTTGATGTCCGAGCACATGGTGAACGTCGCAGTTCAGTTCTTTGTTTTCCTATGTATTGAACTGTTGGACACGTCTAACTCCAGGGATGGATTTGAGCATAAACTCCGGGGAAAAATGAGTGTTACTGCAGAAATGAGTCAGAAAGATGAGAAGATCATTATGGTCCATGTGATTGCATTAAGATCAGATGGACCTAAAGTCAGTGAGATTGCTGTGCTTCATAATTTGTGTGGTGTTTGTGCATGATTTTTCAGTGGCAGAACTGCTTCCAACTGTTTCCAAGTTCATGTCTTACAACTGCCTGGTCAAGATACAGCAGGTTGCAGCCAGACCATCTGTCCTAAGCAAGCTTACATTCTTCAACTGTAAGCTGGTCCATGGAAATTTGAATGTCTTGAGTGGCAGGATATATGACTCTTAGCAACTGTTCTTCATTTGGCCTTGTTGTGGTGTCCCCATCAAAGAACAGTTTTAAATATGGAAGCTAGAGGAAAGGTGATCTCTGATGAGTCTTCCATCACTGTCAAACTTCTCTTTCATAACAGGAGATTAAACTGATTGTTTCATCTTTGCCTCAACCTTTTCTTGGTTTTCCTGGTTTTCTCTTGTTGCTTCCATGGTGATGTGTAGGAGATGAGTTTGTTTGAAGGTTACTCAGTGTTGTAATTTGGAAGTGATGATAGGAATCCCATTCACTGAGTCTCACAGGACCTCTACTGTTGTGACAATGCAGATGCATAATTCATCAATCAGGGGTGAAAGGGAGAAGGAAGGTCACTCACATGAGGTTTCAATTTCATGGGGTCACAAAATAGCAGGGTGGTGGAAGGAGCTATCTGTCTTTGGTATTGCAATCGGTTACTGTCTGTCTGCAGCTCTTCTGTCCATCATCAACAAATGGGCAATAACAGTGTTCCCTTTCCCAGGAGCACTTACAGCTCTCCAGTACGCCACAAGTGCTGGAGCGGTATATCTACTTGGCAGATTCAATGTCCTGCACCATGATGATCTTAACCTCAAAACACTCTGGCGCTTTTTGCCAGCTGCAATCTGTTTTTACCTCTCTCTTTTCACCAACAGTGAGCTTCTCCTGCATGCTAATGTGGACACTTTCATCGTCTTCCGATCCATTGTCCCTTTATTTGTGGCCGTTGGAGAGACCCTGTACTTGAAGCAGCCATGGCCCTCTTTGAAAACCTGGGTGGCTCTTGCCGTCATTATGGGAGGCTCTGTCATCTATGTGAGTACTGACAAGGCATTCAATTTCCATGCCTATGGCTGGGCACTTGCATACCTTGCCAGCATGTCCATAGATTTTGTTTACATCAAGCACATTGTTATGACAATAGGGTTGAGCACATGGGGTCTTGTTTTGTACAACAATCTGGAGGCACTTCTTCTCTTCCCTGCAGAGCTTTTATTGATGGGGGAAGGACTGCAGCTGCAAGGTGAGACAACAGAGAACTCGATAGAATGGACATCTTTTGGGGTGTGGCTGCCTGTGGCCCTATCTTGTCTTTTTGGGCTTTCGATCTCCTTCTTTGGCTTCGCTTGCCGACGAACAATTTCTGCAACTGGCTTCACTGTCTTAGGTGTAGTGAATAAGCTGTTAACAGTGGTTATCAACTTGCTTATCTGGAACAAGCATGCATCAGCAATTGGGACAGTTGGCCTTCTTATTTGTATAAGTGGAGGTGTACTTTATCAGCAAACAACAGCAAAATCAAAACCTGCTGCTAGTATCAAAACATCAGAAGTTGTGGAAGGAGATGAGGAAAAGCAGTTGGTGCCATCTGATATGAGACTTGAGCAGGAGGGCAAGAAATCATCTGACAACTAAGTATGGGAGGCTTGGGTTCTTCAGGCCTTTTCTATATGTTACATTTTACCACAGTATTCTTGCCCAAGGTATTTATATTTTTTCATGTGCATCAGATGTATCTTCTTCATTGGGGTCCTTATGTTTGGTATGTAGTTGAACAAGTGTCAGTCAAGAGGCTCGAGGAAGGAAACAGAGTCCACAGAGCAATTAGGGATAGTAGGTTAGATTTGGCTGTAAGAACATTTTTTTCATATTTTGTCATGATTGGAGGCCAGTCCATGATTAACTGGTAGCAGGATCTAAAGAGAAGAAAGATCAGTAGGTAAGCATTAAAGGCAAACAAGTGCCCACAGTTTTCTAGGATATTTAGAATTGGATTATTTAGCCATGACTAGAACTACATTGTCTTGAGAGTTTCACTACTCTTTGACCAGAAGAATGTTGTTACCCCTGATTCTTGAAGATGGGTACTGGAGAAAAAAATCATAAGTCATATTTATGGCTCTTTCCCACTGTGCTCCTCCTCCCATGTCCATAGCCCTGCAGTGTGCGCAAGCCATAGCGATTCTTCAGCAGGCTGCTGCACTTGGTCAGGGTTCCTCGTCTCTTCCACATATCATAGCTAGTGCATCTCCATCACTATCCAATTTGTGTCAGATGGCAGCTCTTTAATCTTAGGTCTTTGTGGTTATCGTTGATTGTCATTTCGTAGCCATGAGTCCTCTTCTGCATAGGGTCTTTACCTGGTTTTTGTTGATTGTTTGCCTTTGTTTTTTCTTTGGGTTGTGTCTACTTGTGTTCTCAGTTGCCTTGTACTTTTGATGGATGGATTCCTGTCCTTGATTTTGATTCCCATGGTTTTTCTTCATGTATCTGGTTCTCTATGGATGTTGCAAGTCTCAATGAAAGTATGAAATTGGGAAGAGAATTCACATCTGTGTGCAATCTGGGGTAAGATTTTGGTTTGAACTAGAAACCAATTTAGGAGTGACAGCCATAGAGCATGAAAGACCATGGAAGCTTGAAAACTTTCCAAGAGTCAAATTAGAAGCACCAAATCCCACTGACCTGTCAGGCTTGAAGAACAAATAGCAGTGCACAAGTCACTGCACATGCACCAAAGTACATGAAAAGAAAGAAAGACACAAATGAAACAAGCAGGTCATTGAATAAGGGTTCTGCTACCTTCTGTCAAATTCGAACCTGCAACAATTAGAACAGGAAACATTCCTTGAAGTTCCAAAAATGGAACTCACAGTTCACAGTAACCAACACCTGGCGAATGAACATTCCTCAAAATATGGTACCAAACAAAAATTATATACATTAGTCAAAGATTTGTCCCAAGAGTCTGAGCAGCACATATAGTATAATTTGCAAGCTTGTGTTTTAAGCAATTCCAGCCAAATGATTTGCGGGATTGGGATCAGCGTATGCCAGCAGTGCTTTTTTCAAGAAGAATTTTCACCATCTGGCAAGAAAAATAAGGAAAGTGCAAAGGGTTTTCTTTTGGAAAAAAAGAGGGTCCAAGTTGCCACAATACGAGAAAGAAAAATCGTAAGTCACCATATTTAGAGAATAGATTCCAACAAGAGCAAATCATAGGAGGAATCCTAAATTTTTTTACTTCCACCTCTTACCTCTTGCCAAATTTGGTAAGGTCCTATTGTCCAACTCACCAACTCCACAAATTTGGAAAAAATAACATTGCTTGCTACAAGTTATACAGAACCCATCAGTTCCATGACAAGAGGGTTTCTCTCTATGAAACAAAATCAGAAAACAATGAACTTCTTTTTTCACTAACCTTCAAATAAACTTCATTAAGTAGGAACACCACAACCATCTTCTTCCTTCAATTTCCCTGAGCACTAAAAGCTGTCTGAAATCATCAAGACTCACACTTGATTGTCTGCTAGCTAGTCTCCCACAGCAGGTCATAGACTGAAAATTCTATTAACACAAAAGAGAGCATTTCTTCTACTTTGCAGAGATCGCAAAGCAACCAAACAGTTCTTTGTCCAGAAGAAAAGCAAACAAGTCACTCACATCTTCTTGCACACTCTTAAAGGGTGTGCTCTTCACTCCTAAGAGCAGCTTCCAATTCTTCAGTTGCTTTTCCATCACTTCATTTGTGTGTGATTGTAGTGCAACATGCATAAACAGGGAGATGGGTTCAAGATGTCACCATTGTTCCTAACAACTGGTTCAACAAAATACTCAGAGAAACAACAATGGTGCTAACTAGTGTTGGGCAAGTTACAACACTGGAACCCTGGTGTACAGACTGATACTGGTCACGGTATCGAAGACTGGTATGACTTGAGGCAATAGCAGCTTTATACCAATACCTGCCTGGTAGGGACATGAGGTAATACCAGCCTCATACTTGTACCTTCCCAGTAGAGATGTGCCTTATACCAGCTGAAAGTCAGCCTTGGACCCTGACACTAATATTGGACTAATACCAGGACCAAGCTGGTACAAAAGATTGAAAAAAGATTCAATACTAGTGTCTTATGAATTTTTTTAAACGATCCAATGCCAGCATCAGGCTGGTATGAAAGTTTAAAAAATGAAACAATACCAGGACCAGCTGATATGTTCAAAAGTCAATATACCCACCCAATACTGGTGCTACCACACACCTTAATGCTGCTCATGAAGAAGAGATGAAAACCAATAAGGTGTGGCTCATTTCAGGCATGTATCAACCTTGATTTGTTGGTCCTCAAAAGACAAGAATACATTCTGAAGCGCTTACCTGTTGAAGGACCCACTTGCTTCTGTAGTTGTTTTGACTGTATCCTAGACTATCAACTGGCAATACTTGACCACATGAATACTTGAACCCATGAGGTGTAAGCAAGTAATCAAACCTAAACCCAATCAGTTCAACCCTTGAACAAAACCAGAGTAGGAACTCTGTGAAACAACACATGAAAAAAAAGGTATCCAATTGGACTGATGTGCAATAACATGAAAATAGGAATTGGAATCAGATTAGGAAGTGGGCTAAATACTCAGTAACTACGCCCCCACAATGCCCATTTTTTTGCAGGTTTTCCTGATGCAAAACACTTGATACCTGACCACCCAGATGACAATGAAAGACACCCCAAAAAATCCAGGTTAGAACCTTGGCTAAAGGTTTTCCAAAAGAGTGTCAATGGTGACCTATAACATGAGTAAAAAAATGTGATGGGATCAGATGCAGGTCATAGGTCAGCAAGAGCATGTGGCTAGTCATCAAGTGAGATGTGGATATAACTTACCTTCAGGAAGTGGATCTTGCACAATTGGGAGAGTATCCTGCTCAAAGGGCATGCAGAGAGTTTTGGCTCCCCCACCATCTCCTTCACACTTTGTCCGGGCCTTCACATTCTCCTCCACTGCCTGCACAATATTCACCAAAACCTCTTTCACTCAGCAAGATGACAAGTTGAATGCTAGGATAAAACTAAGATTTTGATATCAATCACCCCAAGCACAGTCCCAGAGATTTTTGACACTTTGAAATGAAAACCAAATGTCACTACTGCATTTTCTACTGCTTGATTGTTAAGGCATTAGATTATATTTGAGCAAAAATTGCTATGAGGAATCATGGAAGTCTCCAGTATCTTGCCCATTTATAGGCTGGGGAAAGCAGGATAAATTACCACTTCATCACACCAAGGAGCAAGCACCATCTTCTTGTTGTTAAGTGCAGCCATGAAATCATCCCAATTGTAAGCAGTTGCAATGCAGGAACTCCTCTCCTTTCTAGCTCGTTCCAATAAACCCTTCTGCATCTCATCCAAAATTTCTCCGATTCTCTCCACAAGATCTGCTACAGGAATATCCTGACATCTACCCACTGCTTTATCTTCCAAGTCCCGACGAACAACACGCACCTACATGACGAAAAATAAACACATCTTTTTGTATTAGAAAGTGAAAAGCCCCCAGAGACCATGACAAGATTGCCTCAAACTGACCGTCTCACCAAACACAACACTACCTTAAAATGCTCATGAAAACAACATGTACCTGCTTCTTTTCTATGTCCCTTGGTCCAATCTCAATCCGAAGGGGAACCCCCTTGAGCTCCCAATGAGAATACTTCCAGCCTGGGGAATAATTATCCCGCAAATCTGCCTTTACCCTGAAATCTGCCTGCTGCAATTGATGTACAACCTTCAGGCATTCATCAGAAGGGTCAATTCCCTTGAATGGTACAGGAATCACAACCACCTGGATGGGTGCAACTCGGGGAGGCAATACAAGCCCTTTGTCATCCCCATGAATCATCACCATCACTCCTATCTGCACACACGACATATATCACACATATATCATGCCCATAAGTCTTGGTTTACTTGAATCTGCAAAATCATGATTCAATCACCCATCACCCAGGAGGTGAAGAGAAGTGATGCATTTATACTTGATTATAAAACCCTATCCTTTTCCAATCACTCATAATGCCATCCATGTTATATTCTGTAAGGAAATAAGGGCTCATCATCCAAACATAGGAACGAACAGCATCCTGTTTCATCAAGAATTTCTACTCCCCCACAAGAGGCAGAGAGAGCTGTACCGAGCGAGTGGTGAGGCCCCAAGAGTTTTGCCAAACCATCTTCCTTTCACCCTTGTCATCTTCAAACAGAATCTCAAACATCTTTGCAAAATTTTGACCAAGACAATGCGATGTCGCTCCTTGAACACCTCGTCCTGTAGTAGGGATAAATGCCTGCCACACACAATCAACTACTATGGGTGGTCCATTCAGGGCTTCCTTTAGCATGGATGGACTACATCATTGACAGGTGAGCCTGAAGAGCTCCTGTACTTCAGTGGATTTTATCTATCGAAGCAGAGTATTCTCCTGAGTGTTGTGAACTTCTTCTATGTGAAAGAAAGAGAAAAAAATGGCAGGAAAATAACCTCCACTGTCGTTGTATAGAGACCACCAGCAAACTTCTCTACTTCACTCTTCACCCCCTGTATAACAGGCACTGCTAGTAGCTCCTCGTATACTTGGCGATACAACTCCAGTATAGCTCGCACCTGAATTTTCAGTAAATTCATGCCTGAGATCACAATGGTCGAACTTTGAGCTTTTTGACACCTGTTTCTGCTTATGTGTGGCAGATATTTGGGCACAACTCATTGGTTGTAGACAATAGTCCTACTGTATGATTGGTCTTGATGGTTGATCAGTGACAGGGCACTATATCCTCAGTCAGGCTGATCCTCAAACCGCATCTCAACTTTGATAGGGAAGCAAGATTTCACCAACAGTGCAAGCAACTCAAATGTGTGACCTTGTAGCCTCTTTGGGTCAATTGTAAACTGGTGACTACTTCTAACAAAACCTATTTGACAGAGGCAGACTACTGGAAAATCAACCTCTTTATCAGCTTCCTCCTTTGTTGCAAATGCAGTGTGACCTTCCTGCCATAAAAATTCGCGGCTCCTGTGACATAAATGCAAAATATTCATCATTGAAACAACCAAGCAAAAGTAAAGTCAAGCTTGGCAGGGACAACAAAATGCCACACTTCATGCTTGAGCCAGACAAAGCCCAGGCACATCATTGCTTTTATCACATTTTGATTTCCTGTTATTGAGTGATCAGCAAGCAGGATATAAGTCACCTGATGAAAGGGGTAGGGTGTTTGAACTCCCACCGCACCACATTGCACCACTGATTTATTCTCAGAGGAAGGTCCCGGTGACCCCGAATCCACTTAGCAAATATGGGATACATAACTGTCTCACTGGTGGGGCGGATAGCTATGGGCTCTTCTAGTTGGGAGTCCCCTGATTTTGTCACCCATGCCACCTGCTCATATTACACACACATGCAGCACAACACAATTTGGTAAAAAGGATCTAATCAAAGATTTGAGAGTCAAAACCCTGATTGAGCTTGCCAGGATGCAAATCCCAGACTCTATTTTATTGCTAACTTTCAACATGCACATATGGGAAATGTTCAAAGAAATGCACATGCAAGGGGTGGTCAATAGAAGGACATGAAATAAACCTCGGGGGCAAAACCTTCAACATGATTTTTCTCTTTGTTTAATGCCTTCTCTGATACAAAAAGAGGGAAGTATGTGTTCTCAATACCCATCTTCTTGATCTCCTTATCAAAAAAGTCCTGGTTCAACACATTCAACACAACATCAAAGAAAGAATCAATTACAGAAATCCTAAAGCCTCCTCAAAAAAAAAATGCTTTTCAGCAAATACACACATCATGCATGCATCCTTATCACCTCAGACACAGAATTCTAGACAGAAAGAACCACTCAAGACTGAAGAGAAGCTGGTACCCATAACAATGTCATCATCCTGATTGCTTCAAAATGGGGAACCAGTACCTTAATGAACTCCCAGATTGCATAAGACCAAGGGCGGAGGATGTAACACCCAGACACATCATAATACTCAATCATTTCTCCACGGACAACCAGCTGCAAATTCACCAAATGCAAAAATTGTCAGTCCCATGCACTATCAAAGTACAAAAGACCATTTACCTGTCTCTAAACATTGATAGATACACACTTAAGAGCATCCCTAGCAGTGCTCAGTATGTGACCCTGCACCTTGAAATTGAATGAAGAAAAGTCAAAATATGCCAGTTTGGTTCAGCAAAATCGTTTTGGCCCAACATTTTTCCACAATTTGCTGAGGTTGGTAAAAGGCATAGCAAAGCTGTGCACATGCCAGAGAAGAGTGTAATAAATATGATCTGACTGCTGCTCCTTGTTTCTAATTGGCCAATCATAATGATTGGTCCAGGGGGTTTGCTATTAATGGTCTCCCACTTATTTGCAGTCCCCATTTTAGTTTTAAGGGTTGCAAAAAAAGTAAATAACTAACTTGGATGCAAGAAATATTTTTGCTGGGTCACATACTGAGCCCTGCTGGAGATACTCTTAGAAGGGCCATCACACTGCAGCACAGGTTTTACACATTTGTCATTTTCAAGAGTGAAGGGTTGAGATATCGTCTTACATCAGAGTACCAATCACCAAAGTTCTCTTCCTTCTTGAATGCTAGACCAAGGCCTGACTCTTTCTTCACTTCTTTCTTCTTTGCTGCAAGTTCACCAAAAAATGGGTTTTGTGTGTAGTTAGACAGACCGTGGCAAGCCCCAATCCACAACAATAAAAAATCATAGATCATCTTCAAAACTAGATCATATTAGTATGGCTATCTAATATGAAGGGAGCTGCTGCTGAAATCAAACGAACTGGATTTCAGAAACTTTTTTACCTCCTCCTGCTATACCACCTCCATGTACAACACCTTCCTTCTTCTCCTTGGGTGTCTTTGCGGGTTTCTCCTTCTTTTCTTTAGGTTTATGGAGGTCTCTGAGAGGAGTCTCCGCACCTGTGATACTGACCTTCTTCTCAAACTCTAGGTCATTGATACTCACCACCTTCTCACCATCCGCCTCTGACATTGCTTCCTCCTTTGGGGAGACACAAACGCACAAACCTGCACTCAGATTACAATCCCCTAAACACTAAGTCATAAAACAGTGATTTCACCCATCCAGAACAGACAACTTTTCCACTGCAAATCTATGTGCAAGAGAACAAGCATCAAACCCATTCAGAGCAATTCAAGCTCGAAGGAGTTTACCCCCCCCCAATGGGAATTTTAATCAAAAACTTGGATTTGCATACAACCCATTGGACTGAACACGCATGCCAAGAGAACCCATAAGACGGATTTGGACAAAACCCATTCGAGAACCCCAAGCTCAAAGGAGGGTTTTTTCTTTTCTTATCAAAGATTTGGATTTGCAATACAACCCACTTGACTAAAGATGCATATCAAGAGAACCCACGAGACATATTTGGGGATTGCGGGACAGAGACTATGCCTACCTCTTCGAAGCGAAGGTCGCGTGAAGTTCGCACCGCAGAAGAGGAGCAGCTGGAGAGAAACACCGTCGTCGCTGGGACGAAGAACGCACACCTTCCAGCTGAACATTTTTAGGGTTTTCTCCAGGTCCCAATTGAGGTCCCACTCACATCCTCAAATCAGGTCCTGCTGACCCATATCCAAATGCCAAATCCATTTAGAAAGGGCCCTGCTATTCAAAGTATCACTAGTTGGCCAATTGGCCCAAGTATGGTTAATTGTCACCCATCCCAAATACTAATCATAGTAAACCTTTTCCATTTGGCAATAATTAAATTATTTTCATTAAATGACAATTATTTTCAAAATTAGCTGCCCACAATGCCCAAAGTTCTAAAAATTCTATTGTTACCTAGTGTACATGGTCATTTCGCTTATTCTGAGTCTACATGCCCAAGTCTTTGAAAATGCTTGAATTTAAGGAAATTCTTATTGTTCATGCTAGACTGAAAAAAGTGAGAAATAATAATAAATATTCGTGGATAAGATGTTGGAATGGTAAAGGCACTACCATATTGTGGTTGAAAGGGACTTGACCACATTCTTTGTGAAAAAAATCATGTAAAATTTTTTAATTGATTTTTCAGAGACAAAAGTCACTCAAAATTTGTTAAGTTTTTGGTCTATTGGTTCGAAATTTGCAAAATGACAAACATACACATCACCTTCAGGGTTTTCTCCATGTCCCAATTGAAGTCTCATGAACATGATCAACTAAAGTCTTGATAACCTAAACACAATGCCTAGATTTGGTGAGGGCACTACTCTTGAAGCATTAATAGTGAACCATCAACTGAGTACATTAAACTTCTTATAATGTCACCCATCCCAATAGTATTGTGGTTGAAATGGGTTTGACTTTGAATTATTTGTCAACAAACTATTTCATTTTTAATATTAATTTTCAAAGACAAAAATTGCTCTAAATTCAATATCTATGGTCCATTGGTTCAAAATTTGCAAAATGATAAACATGCACACCACCTTGTTTAGGGTTTCTCCAAGTCCCATTCGCATCTTCAAATCAGGTCCAAATTACCGAAATCCAAATGCTTAGATTTGAAAAGAGCCATGCTATTAAAACATTACTAATGGGCCAATTGACCCAATTATAATAAACCTCCTATATAAGGTTACCAATCACAATACTATTGTAATCAAAATAGGCTTGCGTTCAAATTCTTTGTGAAAAAAATTATTTAAATTGTTTAGATTAATTTTCAGAGACAAAAGTCACTTTTAATTCAATAACTTTTGTTCAATTGGTTTGAAAATTGCAAAATGATAAACATGCACACTACCCTTGTTGAGGGTTTTTTTCATGTAACAATTGAGATCCTGCTCACATCCTCAAATTAGGTGATGATTACCCAAATCCAAATGCCTAGATTTAGGGAAGGTCTTGCCATTAAATATTTATGCATTAATAATGAAACCCGTTTATTTTTGTCATTTTGAAAACTTCAAACCATTAAAGATAAAAGGTGTGTTATTGAATTTAGAGTGATTAGAAAGTCAGTATTAGCTCCATGATTTTAGAAGGTAATTGTTACCTTTCTTGTTAAATATTAAGAATTTTGTCACTAATTTAATTGATGTTTTAGAAAGATGAATTGGTGGCTAAAGTTTATCATTAAAATATGATCTAGATATAATTTATCTAAAGAACGTGGAAGGTAGTTATGGTAGGTACCACTTATCTAAGCAGTGGTTAGCTACCTCAACAGAGTATCATGGGTTTATTGGTGGGTGTGTGGATTTTGGTGTGTGATAAAAAGAATCTCTATGTAAATACAAGAATAAGATATATGTGGATATAATTTAGATAGAGGAATATTAAGGTGCTTTAATCTCCAATGGTGTGAAACTCCTTGTGTTGAAGTGATTTTCAATACCTAATAAGTTTTTTTTTTTGAGGTGTGACATTTTCTGCTACATTACTAAAGTTTGAATTGTCTAGTGATAGTGGTTTGTTTGAGCTATTATATTTAGTGGTGTTGTAATCCAAGAAAGGTATCTTGAAGTTATTATTAGGTTGATTTATTAAGAGTATGAAAATCATTTACCAAGGCATAATGCAACGATGTTAGTTCGTATATGTTATTTGTTGCAATAAGGCTTTGTTTAGGTGACCCAACTGTTGTAGATTACCATTTTTTGATATCAATAACCCAATAGTTGTTTATTTCTTATTTTCAATATGAATCATCTTTTGCCATCCGAATCACATATTTAAACATAACATAACCATATAATATATATGAATTGAATGTTATTTGTTTTAGTAAGAACTTTTTTAATATACATAATTATTATATATAATTGTTTTGTTGTAGTTGCTAACAAATAATTTTATTTTCATGTTTTTAAATTTAATAATGTCTTGCTTATTGGACTATTTTATTGTGATAGATTTCAATGGGATCAATTTGGATTTTTATTATTATTTGTTGTGTTGGAAATTCCAATAGGCTACCTACCTATTACCAATCATATTTGTTCAAGTTTTTTCACTTCACAAATTTTCTTATTAAAATTTAGTTTACATTACTATGCCTACTAGGTCCTGAAAAGAATATCATGTTTTTTTATCCAACTTATGTTCACAAGAGGGGGAACGTTTCACCTTGGCAATATGGCCTATTAGGCACAAGAATTGAAAAAACCTATTTTCATTCATGGTCAAGGTCCTTGCCAAGTCATTACAGTGTTAGGTTACCAAGCCATCATCCACCAACCTAGAATGAAGAATTCTACCTGATTACAAAGTGGGCAAACATAATATTTAAGCAAGTTTCTTTCAATGTTTTGACGAGTGGAACAATGTGGAAGGATGATGAAGGTGTGCATGTTACAATATCATAAGGTTAAGTTGTATGTAAAGTACTTGGAGAAAATTATTGGGCCATGCTTTTAAGCAAGGACCATATCACTTGGGTTTATAATATGTTAATGAATTATAGATAGTTTGCCCCTTATGGATGGAAATGGGTAATGTCTTCTTAAGATTGTGATAGGTCAATGAAGTTGTAATACAAAAAAAAAATCTTTGTTATCGATGTGTGCATGAAAATACGAAAAATGAAAAGTGGTCATAAATGCTCAAGCATAAGTGAGTTGAAAGTATATATCTTGTTTAGAAATTTCTTTCAATTCTAATGATATATGAATTAAAAAAAGCCTTCAACTTTTAAGCAATTTTCATACTTGATTTAATTTTGGTTATTCCAATTTCAGGTTTTAAAATAATGATTTGATTTTAGATAAAAAGAATTAATTTTGTCAATATTAAAATAGTTATAAATGAAAAGGTAGTAACATTAAATAATGGTGCATTTTAATATGCATAAAAAAATTTAAATGGCAATCTTGACCATTAAATGATTTTATATAATGAATTAATATAATTAAAAATAAGGGTAAGTGGTGAATATAAGGCTTGGGCTTTAGTTTTTTTTAAAATTTTTCAGAGAATGTCATTGGCATTTTCAACTTGCGAATTATGGGGATTAAATATTATGGGGTTAATTGGTGGGGCTAGCACTAAAAGAAAATACAATTTTTTAAGAGTTCAAACTTGATTAAAATGTTCACATTGATTAAAGGGATGGTCATTTTGACTAAAGGCCCGAAAAAATGAAAGACATGAGTTATTTTACTGAGAAATTTGAATAAAATGATTTCTTTTACCATTCAAAAAACCAAACATTTAATCAAAAAGGTTAGAGATATGTCAAAATGATCAAAGTTTAATCAAATTGATTATATTGAATTACCATTTTAATTTTCATTTAATCAAATTGACCATTCTGATTTGATATTTAATCAAATCAACCATATTAATTTGGCTACTTAATTTAAAAGTTTATTTGGCTTAAGGTACATACCAAAGTTAAATTCATAGCTAATAGGCCCCATGTTAGGCATATTATATCTAGTAAGTACGTATAAAGTTTAATAGGCTACTTACATGCTACCTGTAAGCACACGTAGGTATTTAAACTTAGTACATTAATTAGTTGATATTTAATAATTAATAGTTAATATTAAATAATTTATTATTAATATTTTATATTATTTAATAGTCACAAGATAAATGTAAATTAATAACCAATAAGTAATTTATCCATCAAATTGTTAATCGATTAATTATTATTATCAAATTATCAAATTAATCTAATGTTTTGGTTAATACTTGATATTAATTTATAATAATTAATTTTTTCAATATATATATTTCATAATTACTAATAATTGATTATTTAAGATTAATTTGGCACTTAATAATAATTCATTATATATTAATTGATAATAATTATTTAATATTTGGTAATTGATAGGAAATAATAAATTATTAATAATTTCTATTTATTTTTATTAAATTTTTATTAATTGAATTAATACATGTAGTGGCCTATTAAGCAAAAGTACCTACAAATATTTATTTAAATAGATACTTATACATGGTATAACCTTCAATTTAGATGGTAATATAAAAATATTAAAGTTCATTAATGAATGCTAGAATATGTACAAATTAAAAAATAAAAGTCAATCAAGTTTATTACAATATGATGATGAAAATTTTCAACTTTTGAAATGGTAGTCAAATGGTAATGACTTGATTCCTCAAAAGGGATGTGAGGAATTCAAGTCCTCCCACATACAACATTGGCTACCTAGGTTACCTTAGTTTTACATGACTTAAATGGTTAGCGTAGGCTGCCTAAGCAAGTAGGTAGATAAATTATTTTATTTTATCTTTTACATTAACTATGAAATAATGTAGGCAACTAAATTTATTAATTAATATATTTTAATAAATATTTTAATAATGATAACAATAGTAGTAATAATAATATAAGATTATATTATATTATATTATATTATAATTATTATTTAAAATTAAATCATATATAGTTGTTGTCAATGTATTATTGGCTCATTTTTAAAAATTAAAAAAATTAGTAAAAAAAACCAACCAAAAAGACCTAATCAAAATGGTCACGTTCAAATTGATTTGTCCAAAATGGAACTTTGGTCAAGTTGAACATGGTGACATTTGGGATACTTTTTGGTCAATTCTTTTAGTTAAAAAAACCACTTTTTCTTATAGTGTAAGTTCAATGTCATTTAGGATGTTAACACGTTTGTAATTGATTTGTTAAATATGCCTAGGTCATTCTTGCATTCATTTTTTCTATTATTTTTATTTTTTGATCTATTTGTTGTGTTTTCATGTTTGTTTGTTGTTGAAGATTTGATTTGGTTTGTGGTTGCAAAAAAAATCAAAGTTTATGTTCTAACAAATGATGATGATAAAGGTTATTTGCTTGCACAATGCAAGTTTCCATTAGTTTCATTAAGAAAACCACGATAACCCAATAGAAAGCCAAGGCATCATCAAGCTAATGTGGATGTAATAAATACATTTCTAGTCAAGGATCAATATTAACACTTGGAAACATAAAACTAGTAATTTAGGTTCAACTTAATATGGTCATTGAGAAGAAGATAAAGGTGAGATTTTGCTTTGTGATTTGCAAGGAAGGCTTGTAAAGCAATTGGGTTGTTTTTAAAAACTAAACATGCTTGAAATGTTTTTTAATTATTTGGACATGGTTGAAGGTCTCATTGTCATTGGCCGCCAACTCCCAACAAAGGAATTGTTGGATGATGATGATGATGATGTATTTCTTGTACAACACAAGTTTGCCATAAAATCCATCAACAAAATTGTAATAATTCAAAAAGAAAAAAAAAACAAAGTTACCATCCAATTTTAGATCCACTACAAGTGCAACCAAAAAGTTTGTAGAAAAACCAATGTTGAAAATAAAATTTTTTTTGAAAAAGAAGACCCATATGGGTAAACCCATTCTTGGGTTGTACCATTAAGAATGTCACACCTTGATTTTCTTGGACCCATCAAACTTTTAAAAAATAGGAAACATTTAAATTAATATTTTAATTTTTAAAATGAAAACATTTATTAGGTTACATAGATTTTGAAATTTTAATAATATTAAGAATATTTTGTCTTTTAATCTTTTTAACATAATGTTACATAATGCTAGTTCTTTTCCTTGAACTTTTTGGTTATGAACATAAATTTGAAACATGATTTGAAATTTTTTTTTTCCTAAAGTAAATTTGAAGTCATTTAATTTTTTTAATTAAGTAATTAATTGAATAATTATAATTTAATTATGAATTTCCAAAGTTAAAACTATTGATTCCTAAAGGGGCCGTCTCTATTAGGAATACAAAATTTTGACAAATTTCATTTTTTAAAATTCCAAAATAGACTTTGAACCATATGTTAAAGCATAGATAAACATGAACCAAAAGAAAATTACAGTTTGTGAAGACATTTTAAAAATGTCCTAGGAAAATGATTTGGCCACTTTTGGTTTTATAATGGATTCCTTAAGGTAGTTGTTAATGGTACCACCCAAGGATGGGTTTCCCTATGGCAAAAACTTCATGTGTGGGTCACTATTATACATTTATTTTAAGATCTTATAATAAAAAAAACATGATGTCAACATTATTAAACAACATGGTCCTAACCCCTTATGCACTTCCACCCAACTTAAGCCAAGTGAAAATGATGCGCCCCCAAACTCCTCAAAAAACCTAGAGGTGGGTCCCATAACAAAATAAAGGAAAAAGAAAAAAGTTGGGCATGTTTTTTAACTCATAGCACTTTAGGGGTAAGAGGGCGTGCTAGAGCTTTGAGATGGGATTGATACGAACTCACAAGTGAGAATTCAAGATAAGATCAACCTGCACAACTAAGAAAAAAAGACAATTTGCAAGTTGTAAGGGAGTGATGTGACAAAGTTAATAAGGACAATATCAACCACAAGCTTTGCACGGATCACAACCTTTGGGAGGAGACACCACTCCCCTCTTGAAAGTATATTTTGTGCCTCTTCGTGGAGATTACATCCAAATGTCATTTCCCCCAAAATTGGGACTTTTGTTGTCCCAAGAGTTTGGAGGCTCATATCTTTCTCAAATCAAGTCTATTTTGCAAATGCGAAGGTAAAACCTTATAGCCCTAAAAAAATTCTTTCCAACAGTGTATAATACACCTTAATCAAACCTCATTTGAACCTTGCATTCCAAGGATTTGTGGTCGGGAGTCAAACTTCCAATTTGATTCTTACCCCTTCTTTTGATCATAATTCATGCAAATTACGTTTAAATGAGCAATGAAAGGGGACTTTAAACATCTAAATTTCAATACCTTTTTTAATGGTGTCTTAAAGGCCCAATTTGGTGTTTGTTTGCCTTTTCAACCAAGGCTTTGAACATTTATAACTCTCACATTAATGCAACTCCCAAAATGAGAGTGCACTTTGGAGTCAATGGGTTTCCATCACTTGCACTCTCCCCCATTTGTGAGAGTGTGTTTCATACTTAAACACACTTTCAACCGCATGGGCTTTTGCACTTCACACTTAGTTGCAAACCTAATGTTAAGGTTGCAACAAAAAAAAAGTTCATCCAAATCACTAACCCGTGGTTGTTTGGTGGACCATTTCCATTTGAATGTGTGCATAATGGATTATTATTGGAATTCATAGTGAATTTTTAGTGGAAACTAGTGGATTTCAATGGATGGGAATGGTGCATTGTGGAATAATAATGGACACCTTGTCACACATTCCAAATCATTAATGATTTCCATTATGAATGCACGTGGGTGGAAAAGGGTCTTTTTCACTTAATGTTGGGTGGAATGTTGAGTGGATTATACCAAGTTTTTTAGTAGTTGTAAGGTATTCTTTATGTTTTTATCTTTATGTATTTCATCTATAATTAAAGTTTTAAAAATTGAAACATACCAAATTCTTCTACCATTGTTAATAAATCTTCTAATTAGGATATATGCCATGTAGGAGAACCTTGAATTGATGATGCAAACTTGTATTTTATCATATATCCCAAAATTTTAGCATCAATCATTTATGGGTTTTTTGTTTTATTGATTTGTATTTTTTAAAAAATAACTATTATAAATATGTTTAATCAATTGAAGTGATTGTCAAAAAACATACATGATTCATAAATATGGTTTATACAATGTAAATGATGAGAATAATGAAATTATCCAAAATTCTAACTATTCATGCATTGATATTCTACCACCCTAAACACTAATATATCCATGTGGAAATACAAAATGGAATAAATTAAAATTTATCATATATTTTTGTATTATCTTGTAATCCATTAGATCGAACTATGATTTTTTCATGACTTCAAAATGCAAGTGCTATTCAATTCATTAGATTGTTAAAAAATAATCATGCATTGTTTATACTTTCCATGTTTTGGGGGAAATGGGGAAAAATAATATATATAACATCATGATGAAATATTCCTTATCTAAAATACCATCCCAACTCAATAAAGGACTATTTAATAAACTTGTATTTATTATTTCATTAATGTTGAAACCCCAATTATATATATAATGTTTAAAAAACACAAAAATTGTATATAATGTGGATGTTTTGACGAAAGTGCTTTCATATAAATTGGTGATTGAAAAATGACATATTTTACAATTGGTGCATCTTATTCAATATAACATTTTGAACACACATGCACACACACACACACACACACATCTCCTTTCCATTTGAAGTAATTTTATAATTAGATAATAAGCAATTAGCAATGCCATAAAGTGTACACTTAAATTCATTAATATTTATATTATTATACATATTATTTATTTATTTTAAATGTTTATGTTGATGATTAAGTTTGGTTAGTTAAGTTTGTTGTTGAACATATTACACAACATATTGTGTTTTTAGACACATTTGTTGAATAACTAATCCATTTATCATATAATTCATTTTGAGCATTCTAATTGTGATCATAAGGTTGATAATGTTGCATTCATCACAATTGAATTCGATCATAAACATTGTTTTTGAATCTCATTTTTCATAAATATGAAAAATGACATGTGGTTTCCAACCTACCATATCTTGCAAAACCATTTGAAACCACATCAATTTAAAAATTATTCCAAAAAAATAGAATTAAAAAAATATTAAAAATGAATTAAATTTTTCTAAAAAATTTCTATGTGAAGAAAAACAGTCCATTAAATTGGCTTTTTAGGAGGTTTTTTTAAAACATTTCTTATATGTGGTATTACAAAATTGGGGGAAACAATTGAAATATGTAATATTTTGGTATATGATCTTTTAACGCAAGGATGAAATGAATTTTTTTATGTGAAAGATCATAACCACTTTGGACCAATGATTTGAAGGTTAAATAAAATCATCATTACCCCTCGTGCACATTAAATTGTGTACATTCATGAATTGAAAGTGGATTAGAGTAGTATCAAAAGTGAACTAACCTTTCAAAAACTAAATGTAAATACATATTGATCTTAATTTATTTGGGTTTTGGGAACTTTTATGATTATAGGTGTTGTGTTCACAAAGGGATTAAGGAACTGATCAAGAGCTGGAATATGGACATGCAATTAATTTTCCCCCTTTAGTTAATTTGTCTAACCTTTTGTTGTCACTACTTCTTATTTTTTTAAAGAAATACCAACTAATTTGAGTCCCATACTAAAAAACTAAAACAAATTTGTTCTAATTTTTTAATATGGCATTTGAATTAAATTTACACAAAAACAAAATAATCCAAGCAAAAAAAATGGTATGTGCGTGGTAGGAAAAACTTTCATGGTGATGAAAGTGAATCGTTACTGACACATTCCCAAGCTCCTTGATAGACTCAAATGTGAGTCTGAAGTTAAAACAACGGAAGAGCAAGGAGTTGGATGCATGTTTTTGGCTTGCAACACTTTGGGTGTAGAGGGGCATGCTAGAGTTCCGGGATGAAACTAGGAAGAATGATAAGCACATAATCACTCACACGGACCTGCACAAACTAAACAACAAGTCGGTTAGTGCATAGTTGGAGCACTTTTGGTGCTAGGATTCACCACAGGCAAATTCAAACTCACAAGACTCACCATGGCCTGGACTTGGGGGAAGCCACCACCTTCCCCCTTATAGTATACTTTGTGGTCGGCTACGGGGCCAGCATCCAAATGGCATTTTGTCTTGAGACTCCCAAGTGAGAATCCCGAAATTTCTAAAGTTGGGACTTCTGCAACTTTGGGGGCCCATAATTTTGTCTACAAACCTCTGATTAATATGAGGTTTAAAGCAAAGTTGTAGCCCTCATTGAGAGCTTTTCAATGGTATGTTTCACTCCACCTGCATGCAAGGAAATCAGGGTGATTTCCGACTTTTAGTGGTCGGGAGTCAAATTGCCACTTTGATTCTCGACCCTTCTTTTGACCATAACTTGTGTTTCAGGTGTCCAAATGGGTCTTACAAGCCAATTTTTCACATCTACGTTCCAAAAGTTTTCCAATGATATATGGAATGCCTCAATTTAATGAGTTTTGACCCCCTAAAATCGCTCTTTGAAGATTCGGGAGTCCATTGAGACTCCAATTCCCAAAATGGGAATTCACTTGGGAGTGTGAGGGTTCATTCCCACACATTCTCCTACATTGCTGGGAACATGAGATGTGACTTTCCATCTTCCTTCTTGGCCTACACCCTTGTAAGCTTTGGTCACGAGCCCAAGGCTAGGGTTGCGATAATTATTATATACAACATTATATTTGTATCGTATATTTTTTTTGTGTAAAACAAATGTAAAACTTGCATTATTTTCAAGACATAGACTAGTAATTTCTTTCCATGATTGAAGGATTGTAAAATTTGTTGTTTTGTTCTTATGCCCATCATAACTGTCTTTTCGTAAAAGATGTAGAATCAAATAATATCTTTTGATTGTTGAAATAGTTATAATTGATATTTTTGAATGTTGTGACTGCATCCATCCAACAAGCCTTGCTTTCAACCAATAAAAGATTCCAAATCATGGCATAACCTTGAACAATCAAATCTATGTTGCAATATATATGATGATCAAAGTTTAAGCATCAAATTGAATCCATATGTAATAGAAAAACACAAATCCAATGAAGAAAAGTTAACACATTACAAATCTCAAGAATATTATCAATCCAAGTGTGGCAAAAACACAAGACTCAAAAAAGAAAAACAAAATGTAACAAATTTCAAGAAAACCTCAATGATTATAATGAAAAAATAAAATTCTATTATAAATCTCAAGAGTGTTATCAATACATAAATGGCAAATCACAAACTTGAAAGAAAAACAAAACACCTCAAATCCCAAAATACCAATGACCATGAAGAAAGAATTTAATGTCATGAATTTTTATGAATATCAATCTAGATGTGCAAGCAAAATTACAATCCAGAGAAAAGCAAAAAACCATTGCAAACTTCAAGAGTGTCAGTGTTTGAAATGCAATAAAAACACAAACCCAAAAGATATAACCACAAATCTCAAGGATACCAATTTGCTACAACAAAGAAAGAAAATTAGAGCAAATCTTAAGAACATCACAAATCCAAATGTGGCAAAATTAACACAAAGCCAAAATAAAAAAACAAAAGAATACAAATTAGATTCAAGAATATCAAAAAAATATCATCATCAATCCTTGAAATGTGGTAGATATAACAAAAACTTAAAGAAAAAAACAAGTACTATTACAAATATGATTAAATGATCTATAAAGGATTTAAAATCATTAATCATGATGATGATGAATAGTCCTACTTTTTAAAGCTCTAGATGATAATGACCCCAAATGGTTATAAGCATTAGTTTATAAATCATTATCCACTCCATGTGTATGTGCAATAAATGATCAAGCCTAGGGGTTTTTTTTTTTTTTGACTTTAAGGTTTGATTGTCTACCAAGGTTCTTGCTAATAATCAATCAATGGACTACCAAATCCAAGACTAGAAGAAGGTTTCAAGTTTGTGACCATCTTTTTAAAGAAAGTGGTGGAGCTTTAAGTAGCTTCAAACTACCAAAAAGTTTTTGTTCATGTTTCTTTGTTCAAACAAGCTATGAATTCCATTTCAAGAACTTTTTTCTCTACACACACATGATGTGCAATGTGCAACACATGAAGTTGCACAAATGAAATCTAATTATTCTTGAATTGCAAGGAATGTTGTAATAGTTGAAAACTTCCAAGGTGAGGTTCTTACATTGGAGCTTTTCAAACTTTTCTCCACCTTTTGAAATTTTGCATCTTTTGGAATATTTGGAAATACTTTATGTATTGAAATGAAAATTTCAAAATTAAATGATTATTTAGCAAAGACCCTATGACCTGCTATTCACTATGGTACAATCGCAAAAAGTTAATAAAAAGTTTATGAACAAAACATATAACTAGTGGATGAATCATGATAGAAGTTTTTGCATAGGTTCCAAAACTTGCAGCCATTTTTCACATGTTTAACATAATTTGAAATTCCTAGGATATCATAGAGTGTTGTTTTGAAGATACCACCTTTTGAGAACTTGATTGTCAACTTGAAAATGAGTGGGCATTAACAAAATATCTATAGGTAGAGTTTCATTTTTTCTATTTTCCTACCTATCTACCTATATATGAGACTTATTTTTTACATAATTGGTTACCAAAGTGAAACCAAGTATTAACACAATTGAGGTTCATCCATAATTGAGTAATAGCATGCATCTAATGAATGATCCAAAAAAATCTATAATTTATATTAAGATAAATTGATTAAAAAAAAACTAAGTATCATTCCATGGTGGCCCAATTTTTCCTTCCATCTTCATTGTGGGTGTAGCAAGTAGATTACATGTATAAGACCTATTTTGGCCTTTACATAGTAGAAGAAACAATCATCCTTTATATTCATCCATGTGCTTTGTAGCTTAGGGTTTAAGTCATAGGAACCCAATTGTCAACAAGTTTCTCCTTCTCTTTTATTGTTTCGGAATCATTAACATCTTGTCCTACTATGCTAATAGAAAAATCTAGACAAAGAGAGAGGGGGGAGAAAGAAAGGTGTTTGATTGACGTCTTGGTGGAGTCTAATGGAAATAGTGGTAATAGTAACAACAATAACATTCATACCTTGAGTTTGTGGGCAAAATGTGTTTCATCGTGCAATCTTAGAACTTCGTGTTGGCTCCTTTCAAATGTAGTGTGCACCTTTTCTTCCTTGAGGTGTATTTATCGTTACATGTTTTTTTTTTTCCCCTTATTTGTGTGTTTTTTCAACCTAGTTGTTTTGTGAAGTGTGTGTTTCCTTTTCTTTGATTTTTTGTGTTTATGTGTGTGTGCATGCGCATGCTTGTTTAGTTTGTTGTAACAAGTTTTAAAAATGATTCGGGTTTTGGGTTTGTGATTAGAATTGTTGTAAAAGAAATGATGGTTTTGGGATTTTTGAAGTTTTGGCAACTTTGGGGTTAATGTGGCTATTTTGAAAATATGTTGTGGATGAAACTCATAAGAGGGCTTATTTTCAATTGGGGTTTTAAAAAAATAAAAAAGGACTTAAGGATTTGAAAAAAATTTAAGTGAGAAAAATTGAATAATTTAAATTAAGATAATTCATGCGACGGTGGTGAGTTTTCACAATCATATATAATTGTATATAAATATTTTGGTTTATAACTAGAAATGCAAAAAATCCCAAAATGAGTTTCAATGGACAACAAAACATGTTTTTTGGCAAGGTTATTTGCTATCCATGTGACCTACACCTAAAGCTAAACATTTTGAATTTGTTGAACATAAGTATTTTGTCAAATGTTTTAAAAGATGAATCCTTTCCTTGTAACCCTTTCCTTTAAAATTTCAAAACTTTGAAATTTTTATATAATTTGGTTTTTCATAAGTTCATCTAATGAATATATACTTTCATAGAATGGGGTATTTTTTTGTTGTACAAAAAGTTTGAAATGAATTGTATGATTTTATGCACTCTTTATTATTCTTAAAAAAAAAAGTGAAGTTTAGACATTTGATATAGTTAGTTTACAGGACTCAAAATGATATTTACATAATATTCAATTTTTTAAAAAATATTTTTATTAAATTTAACAAAACATCATTATATATATTGGCATACAATAGTTCACTCCAACTATAATAATGTAATATAAACAAAAATCCAAAGTTGTCCTTTGCAATCCTCTAAATACAAGTCATTCTTTTTTGATATCCTAATCATGGATACACCCAAAAAGTGGTTTTATGTATGAGAGATTTCATCATGTGAGGAAATATATCTTTTTTATACTTCTTTTATCCAATTTTTATGGTTTTTCAACAAGATAAGGATGAGGGTTATCTTGCATCATCAAATCGCCTTTGCTACCCTTCTTCAAGTGTTTCTTGCTCCTACCCCTGTGCTGCTACCATTCCTGCAATTGAAAATGCATGGGAAAACACAAATTAAAAACTGTCTAAACCCAATAGCATAATGGGTATAATTATGTGTAGGTTTTGAAGTGTGGTGCATGAGTTTTTTTTTTTCTGGATGGGAATGTTGGGGTACTTATTTGTGGGTTCACATCATGATACATGGTCTCCTCATGGGTGTAGAAGCAACAAGAGGAGAGGAACTGGATCAAATGGTGGATCAATTGAACTCAGAGATTAATAGTTCAGATCCATTTGCATTCATGAGGGCAACAATGAATATGTTTGGAGACCACATACTGACAGGCCATGCAGGTCACCCACAACCACACTCATCTTCCCACCAAGGCTATGTTGGTGACTAGGCTTTGGATGCCCCACCCACAATGTAGAGGCACATGCATCTATTCTTTGGAAGCCTAGATTCTGAATTTTTGGTGTGAAATATGTGGAATTTGCTTTGTTGTTGATTCACACAATCTTACCTCCAAATGGATGGCGCTAGAGACTATTCTAAATTTATTTTATTTTATTTTCTGGTGTGTAGATGACAGAAGATAACCACATTGGAGAGTGAATTGCTACTTGCACATGAAGAGTTAATGAAGTCACAAAGGACACTATCTATTGCTGAAAGTGAGAAGGCTGAAGATTTGACAAGAACTTGTGGGGATGAGGGTTCAATTAGAAGAGAAATTTCAATTAGAACATACTACTACTATGTTTAATGCATTTGCTATTGAAGCCCACAGTTCATTGCAGTTGTGGGAGGAAGCCACAAATTGGTAGGCCCAGCTTAATGCAGTGTTAGGCATTGGTTTGGGCAATATAAATATGGGAAGTGCAGCTCAGGAACACATAGCAGGCATACAAGCTGAACTAGGCAGAGCTGAAAGAGATGTTATAGGGTTGGGGACTCAGCAAGAGGCCGAACTCGAAAGAGTTGAAAAAGAGATTTTAGGACTACAAGTTCAACATGCAATTTTTGCTTCACATATCAAGAATGTTTGGAAAGAGATTGTGGAATTGCAAGCTCAGTTTCTTCAACTGAACATGGGAATGTACCGACAAACCTAGAAATTGTAAAAGCCAAGGTGATAAACTACAAGCAGAGCTGACATTTTTTCTAGTGACCACTTAGTTAAGAATGATTTTGTTTCACAAATTGTTGTTGGGTTATAGCCAAGGATGAAGTCATGGAGTTGTTAAGCTTGCTGCTATGCAAGACTGAGAACAAGCCTTGAACTGTTTTGTTTCATGTTTTGCAGGCACAATTTTGCACATCTGAATTCCAAGATGAAAATTCCAAGTTTTGCAATTCCAAAATCAAAATTCACAAATCTTTGTTTCTTGCCATTGGTTCAAAATTTGTCTACATTGATAAATAGTAATTGCTGGTCAAATCTATGACATATCAATTCCAAGTTCAAAATTCATGAATTTCATTTTCAAAGCATTTTTCCACTTTCATTTTCAAAATTCATGAAGGTATTTTTCCAACTCCAATTCATTCTCAAAATTCATAAATATCTTGAGTTTTTCCTATTCCAATTCCAAGCTCAAATTTCATAAACTTTTTTTCACAAATAAAAATGCATTTTTCCCATTCCAAGCTCAAAATTCATAAGTCTTTCTTTCCAAATTTCTAGCAACTTGCCAAAAGAATGGGCACATATCAAATGATGATGATGATGATGAAAGCTTCGGTTAGTCTTGAAAGCAAAACAACCAGCAATAATCTAATTTAACAAATTTTACAAATTTAACTCACAATAGTCCAAATAAAATCTTATATGTGTGCCCTGGCAGGGCCTTTGTGTGGACCACACCTTGTTATGAAGGTTGGCAAAAGTTATTCCAAATTTAACACATGTACTACTTAGTTTTAAAAACCTTCGTTACATAATCACTTGAAGCGTGCTGATGGAAAACTCTGATATTACTGATCTATGGCCTCTTCACTTTGGCACTAAAATCCAACACTAATTTGACAATCAAAATTATGACTTCAAGTACTACTAGTGTGGCCTGTGCCGTTTGCCAAAGTGTTGCCACTTCCTCAACTGATTTTTCCTTCTAAAGCCTGGTTTTTTGGAATTTATTTGAATTTTCAGCGGCAGAAATCAGTTAGAAATCATTATCTCCCACATTCTGGATCCAAATCTTACCAAACAAATTCCATTAAATCCTGCTCATCATGATCTTTTCAACAACACCAAAGGCACATTCCAATTCCTCCCAAATTTTCATCTTCAATTTAATTTAATTTTCAGTGGAGAAATCAATCAATATTTAAGAACTTTTAC
>Ga0116227_10000486_pt1 | contig 77160 bp, 50 predicted proteins | sample S1TSphgellanicum_FD_89693 | JGI IMG/M metagenome (GOLD analysis project Ga0116227, IMG submission 89693) | Host-associated microbial communities from peat moss isolated from Minnesota, USA - S1T2_Fb - Sphagnum magellanicum MG | ecosystem: Host-associated > Plants > Peat moss > Unclassified...
GAGTCTGAATACAAAAGCTTGGTGCGTAGCTGCAAGGTGAGCACTTTTACTTACATAATGGAAAAAATGATGTTGGGATGTTGGCAAATTGAGACAAAAGACTCAAAAGATGAAATCCGCAAATGATGTTTGCAGTGAAGTCAAAGGAGATTGCAGAGCTAAGGGAGGACTACTAAAGACGGGACACAACCCTGGATGACATCACTGCCGCAGCACTAGCAACAAGAACTGCAACTAATGAGGTAACAGAATTTTGATCCCAAAACATTGTGACAGATGGCAGTTTTGCTATCAGAGGACTTTTGAATTTATCCTGGGCAGGGCACTTGGGGTTGCTGGAAGCAAAGAATTGGAGTTCTTGAGGATCTTTGCAAACGAAAAGACACTATAATATTTGACCTAAAACAGGACATCCTTACTCTATAAAACAAGGTAGTCTATTTTTAGGGTATGATCTCATCTCTATTTCCTTGAGTGCAATTCTGTCATATCATTGTTTGCTTTGGTAATGACTTGTGCAATCCTTTTGCATGTTGTGGGTCTGTTTAGGGAAGTTGGCAAAGCTTCGACAGTTGCATAACTCTCACTAGGGAATGATGTGCTCTGCAAAAACACCTGAAGGCCAGGCCCTGGAGTCTTCAAGAATCTTAGAGTGTTCTGGAATTTGGGAACCCAGATAAGGAAAAAGGGATAGCACTCAAGCCAAGCCATTGCGGACATTTTCTTCTTTGGCATCAATTGGTAGTCGAGGCCTGAAAAACACCTTTCTGTTACACAATGTTCTTTTGCTATTGCTGAACCTTGCAAAATGTTCCCACAATTTTGTAACTTTCCTTTTGGAATATGCAGTTCTTTGCCTTGTGCATGTGTTTCTCAGTGATTGTAAAGTTTTGTTGATCGATCTGTTGTTGACAGGCACTCTTGGCAATTCTAGATAGCACATTGAATAAAACAAATGAAAACCCTAAACCCTAACCCTAACCCTAACCCTAACAGTGGGACCATGTGACACATGGTGATTCAAACTCTCAAAATATTAGTTACATTTGCAACTACATTATGCGGTCACTAGGTTGCCACATGGCATGATCTTGATAATTAAACCCTATAACCCTAACCCTAATCTGTGCCACGTGTACAATGACATAGCCTTAAACCCAACACGTGTTCGCACCCCAATGGCTACGACTTGGACGGTCTAGATTAATCAAAATAATTCTTAAAACTAAATATTTAATTGCAAAATAAAAGTACACATGTTCGCATATAATTGGGTTAGTTAATTAACATGTAATGCAGTGTGAACGCAACCCCTGTAGTTGCATGCAATTGCACGACCAACTACTAGTCTAGAGTATGGATGGATGAAACTGTATAACCCAACCATGTGTACTTGTATTATACGACTGTCGCATGCAATTGCAATTTTCATGCAACTTGTTTTAGGCAACTTGGCGAATTTTTAGTTACATGTGTCGCATGCAACTGAAAACTAGTTGCATAAGACAGTTGTAAAATGCCAAATTGCTAGTAGTGTTAATGTGTAGTTGGAACACTTTTGGTGCACGAACGAACCATGAACATACATGGATTCACAAGAATCATCACAGCTTAAACTTAGGGGAACCCATCACCTTCCCCTTTATAATATTCTTTGTGATTCGCCACGGAAGCTCACCCAAATGGCATTTTTTTGGGAACTCCAAATCAAAAGTTTCACACTTCCCAAAATTGGGATTCTTGTCACTATAGACACACATAACTTCTTACGTAGATTTTCGATTAAAGCGACATATAAAGAAAAGTTATAACTTTTGTTGAAAGTTTTCCAAAAATATGTGGTACACCTTTTACATGCACTTAAATCAAAGCAATTCTTGACTTTCAATGATCAGGATTCAAATTGACACTTTAACTTTCGACCCTTCTTTCGACCACAACTTGACACACCCCCAAGCTCCTTGATAAACTTGACCACGAGTCCAAGATGGAAATAAGAAAAAGATATGTAATTGGGGTACACTCCTTAGTTCGTAGCACTTTCGGGGTAGAGGGGCATGTTAGAGCTCCGAAATGGGGACTAGGAAGAATAACAAGTGGGTCAATTATTCACACAAACCTACACAAACCAAATAACAAGTTGGTTCGTGCATAATTGGAGCATTTTTAATGCACGGACGAGCCATGGGCAAACACGAATTCACAAGACTCACCACGGCCCGGACTTGGGGGAAACCACTACCTTCCCCCTTATAGTGTTATCTGTGTCTAGCCACGGGACCTGCACCCAAATGTCATTTTGTCCCAAAATTGACCCCATTTTAGACATCTATGTCTTAAGATATTTCTAATCGTTTAAAGAAGTCCTCAATTCAATGAATTTGGCCTTTCAAATCATTCCCTAAAAATTCAAGAGTCCATTGGGACTCCAATTCCCAAAGTGGGAGTCCACTTGGGAGTGTGTGGGTTCATTCCCTCACATTCTTTCACATTCTTAGGAGTGTGAATGTGACCTTTGGGTTGCACTCCCAACCCACACCTTTCCATGCCCTTCCCTTGATCGTGAACTCAAGGCTAGGGTTGTCGTAACCCTAACATTGGGTTCACAACTAACTGTGAAGTGCAAGGGCCCATGAGGCTAAAAGTGTGTTTAGGTGAGAATCACACTTTCACAAATGAGGGAAAGTGAAAGGGATGAAGCTCAATGACTCCCAAGTGCATTCCCACTTTGGGAGTTACATTCGTGAAGAAGTTAGGAATGTTTAGAGCCTTGGTTGGAAAGGAAAGTAAGCACCAAATTAGGCCCCTAGGATACCATTAGAAAGGTCTTGAAGCGTCAATGCTTAAAGTGCCCTCATATTGTTCATTTAGACCTGATTTGCATGAATTAAGATCAAAAGAAAGGGGGCCATATTTTTGACCACAAATCCCTTAAAACTAGGGGTCAAATGAGGTCCAATTGGAATGTGCTATACACAGTTGGAAAGATATTTTCAAGGGATATCAGATAGTTCATCTTACTTTCAAAATAGACTTGATTTGAGAAAGATATGAGCATCCAAAATTTTGGGACAACAAAAGTCCCTATTTTGAGACTCCCACTTGGGAGTCCCGAGGAAAAATGACATTTGGACGTTGTCCTTGCAAAGAGGCACATAATATATATTATAGGGAGGGGAGTGGTGCCTTTTCCCAAAGGTTGCGGTCCATGTGAAGTTTGTGCTTGAGGTTATCCCAACTAAATCCCTCACACCACTTCCATTTGATTTGCACTAACTAGTCTCTTTTCTTGGTTGTGCATGTTGATCTCATCTTGAATTCTCGTTTGTGAATTCATCCTAGTCTTATCTGGGAGCTCCAACACACCCTCCTACCCCGAAGTGCTACAAATTAAGGAACATGCCCCAACTCTCTTCTTCCTCTTTCGATGTTTCACTTTGGGACCCACCTTTGGGTCTTTTAAGGAGTTTGGGGGTGTGTCAAGGGTCGTGACAGTTTAACGTTTACGGTTTTTAATTTTATGTCGATGGATGCAATTTTAACATCCATCTACCAAAATTCGGACCACCATATGGAAGTAGACCATATCTTTTTCTCTAACCATTTCATATGGATGTTTTGTTGTTTTGTAAATAAATATAGCCTAGTTAGTTCGTTTTGGATGGGCTTCATAGTATTTTGCTTGTTTAAAGGGGTGGGGTTTTTTCACTTTTGATGGTTTTTGGCCTTTTGCTTGGGGTGCTAGATGAATTGGTCTATACTGTTATTCTTCCAAAAGTTTTGAAAGACATAGAGTGGGAAGAAGAATGTATGGATGTGGCAATAAATATGAAGCTTGTCTGCAAGGATTGGGGGTTTGAAATTGCTAATTGGAAGGAATGGAAGGAAGCGAAGGCAAAACAATCATATGCATATGAAGATGAAGAAGAAGATGACAATCCATGAATGGGTCAACGATGATGGCCGTGTATTTGTAGGACTTCACATTTTTCACCATAGGTTTGGAGGTAGATAAATATATGCAAATTTTGCTAAATGTAGGCAATTTTTTTTTCCAAGGTGTTTTGTCCCCTTGGCACTTGCCATTTCATGTTATTGGAGGGACCAAAATTTGTTCACTTCCAAAAAGTTTGTTTCGATTGTGTTCTTTCTAAGGAGAATGTATATTTGTATGTTTTACAATATAATACAATGATCATTTTCCAAACTCACATTCATCTCCTTTTTGCAAATGATTTAACAAAGACTTAGTGTTTGATTGTTCATAATTAACACACTTGAATCCAAAAAAAATTAGCACATGAAAATTACCCTTTGGACAAAGTTTTTTGTTTACCAGTGTGAACGTTCATTGATGAAACCCTAACCCTAAACCACAAACATAAAGTGTAAACTTCTTAGCTAAACCCTAATTCTTTGCAATCATATGTTGAGGGAGTAAATGTTTACACTCATTTGTAAAAGCCTTGGCTGCATTATAAAAAACAAAATGAAATGTACGTTTGTATTATATTGCATGAATACGTAGGTTCACATTCCAAATTTGAACTTAATAGCATTTGGAAGCATAATATCTAGATCCATTGCCCATGTACATGTAAAGAAGTTCTGGACTTACTCCAATGTTGAGATTGTGGAAAGACATTATATGTTTGGTGTGTTCTTCAATACACACTAGAATCACCCAATCAATAGTGCTTCAAAGTTATACATGACAAGACATTGCACAAAAGTTCTTAGGTTTGGTTGCAACCATTTGCCAAGAATAGCATTCAAGCGTTGCACAAAAGTTCTTGTGTTTTGTTGAGACACTTGCCCTCAAAAAACATTCAAGAATTGCACAAAAGTTCTCGAGTTTGGTTTAATGACATTAAAAATTTGTTTATGAGGTTGCAACCATTTTCAAATACATGTGGTAGTCATCGGTGAATATAAGATGAAAACCCATTGTTAACCAAACTATGGGGTTTAAGCGAACTCACCACCTGCGTTATGCCCTTGTCTATGGGCTTTGTCAAATTTTCTTTGTTTCCTACACATCCCCAAGAAGGATCACAATGCTTAGCGTCAATGAAATCTAACATGGGATTGTCATGAAAGGTTCTAGGCTTCAAAGTCGAGGTTTGTTGGTTTTCTTGGGTATGGTGAGTTGGATTACCATCAACAACAAAAACATTACATAAACGACATAATCATGCATTTTTTGGGCCTTCCAACCATCAATACACATGTCTCAAATTCTCGTGTCTGACCCAAATCTTTGGTGGGGTGAAAGTAATGGCATTAACTTCCACTGTTTTACACATCCATGAAAAACATGGAATCTCACTACCTCTTGCTTGTGGCACCCTCCCTTTGAACAAAACTAGAATATATAACACAAAACTTTCATAACTGCAAAATACAAAACACACTTCTTCACTTGAATCAAATGTAACTTTATGCAAACTCACCTCACCGAACACTATTAGTATTACACATGGATTATTGCACTTCTTGCTTAAATCCTTCATCAATGGGCTTTGAAAACTTCCTTATATTTCCTACCCAACCTTTAGAAGGACCGCGTGAGTCAACATCAATGAAATTGAACATGGGACTGCCAATTGGCATGCAATGGGTTTACTTTTAAGCCTCGAAGCATGGGTTTGTTGGTTTCCATGGGCATGGTGAATTGGATTGCCATCAACGATGAAAACACCACATAGATGACACAATACTATGTCGCTTGGGCCTTCCAACCATTAATACACACATCTCAAAACCCCGTGTTTGACCCAAATCTTTGGCAATGTGAAAACAATGGCATTGGCCTCCACTATTTTACACATCCACCAAAAACAAGGAATCTCACTAACCCTTGCCAATGAAACCCTCTTTCAAGACAATTGTACTAGATATAGCATGAAAAAAAACACCAATTTACCACTCACAACAATTTTCTTCAATCATGTCCAATGTAGCTTGTTCAACAATAGTTTTCTTCAATCACATCCAACGTACCTCACTCGACATTGCTTGCTTTTTGTGTGGCTCAAATGTGCCAACTTTTGGAAAAGTTGAAACCTCTCCTCCTAGAACGGGGCTCCTCCACTACTACTCATCCTACTCTAACTATCAACTATCAATGAATGAAAATATGTCGTCCTTCACATGTTGGTTTGCGAGTTGTTTCTTTATAGTTCCTGTAACCCTACCCTTTGAACTGTAACCCAAGGGTTTTTGAGACTTTTGAAATCCCTTTAAACTCAAAAAACTAGGAGCCTTGCTTTTCTACCATCACATTTGTTGCATCTGAACATTGCATCGGTCTTATATTAGTGCAGTGGTATAGTCAAATGCCAAATGAAATTCAACATTTGAGAGGCGTAGAAAATCTTGACAATTACACAAAAGGTGTAGAATCATTGACCTAGTTTTCTTCCATTTATTTTCATCTCATCATTTTGAACAAAAAACATCCTTTTTCAATCCCTTCCTTCTCCTTCATTTTATTTTTTACAACAAATTAAATAACTTTTAACAATAAAAAATCCTCATTAGTTAAGGTATTGGGCAAAGGAACAATAATTTTAACATAATATGTATACATATATATATGCAAAGTGGTATATATATATATAATACATACATATATTTGTCGTGAAAGGTGTTACATCGACCTAGGCAAAAACTCCAATTGTTGTGGGAAATCTGCAACCCGCTTTCCTTGCATTTTTTTTTCTCCTCATTTTGAACACAATATCTCCTTCCTCCTTCCCCTCCTTTCCCCTCCTTCTCAATCATTTTATTTTTTGCAAAGAATGAAATAATTTCAAACAATCAAAAATCCTCATTATCTAAGGTATGGAACAATGAACAATAGTTATTTCTTCCTTTCATTAAAAAAACATGTATAATGTTTTTTATATGTACTCAACAAATGATACTATAAAGCATATAAAGTGTAGATATATTATATTAATAATATATTAAATCTATAAATCTATATATACATTATAAAACATATATGGTATCCATAGAAAAAAAAATAGAAGTGGGAACTCCTATTTGTCCAGTATTTTAAATATTAACATATTTTAAATATACCATGCAAAGTTAGAAGATTCTACATATCTTTCTAAATATTCAAAATATTCCAAAAATTGAACATTTATGTATATATATATAATGTATTATATAGTTGTGGGAAATGCGCATTATAATTTTTGACAAGATAATAATGGGACCCTAATGTTGACATGCACATATAATAATGGCAAGCACCTAATTTGCCTTTATGTCCAATCAAAATATAAATATTACAAGACTCTTGAATCAATGCTACCTATTTGTTTCAAATTCCTTGCAACAATAGACCAATCCTATATAACTTTGTCTAAGGATACCCATACACACTACCAACACTTAGTAAGAACATTAAGAAACAATTACTCCATACAAATTGCCTTCATTAATTGCATCACCAACAATTGCAAGATCCTAGTTACAATATCCTAGCACCAAAATGTAAACTACACATTGATCAAATCGTGGCAACATAACCATTAACACCAACCTTTAGACCTTCCAACAAGCCTATGTTTGAACCCAATGTTGGTTTCTTGTTATGTCATCAAATTGCCACCATTATCCTATTTGATCATCTGAGATGTGTGCCACATAGTGGCCACCATTAGCCATGCTAGCCTTGTGGACCAAAATTGTAAATAAATCACATAACATCCTATTGGCATCTCCACCCAATGCTCTAAGGGAACTGAATCAAGGCCTCATGTCAATTGTCCTAGGAAACCCAAACTTTGAAATTACCTTCTTTTTCCTTGAACTTTGTTGAAAAAAACAAACACAAATCATGTCAGCCTTCATATATTTGGCCATTTGACATTCATATTTCATAAATTGTACATTTCCTCCACATATGAGTAGTTTCAAATAATATAAATACCATGATATTGTGAATCTAAATCAAATTGGAGAAGTGAATGTTCACTTAATGACATAGGAAAAGGTGCCACAAAACACATTTTGCCAATAAACGATCCGATGTTGCAAGCACTCTCTCTAGTAATATAGCTTCAAAAACTCCTAACCATCTTGTTGTACAACATTATGAAGCTCCAACATGCTTGTAAAGGTAACTAAATCCACAACCATTTTCTTCCTAGAATGCAACTATGTGAAGAGGAGGCCTAACTAGTACAATATTAGTTGCTATTCACAACCCAACCTTTACAACAAAAACACCAATATGAAATGCCCTATTCACCCATGCACTTTTTTTCATCTACCACATCCTTCCACTTATATATTTTCTTTCATGTTAAAAATTTACCAATTCCAACTCAATAGGTTAAAAGTAGAGAAGTTAATGTCCAAACATGTTATCTAATGAACACATGAAAAACATTAGCAAAGTTTCAACACAAACGTGCCATTCGCATGGTAGCTTATAGAAAAAGTCAATGGGCTTAACAAATAGAAAAAAAAATAGAGAAACCTATCCACATTAATTTAAGGAGTTGAAAAAATAGTTGTCCATGTAAAAGCATTGCAAAACACTATTCACATAGTAGATGGCTCCAAGATTGGTAAGATCTCATGGAGATTCTTATGACAAGCAGAGTGCATCCCCATGGTTAGGTCCAAGATCTTGAAAAGTGTATGCTATTTCTCGCCAGAGTCCATGATTATGAATACCATTGGGCCCAAGCACAAGCCTACAAAAACAATTGGGAGAGTCTTTGGAATTAACTTGACAATTGTGACACAAAGGCTTACTGATATGGTAAAGTTGTACGATATCCTCTTTGGTGATATTGTGGATCATGTTTATTCATTTATATTCAAACAAAATGCACCAATTAAGATTATGTTTTCATGGCTTGCCAAAACACAAAATCTCGTCACACTTCTTGTATGGGCACCTACATATAAAACTATATATAAACGTCTAATGAGTATTGAAAAATCTCCACACATGAAATCAAGGAAACCAAGACTAGGTCAAAAAAAAATTCCTTTTAAGTTCTAGATAAAACCCCATACAAGGATCGAAGAATTGTGAAGAAGAAAAAAGGCAGCAAAGGAAAAACTATGACAAAAAGAATAATGAAATCAATAGCACAAACAACAGTGACAGTCACTCATTCGAGAGTCTAGAACGACCCCCAAGAATATCAAATAAATTTACAAAAACATAAACACATTGCCATGAGCTTCACTTGTTTGAACACAAAGCTAAATTCTCTACACAAATGCAAATACTAAATTCATTGGCCTGTATGAGGATTTGTTGCAAGATTGATGACTCCCAACCAAACTCATGCGCTAAAGAAGATGTACCTACTACCCAACACAAATAGTTGTTTCCACATGGTTAGGGTTCAAGGTTTGATCCATTTGTTCACCCAGCTAGTTAGATCAATGACAAGATAATTGTGTGAAAGGTTACAGATGATGATTGTCGATCCCTACTAACAAGGATCCCATAGGCTCTTCGACCTTCATTCTGTAAACAATTAAAGTTATAATATTCTTATTCCAAATTCTTGATGCATCATGAAGAAAACAAAAACCCATATCCATTCACCAGCTTGAATATGTTCTCAATGATGAGTTCCAATCCAAGAATTCCAACCTTGAAAACCTATCAAGACCTAAAAATTCCAAAAAATCTTGCAATTATAGAGGATAAGGTATTACCATTAATGCAATTTTCACAATGTTACATGTATATTGAAAGATGGACATCTAAAACTTCACTTGTGTACTTTAAAATGTTGAAACCTCTGTTGAAAAAGAATAAAAAACAACTGCATATGTAGGTTGAAAGGTTTTGTAACAAGGAATGTGGTGGTAGTGCTTTGTGGATGAATGTAAAAGTGTTATGTTAATCCCACCGCCAAATCCTACACTTGTATATGAAAAGAGGGCCAAGGTTTCATGAAGCTCAACTCTTGAAGAACGAACTGCAACATCATAGTTGTATGTTTGACCACAAAATAACACAAGGAAAAAGAGCTAGGGTTTCATGAAGCTCAACTCCTTAAGAAATAACTACATCATCATAATTGTATCTTGTGAAGTTAGTAGTCTAATAGTAAAAGCAATTTTTTCCTTTGAAGTCAATTGGTAACAAAACAAAAATGAAAGAAATATTACAATTATGTTGTAACAAGTTTCCACTATTATTACCATAGAAATACTACTTTCATCATCTCTGTTGCTACCACGTTCTCCACTTTTGCAAAAGATTTCTTTCTAAAAGGAGTTCATGGAACTAACCCATGTTATCGCCAACACTAACTTCAACATTTGGAACCCCATTGAAGATATGCACTTTTTCAACATCTTCCATTTTCACACCTTTGGGAAACGAATCCTTGTCAAGAATAAAAATGCCCTTACTCACACATGAATATTGAAGAGTAATTTGCTTCTCCAATTGTGGAATTCAGACAAAAACATCCATTTGGTGAACTAATGTTGTTTCCATTGTTTGTGTCGTTGGCCTATAAACAAATCACAACAATAGGAAAAAATTATACCACTACTGAAATACTTTTTATAACAAACATCTCATCCAAAATGGATACAACAATACCAACATGAAAAAATCTTCCCAGGGCATATTTATACCATAGTATACCATCAAGGAGTTAAAAATACCTAGAACAAGCACAAAGCCTTTACTTGTGATGTAACTTCCAAACTCCTCTTGTAATATCATTTCCGAACTCCACCTTTCTCACAAGATTTCTTTTGCATCCTTGTGTAACCACTTGGTAGCAACAACACCTTGCAACAACAAAAAGAAAAAAAAAATGTTGTTCAATGAATGTAAGGTGATTGACAAAATTGGAATCGAAGCTCCATAAAGCTCAAGAAAACATTACTAATTCAAAGACCTAAATGAAGTTAATGGTTTCAAAGATGGAAGCTACCTCTCTTGCAAAAGAAGAACTTGAGAAAGGATAAATCGAAAAATGTGGGCAATGAGAATGAAATTCTTAATTTGCAACACTAGACTATCCTAGCCCTAAACTTTTCAAAACTATCTTCCAATGGACGCCTAAAATGACATAGTTTCATTTAAACCAAGGCCGCAAATTTGACCTTCCATTTGTTAAAATAAGATTCCAAAAAGGATGCCCTATTATATGATCAAGATGGATGGCTTTCAAGTTTAAACAAATGAAAATTGGTTGTATACTTTCATTTAAATCTCCGAGTGATGGCAACTTGTCATTGCTATTTGTGATGAAGGTGATAATGGTTTGAAACTTTGTAAACAAGCAAGTTCACTAGATTTATAACTGCATGTTATCTTAAAAAGAGTAAACCCTAAACCCTAAACCCTTTGCAATGTTGGGTTTTAGATTACAATTTCCTTTAAACCTAATAAATTCCTATAAACCTAATATAATATATCCTTTTGATTTGAGTTTGCAAAAATGTTCCTTTTCATTATTCTACATCCTTATGCCCAGGTTTAAGGTTTAAGGCCCATTCAAAAAAACAACTCATAATCATAAGAAAGTAACTTATATTAAAAGTTAACAAATAGAATTTTTTGGTTGCCAATTCTACCAAGAAATTTGAGCCCAAATAGGACCATAAGAAAGCAACTTATACAATAAGTTAAGAAATTGAATTTTTTTTGTGCTAGTTCTAGCAGGAATTTCACCCAACATAGGAGTCAACAAAACAACTAATAGTAAATTAGAAAACTAAATTCTTATGTGATGCTCTCAAGAAATTTGAGCATGTTTTCAAACTCTTATTTCAAATGTTGTTTGATGGCAAACAACCAATCCCAATTAAAATTTTCATTCTTCCAAATGTTTATTCCAATCACCAACCTTGTACGTTTGGACCCTAAATCCATCCTTCACTCCTCTTGACCTTTATTCCACTACACCAAAAAGTGGTTTCTATGACTAGGACATGTTGCAACTATTGCCCAAAATAGTCATGTAATTGTAAATGGACTTGAGTCGTAATCATTTTGACGAATATAATCATAATTGTGAATCTACGACTACAAATATGACTATGATTACAACTAGAGGTAATTATGACTACAAATATGACTACACAATTAATGTAACGATATTAAAATAATTACTTGACCTTGTTTCATCAAGTTTTTAAAAAATAAAAATTACATATCAACATGGTCAAATTTGTATTAGAACCCTAATTTTCCTTAATTTAATCTAATTTAAATAATTCCTAGCTTAATATATTTAAACCTAGTTTAGTATGAATTAATATGAACCTAGTTTAAATTAATTTAGTTTAACTTAATCCAATCCTAATTTAACCTACTTAACGTTAGTTCACCCTAAGTAGCCTAGTTTATTTTAAATAACATAATTTATTCTAAATAATTTTATATTTTGGCTTAATGTAACATATTTGAACATATGTAGGCCAATTTAGTTTAGTTTAGCCAAATGTAACCAATTTTAGCAACATTTAAAATTCCAAGTTTAGCCAAATTTAGATTAATTAACTCAATTTAGCCTAAATTGGCCTTAATTCCAACAAAATAAATTTAAAATATCTATTTTCCAAATACTTTCAAATTTAGCCAAGTTTAATTGACCATGTTTAACATAAATGCATTCATGTAACCTGATTTCACCGATTTTAACCAAATTTAATTTTAGTATCAAATTTGAAACTAAATGTTTTAATTTATCCAAGTTTAATTTAATTTATTAAAATTTAACCAAATACAAATACATATTTAACATAATTTTTAAAAATGTTTAGCCAAATTTATTCAATTTCAACAAAAACTAATCAAATTTAATTAAAATTTTGCTAGGTTTAACCAAATTTAACCAAAATCATTTAGTTTAGAAAAAATTATTTTCATTTAACCAAGCTTAACCAAGTTTTAGCCAAGTTTATCAAAATATAAGAAAATATATCCTATTTTAGATAGAATAACCTACTTTAGCCTCATTTATATTACTTTAACCAAAATTAAACAAAATTAATGAACTTTAGCCTTAGTCTAGCCAAGTTTAATCTAACTATCCTATTTTAATAGCAAAAATAACACAATTCAAGCAATTTCATGCTATTTAAACCAAATCTATCTATGGGTTTAAGATTCATAAATTTACTAAATATTAAATAAAAATATATATATATAAAATGACCTTTAAAAAAAATATGATTAAATATGATTTATAATTTCTTATATAATATATTTTATTACAAAATATTTGTTGTATTATGTATATATTTAAAACACAATTCAAAAAAATTTATATACATATAACATTGCATATGTATGTGTATATATTGTGTTAAATGTGTAGATTTTAATAAACTTAAAATTTTAAAAAATTGAAATAATGAAAAACGAGAACAATTATAATGTTATGTTAAGTGGTTGGAATTTAATAATATATAATATAATCAATTAGTAATTTTTAAAAAATAAATTCTATTATTTAACTTACAATATACTGAAAATAAATATAAAATTGGAATTAATATATGATTATTAAATTAAATGATACAAAGATAAAATATTGAATATATGTATATATATGTATACATATATTATAATACATGTATATTATATTCATATTTTAATTTTAATTTTAATTTTTTTTAATATTCAAATTATACATATATTTGTTAAAGTTTATCATGTATTGAAACATAATGGATATGTTAAAAATGTCTTTGTTGAACAATATTCAAACATGATTTTGCCATTTTAAATTTGTTCTTGAACAAAGTGATGTTGAACATTAATGTGATTTGTTTGAACATGTTGGGTGGGATTTTTTGTTAATGATATTGCACCTTGGTTGTCACATCAAATCACCATTGCCTTTTTCTCTTTCATGTATCCTAATTCCTTCATGAACTTTGTCATCCATTTGGTTTCCTTGATAACTTGTGTGCTTGCCATGTATTCAGCTTTGATTGTTGACAAAACGATTATGAATTATTGTCTGTTGCTTTAATAAATGGCTCCACCTCCCATCATGAATATAAACCTCATGGTGGATCTCTAATCCTCAAGGTCACCGGCCCAATTTGAATACACAACATGGCATCCATCAAAGATCTAATGGCTTGTTGATAAGGATCCCCAATCATCTCAACATCTCTGTTCATATTATTTTTTAACTTTATCTTGGGATCAAGTGACACTTGATAGCTTTGCAATCCTCCATGTAAAAGTGCTTTAGAATTTCCTTGAGATACCCAATTTGGTTGATGTAAAAAAGATGTTGCTCACAATCCCTTTCCACCTCCATGCCCAAGAAGAAATGCAAATCTCCAAGATCTTTCAATTCCAAGGTTTAACTTCAATAAACAATTCTTTTTTTCAATCCATAATACTTCAATTTTTCTTGTAACAACACAGTGCTCTTTCTCTTGTTTGGTGTGGGCCCATAACCTATTGGAAACAACTAGAAACCAAGTAAGTTTTGAAACACCAAAGTTTATCAAAAGATGCAATGGTATTGAAATGACAAGGAAGGAAATCACATGGGTTGAAGACCTATGTCACAAACTATAGATATGAAACTATAACTTGTAATAAACTAACTCCAAACTTCAATGTTTCTAGGTGCACTCAAAAACTTGATAGAATAGAATGAATCATTACTCAAAACCACTCCAATATATACTTTCTCCTAACCTTAAAATAGCCACCAACCTTAACCCTTGTTGCCGCCAAATCCTAACCTAGCCACCACGAAACCCTAGTCCTAGTTGCCAGCAAACCTTCATGTAACCTCCACTTCTAAACCTTATTCAACCTAAATATTATAAAGATGTGAATACTATTCATCCTTTTGATGAATGTTTAACACATTTATCAACCTTGGGGAGTATAAACAAATAGTATTTCTAACAATATCTTTTTCATTCAAGAAGGGAGGTGATGGAACTTAAGCTACTCTAGAGCTAGTTAAATAAGTTGATGGAGAATTGCATGCATACATTAGGAGCAAATAAACTCCATGGGCTTTCAATTACACATGTGATTATGTAAAGTGAGTACACTTGTTAAAATTAATTTAATTGTAGTGAATAGTTTGAACATCCTTGTTTGGTCCCATGACTTGTCCTAGCTATACATGTTATGAATGGAATTGTGTAGTGGCTTTTGACCATGTTTTCTAGTAATTCATTTTCATTGGAACTATACAAAAGCAATGTAATGTAATGGTGAATCCAATGTCCACTCCAATGATGGGGTAACATTAATGTTATATGGTTGTCCCATTTAACAATAATATACATATACATTTTCACCAATATAATTGTGTTTATGGTGGTTTCAATCATCTTATGATGTTTAAATCCATATATGCATGTTGGATTATTCATGACGAAATCAATGTTTTCAAAATGCATCACTTGAGTCTCCGTGGCATAAATACATCCACAAGTAAATTATACATGATCTTAAGGCAAAATGGGAAATTCCACATAATGCACTTTTTGTGTGACACCTTGCCCATATGTCCATCTCATGCATTTGAGATTCTTGGGTTTCAATTTAGTTCCATTATAATCTAACATGTAATTATAGTAGCATGTGACATACATATAAGCAAATTAAATACTTAAAATTTATTTTTGTACATAATCAATTGTGAACATGCCCATTCACCCTCCATTCAAGCATCTAAGAAATGGGTAATACCATAATTGCTTTCCATTATAATCTATGTATGGTGGAATGGCATGAGTCACATTCCACTTAATTATTTAATCCAGAAGATGACATTATCATGGTGCTTTTCACTATATAGTCAATATATTGTATACTAACATTAGCCCCACTCCACTTAAGTAGTCAAGAAGATAACATTGTCACAGTTGCCTTCCATTACAATCTATGTATGGTGGAATGGCATGAGCCCCATCCCACTTAGATAATGAAGAAGATGACATTGTCATTTCACTTTCACTGTAGTCCATCAATAGTGGAATGGGGCAAGTCCCATTCCAGTCAAATTAAATTTTAGATGAAGAGTGCAGTGGTGCTAGACCATGTTTTCTAGTGATGTATCTTAACAATTATAGAAGTGGTTGAGTATGGAGGACATCGAAAATATTCCAAAATAGAAAAAAAATGATATCATTTAAAGTTGGTGCATGAAATAAAAGAGAAGTGGGTAAAAACACACTACATTGGACCAAAATTGATGGCTTGAAGTCCTTTTTTAAAATCCAAATCCAATGATTTTCTTTAAAAACATTTAAATGGTGTTGAAGTTCACATTTTTTTTCCATTTCCAAGTTCATACCACTATAATTTAAACCTTTTTAAAAATATCGGTCTTGAAAAAATCAATTTAAATATCGAAATGGACTTTACAAATTTGAAATTTTCATTTTAAATCTTAAAATTTTTTGGGAGATTTTTTCTTGCTTGATTTTTTCATTTTAGGTGTTATGGTACTTTAATGTGTGGTGGTAAAAAGTTGTAGGTTTAATTTACAACTCCACCAAAAGAAAAAAGTCCATAATGATAGTTTTTTTGGAGTAATTTGGACTAAAGACATTGGATGTACCATCCTTTGTAAAGTCCACCTTGGATTGAACATTTATTTTTTTGGTAAATTGTTTTTTGGTTTTGAAAGATTAAAATGTAGGTTTCAATTTTTCATTTCACTTTTGTCAAGTTTTTCAAATAGATTTGCATACAATGCAACAATACTTGACTCACCAAGAAAAAATTGCCACTAGGACCTCCAAAAAATTCCATTATAGCATGCTTTACCCAAATGGAAGACATTGTTGGCTAAATTATTACCCATAGCTAATTTGGGTTTGGGAGAAAACATTTTAGAGGAGGTCAAAATAAATTTGGACAACACATCCCCAACCCAAATGACATTTGACAAATTCAAAAGGCTAGTGCAATTTGTTATGAACTTAGGAGAAATTAAGGTGGCCCCAAATTTGAATTTTTTTTTCATTTGAAAAGGAAAAGAAAGGCATTCGTTTGGAGGCATTGACAAAGGAAATGTTGGAGTTGTGTATGGCAAAGCAAAAACATTGGTTCTAGTTGAAAGAGGTTACAAAGATCCAGATTGAGGGTATGCTAAGTGAGGCCAAAGGACTATTAACATTGAAAATAAGGTTATAAGCATCGATCTTGTCACGTCACATCAATCACATCTATTTTGACGCCAATGCAACCTTCCATCACATTGGTTTAAGGTCAACTTAAGGTTAACCTATGTTGAGTATATTAATTGTTGTATCAAGGGTAAAATAATTACCTTTGTGGACGTAACATGTGCAAACTATGTAAAAAAAAAACCATGTAGAATCCACATGTGCATTTTTTATTGAATGTTTTAAAAACATTAAATTTGTAACAAAAACAATGTGTTGGATTTTTTTTTTAAAAAGAGGATTTTAACTATCCATCTAATCAACTACATCATTTTCAATAATTTGTACACCATGCAAATAATCCCAATTGTCTAGATTACAAATAAAATCCAATTGTAATATATTTAACCTTATCCATAGATTGACCAAATTGCACCTACCCATATTGAATGAACCATTGCCCTTGTTTGCTCTTGTCCGCCCCTATTTGAAGAGTGTGATTAAAGTTGTCCAAGTATCAATCGCCTTTATCCAAGGAATGCAACCAAATTTGTCCACCCCTATCCAAGAAGTAATTACCGTTATCCAAGAGTGCAACCAAATTTGTCCACGCCTATCCAAGAAGCAATTACCCCTACTAAAAAATGTGACCAAATTTGTCCACCCTTATTCAAGTAATGATTGTTTTTGTCCAAGAATGTGATCAAATTTGTCCACCCTTATCCAAGTGGCAATTAACCTTGGTTTAAAATGCAACTGAATTTGTCCACCCCTATCCAAGTGGCAATCAACCTTGGTTTAAAGTGCAACTAATTTGTCCACCCCTATCCAAGTAGTGATCACCCCTATCTAAAAGTGTGACCAAATTTCAATCACACTAATGAGCAATCACCCCTATCCAAGAGTGCATCAAAATTTGTTCACCTTTATCCAAGTAGAGATCGCCCCTATTCAAGGAGTGATTGAATTTCGGTCAGCTTGGCAAGTGATCACCCCTATCCAAAAGTGCAACCAAATTTGTCCATCCTTGCTAAGCCAATGATTGCCCTTATCTAAGGAGTATGACCAAACTTTGGTCGCCTTGGTGAATAATCATGTGGGTCCAACTTGTTTTCAAGAGAAATGTTGGTTAAATTTTGGTTGGTATCTAAACAAATGGGGACCAAAATTCGATTGTGGTGAAATGATGAAAAGTGTTGTCATGATTAATTTTAACTCCAATTCTTTGTTATAGTCAAACTTGAATATAAATTGGCCATTGGCATCTTATTTTATCATCTTTTTGACGTCTTTTTCGTTGCCACAATGCATTTTTAATCTTTGGTTGTTCTTTATAATCAATGTGAGGAATTTCACTGCAACATAAGAGGTGGGAAAGAAAGGTCAGCACGATACATATTACATGGGTCCTTTGCTTGATTACTTCAACTCTGCAAAAACTATGATTGCTTTTGGCAATTGTTGCTTAGGAGGTGGGGGTTGTGGGTGAAGAATAACATTTTTCACTTTCCATTTAAACTCCTTGTCTAAAATTCTATAGTAAATTGGATGGTTTAAACCTTCGTCTAAGTCATAATAATCAACCATTGCATATGTGCCTATGCTTCACACAAACTTTCATTAATTACTTTCGTATTGAAATTCTTGCAAGTTTTATAATTTTTTCATTCATACCTTTTGGTGGTTTCTTTTCAACTTATGGAAGAACTCCACTGTGGGGTTGAATGCAAGTAGTGGTCTTTGCCCACTACTTGAAAAGCCAACCTTGGCACCTCCACCTATTGAATTTCCATTTGAAGTCCACAAAATTACATTTGGAATAACAATGCCCTTGGTGATTTAAACATGATTTGATGACTAGTACAACCACCATTTTTTAATCTACACTTCATGGGTGTATCACAATTTATGATAATCATCCATAGGAGGCCTTTTTAAATGTTAAAACAATTTTTTTCATGTCATGAAGGGTGTGAATATCGTGAATTATGCATTCACTACATATCACATTAGTTGTTGATTCCTAGATGAAACCATCCAATTTGATGGTGTCCATTACTTTAGAATATTGACGGGTAAAAAATGCTACAATGGACATTTTTGGAGGTTTCAGTGGCAATTTTTTTTGGGTATTATTGCATTCTATTTGAGAAACTTGGCAAAAGTGAGATGAAAATTTGAAACTTACATTCCGATGTTTCAAACACAAATTTTGTTTTACCAAAAGGATAAATGTCCAATCCAAGGTGGATTTTTCAAAGGATGGTAGATCTAATGTCCCTAGTCCAAACTACATTAAAAAAACTATCATTATGGACTTTTTACTTCTAATGAAGTTGGAAATTAAGCCTATAACTTTTTACCACCACACATTGAAGTACCATAACACCTAAGATGAAAAAATCAAGCAAGAAAAAAATCTCCAAATTTTTTTAAGATTTAAGATTTAAAATTTAAAATTCATAAAGTCCTTTTCGAAGTCTAAATTGACCTTTTCAAGACCCATATTTTTAAAGGTTTTTTATAAAAAATTTTAAATTATGATGGTATGAATTTGGAAATGGAAAAAAATGTGAACTTCAACACCATTTAAATGTTTTAAAAAAAAATCATTAGATTTGGACTTTAAAATGGACTTTGAATTGCCAATTTTGGTCCAATGTAATGTGCTTTTACCCTACATGGCCATTTGGTGGTTCCATAAACCTCCTTTATGTCCCATAACAACAATGTGTTGATAGAAACAAAAAGTGTGTGAAAACTTAAATTGAAAGATTCCTTTTTCTAATCATTGGAATAAACATTTTTTTTGGCATGTCCATTTTCTTGAAGGCAAATTATTTGATGACACATGGCACATTTAAACCCAATGTAATATTTAATATTTGTATTGATTAATAAAGTTTAGATGATTCAATTTAAGATAGTAAAATGTTGACATGTGGCATCTATGTAGATAGGTAAGTAGGTAGGCCTAGGTTAATTAGGTAAGTTTCAACTAATCTTATTTTATTTTGGGTTTAAGCTTTAGGGTTGAATCCTTTTTATTGACTCATCCTTTGAATGATGTTTGCATTTTGAATACAATTAATGCACCTAGTTATATATTGCACACTAGAAGATGGTTCAAACAAAAGATCTAGGTTAAACATTTTAGCTGCAAATGTGATCAATTTAGTCACAACATATTTCTAATTACTTTTTAGCACCTATTCTATATTAGCCTAGTTTACTTATCAATTATACTAATTACAATATGTTAATCCTAAAACATTAAACAATGTTTTTACAATAAAAGACAAAGTTAATGGCATCAAAAATTAAAATATTCAAAAGAATTGGGGTGTGTTTTTTATAATGGTAGAAAAAATCAGCAATTAAAATTTAATGAACTTTTTTTCAAAATTTTTGCACTTATGATGAGGGAGATATTGAATTTCAAGTGGTCATCTATAGTAATACCAAGTTTGGCACTCAAGTACCAAATAATTATTTTACTTTTTAAAATTCACTTTGATAGTAAAAAATTTGAAAATTAAAATTTCAGCATTAAATATGGGCAGCTTCTTTGTAGGCTCCTTAGACTTGAAGCCTATACTATAATCAGATTGGTTTTTGAAAAAATTCAAAAAATTTCTCCCTTTTAATTTTTAAAAGATTACATAGTTCAATTAGATAAAAATTTAAAAATCAAATTAGAATTTCCAAAAATAATGTAATAATTGCCAAACCTAAAAAAGTATCATGGTTTTTGCAAAGTTGTATTATAGTTGCAACTTGTTGCACTACATTTCATCCATCCAATGTAATACATTATCATCCATCCACATGCTTCCAAAATTACCAAAGCAATTTAAATTTAGACATGATGTTGCCACATCACACAAGGAGGCATGACGATGAAAGACATCATTCTTTTTGTCAACATTTCAACTATAGGTCAACCAGAGAGTTTGTTAATGCCAAAAATATTTAGAAGATAGATTTTTAGTCAAAACTTGTTTTTAATTGTTCACTAAATTAGTAGATGGATCAAATTATTTGATAATCATCATTAGTTTATTCTAATATTTAAAAAATATAATTAAAATATAGTTGAAAACATGTAGTTGGAAACTTTTTGGTTAGAAAAGGTCATTTTCTACTAGCGTATATTGGGTATTTTCCATCCTAAGAATGTTTTGAACTTAAGGGTGTCTACCAAGATGGGCACACGACTTTTGCAAGTTATGGTTTGACTGTAATTCACAAACTATCAGATCATGCATGGGAGGCAATTCAATCCCTGGCAACCACCCACCTTATGAGTTCTAGCAGACTTATTATCCAAACAAAACTAGTTTGAACATAATTATCTTGGCTTTCATCTTAGGTACATTATTTGCAATTGTCAAAAGGATTGAAAAATTTACTTACATAATTTGGGTGATTAATTTATTCTTAGGAACATGAACTAGATTTAAATGGGGCAATTTTATGAATCAGTTGGCAATTGATGTAGGTTGAATGGTGACACTTTCAATCATTAGTAACAACTTATAATTTTAGATTTATTTTTAATTCCAAAATATTTGAAAAATTATTAATAAGATGATTCAAAGTACTTCCAATGCCACCCCAATATATTCATGATGATATAGTTTATAGTTCTTTATTTTAATCTCATTCTAAAATACATATGTTTTGGAAACATGTTTATATCAAGATTAAAGTTCAAGTTATGGAATAACACAAAAAATTGTAATTACTTTTGAAAACCAGTAATCACCCCTAGTTTTACTACGTGAAATTTACATGAATTTTTTATTAAAAAAAGATGGATAGGTTTCAGGACAATTTGCAAAATGGGATAAAGTGAAAAAATGGATAATGGTGATCAGACCCATCACCCATCTGAGATTAAAGAATTGATTACAAACTTTCACAATACTATAATGAACTGCATATGTATATGTAATAAATTCAACATATATCCCAGAAAAATTTAAATTGGAATTCATACAATTAGGTAAGTTGTATATGTATAATACTATATGCAATTTCACAGATGCATAATTTCACAATACAATGTATTATTGACAAGACATACAACTGGAAACATACAAATTAACATAATTGAAGTAAGATGGCACTAGAAAGGTGAACTTCAAAAATATTGGGCAAATGGAATATATGCTTTACCTCTTTTTCTTTTGAACTTTCAAATTAATATGTTTTCATATGGCAATTAAGAGTTTCATGTAATACAAGGCATATGCCAAAGAAAGTTCACTATTTAATAGTTGGTTGTCAAGGGCATTAGCTCAAGGTTGCTAGCCTACCCATGTTCCAGTTGTCATGAGTTGCTAGCCCCAGGTGTTACCATGAGTGAAAAACACGGAGAAATAGAGAGTGGTTCCTTGGACAAATGTGGGCTTCTAACCCGCTATTGAGAACTTCTATCTCATCATGTGAGATGCAAAGCTTAGGACATGATGGGTCCACTTTCTCAACAATTATCTACTTATTCTTCATGACTCATTCTAGCTTCCATCCTTTGTTTCTCAAAGTGTGCCATGACAAGCAAGATTATACTCATTGGTTGTTATGTTGAGGTCATTATGGAAGCATTGGAGGCAAATTTCTTATGTTCACATGTGGTCATTGTGTCAATTCGGTGTTGATTTTTTTGGTTTGTTAAACTGGGAGAGGGGAACTACTGAGTTGACATCCAATTCAATGTGGATGAAACCCACACATTGGTAGTTTGGCAACCAATTCTTTATGGGTGGAACTGATAAGTTGGTAGCCACCTCAAAACTAGTTCAATCAACTTATGATAGTTTGTAGAACGAAAAGGTAGTGATACAACTTCTTTCTTCATTTTGCTTGATAATGCAGCATGCATCCAACACCACCCCAATATATTCCATAAGATTGCACATCAAATGTCACAACTTATGAAATTGAGCAAAAGAGGAGCTCCACCCTGAATCCTACATCAGGCTTGTCCATTGTTTCAATAATGAGATAGGCCCTCCTGTATGCCTGTTAAGCTGTCTCCTTGGCTGCCTGAGAATTCTATTCCTAAAACTATTTGCCATCATTTTTGGGTTGGGCTAACACTCCTTCCTAAGAGCATGGGAACATATTCAGGAGAATTAATGTGGTCTCGTTGTGATTTGATACTCAATAAACATGCACACTTTTATTCTTAGATGCGCCTCTAAATGAGAGACGAGTATGGAGAAACAGAGAGTTCATTTGGTCCCATGTTTGTGCAATGTTCACTAGGTGTTATTGTGAACTCTGAGTTCACTTTTCAGGAACTTCATGGAACGTTTCTTATTCTAACTCTTCCTGGGTTTGAATTTGCCATAACAGGCAGAGCCATTATGTGATGACTGGCTTCTCCATTCAGTTTCTTCTGTCCCATATCAAGGATGGAACAATCATGTCAATGATATGCCTTCCTTTCTGTATTTGAATATTATTCCATCCTCTTTTCGCAAGGAATAATTTTTCTTCTGTCATGTAGGTTGTCCTAGTGCAATTAGTTGAAGGCACCTCCACATTACCAACCGACCCCAAGTGAGTCCTTTCAGCAAATGTTATAATATAGTATCAGACAGAGAGAATTGGCTTTTACCTATGGTCCATGGAATACAAAAGCAACTACCACTGTACCTTGTCGGCTTCCACACTAATTATATTGTGTGTAATTTCCAAAAAAAAAAATTCAAAGAAAAAAATTTGCAAAGGAAAATAATGAACTTTTAAAATATTTAATAATACTCAATTTTTCAACATGGAATCTTCAAAATTAATTAACTATTCAACATTCATATGTTGAACCATACTATGGTATTTCTACAGTACATTCCAATAGGTTGAGGCTACATAAAGGAGGGGGAAAAGGGGTGGGGTTGATTTGGCCGTCCTTACAACGTGATTCTCCTGGTGGAATTGGTTGTCAGAGGAACCCGATTGTTTGGGGGAGTTCCACTGAGTGTAAATGCCAAGAGTTCCTTTGGCAGCGTTTCACATTTGACTTTTAAAACCAGGAACCTGCTACTAATGCTATGGAATGGGCCCTTGGGAGGGATGCTAAACACTCCTTAATGAGCTTTATCTGACACACTTTCAAGCTTGACTTTTGCACCTTGTGTGGTTTTGTGTTGAATTGGGTTGCACAGTTTTTTCATGTTTTGCATGTTCTGCAAAAAGAACCTCATTTTTTGTTTTCACGTTTTGTTTTCCCAGGCTCAATTTCCTCTCTCAGTAGACAGAAAGTACGAACCAGTAGAATACATTTGAGCATTAAAAAGGATCAATTAAACATATATATAAGGTCAGAATTGTCGAACCTTATGACAAAAACCAAGCAGTTGAGCACTGTCGACCATTTTTTGTGTTGGATAGTGGTCATTAAGGGATGTTTAGCGTCTTCTGGCGCTTGGTCAATGGTGGCAGACTCTAGCAAGCTCAGTCACCTGTCTCACACTCTCAGGCTTGCCTATTGACTGACCACTTTGCCTTGCAGACTCAGCCACCAAGGGCCTGTTCTCTAGTACCTAAATGACCAGACCTGGCGTTTTGACATGTTTTAAGGTAGGATTCTAACTGAAAACCTGAAATTCGCAGAATTCTCTGTGGCGATCAATTCCGTTGATGGTCATTTACACCAGGGAACACTGCCCCTAGCGAGCATTCTTTTTGTACAAAGACTGTTTCCATTTACTAGGAGCATTTTCCTTTTTCAGTATCCTTCACGGAAAGCTAATGAAGTAGAAGAAACTTAGTCGAGGCAACAAAAACTTAATTGGAGGAATTTCTATATAAACTTCATCAAATGAGGCTGCAAATGTGGTGCATGGTGCCCTTGTTCTCGGGTGCGTTTAAAAGAGGGATGGATAGATTCAGGTTCCACTGCTGCAGCATTGAGAGCGAGAATCAGCGCTGTGACTGGAATGGGCAAAAAGTGCCGATTCTGCATGTATATTTGTAGTTTCATGGCAGTGAAGCAGCTCTTCATTGCCAATTCTGAAGCAAGGGTTACCTGGCAGAATCGGTTGCAGAAGGTCAATTCTTTTGTACCTAATGGGTTTTGATGTCTCATTCAGGTACTAGGTTTTGTTTAGTGTTGTGTAGTTATTTGATTTCTTACATTACCAGCTGTTTCAGTTCTTTAAAACTTTCAGAATCAAAGAACAGCCCATTCCAGTTTTTAGGAAAAACAATCAGAATCAGACAACTGCCAGTTCTGGTTATTTAGAAATATCAAAGAACTGACAGGTTTCATGAAAGAGACGAGAAAGACTTGGTGGTTCGAAATGTGGGGCCTTGAGAAATTCAGAAAATTTGAGAATCAAGTTTCTATACCAAAAGCAGTTTTAAAAATTTTCACCCACAGGTAAGTTGGTACATAACCAGGTTGATAACTGATGGGTATCTTTAGCAGATTCTAATAACCTCACAACACTGGTTTTTTCCTAGGTGGGACAGGGGTCATATCTGGTTCCACATATGGTGCTGCCAGTTTCACTTGCAATGTCAGTCAACAGAAGGAATAATCAGTTACAAGTTGGAATGGTCCTGGTAGAACACATTATCTCATCTGGAGGAACAGCCTGTCACCCTATCAGACTCAACTGATTCCTAGGTGGAATTCTTGACTTGGATAGCTTCCTGAAAATTTATGGCATGCCTGGGTGCATCTCCATAATGCGTAAAAGTACTATGCAGAGTTGTCACAATGTAGCATTAGGGGGCCCCATTCTGCAAGATCAAACTTAAATATTGCAACTAAATGATCAAAAATTCAATAAAAACTGATGGCCAGAGCCATCACACAGAAGACAAAAGGGAAGGCAAATAAATGCCAAAAGATCTGCAGCCCACAGGAACTCAAGAAAGGTTTTAGGTAGTCCCTCTCATGATAGAAAGCTATCTCACCCAAAGTCACTCTAATGTCACTTGCATGCAAATTGTGAGATCTAATAATAACAAGAGATCTAAAACAAGCATCTCCTGCCAAAGCAATCTTCCTCTCTATATAGCAGAGGCTAAAGCACTCTGAAAAGCAATACTATCACGCTATGTGAAAAACTGAATGCAAAAAGACAAGATAAAACAGATTATTGCAAACAGGTATCTTTGCAACATTCGTAACCTGGACTGATGGAACCTTGCCCATTCCACAGGGCTCACCCACTCCATTAATCAGAGTTTTTGAGAGGCTGAATCTGCCCATGAAATCATCCAAACTCTACTGACACGTAATCCTACATATCCAATTATAAAAATGTAATGCTCCAAATAAGCTGATTACCAAAATAAGTTCCGCCATATGCTTAATTTTAAAGAAATGGCAGAATCGGCCTCCAGCGCAGTCTTAAGTTCTTAGGAGTGCGCATTTCTCACGAAACACGAAACCCTAATTAGGGTTCGTGTGGAAGAAAGGAAGGGTTTTCATGACAAGCGCGTCTCCACTAAATTTCTGTTGCTGCTGAAGGAGGAGGAGGAGCGAGTTGAGCACCTGCAGATCGAACACGAGCGACGTCAAAATGAACGCTCCGGATCGATATGAGCGGTTCGTGGTTCCTGAGGGTATGAAAAAGTAAGTATCTGTTGCGGCTTTTCTTTTGCATCTTGCACTAATTGTCTGTGCTTAGTCTCGATCAATTAATTTGTCGCTCTGGAGACCTCGGATACCATTCTCAGCGCTTTGATCAACCGGAAGCTGAAGAGAGGAAGATGACGATGATGATTGTGGTGCTCTGCTGGTGATATTGATGGCAGGGTGGCTTACGAGAGAGACATGAAGATTATGAACGCGGCGACCTTTACTGTGCAACGTGAGGACCATACAGTTGGGAATGTCCTTCGCATGTATGGAGTTTCTCCACCTTGCATCCTTCCATTGTATTTTTTGTTCGCATCCTTCTGAGAACCCGACTAGGTTAAGCAACAGTCTGTCGTACTACTCTTTGCTTCTGATAGACTGGCCTTCCAATTTCTTAGATTCTCGGAATTCCTTCGTCCAGGCTTTAGGGTCTAGGGTTTGAGGCTCATGTTCATCTCCGTTGGTTGGTTCTCTGCTTGCTTTGATAAAGGGCATCGCCTACATTGAACAGTTATACTTACATTGAAACTACTTACTACAAAATTGGCCAATGCTTCACAGAGGCTGCACTTCTGGGAATTCGGAATCCATAAAGAGTAGAATAAATACTTATTTTGGATGGATATGATTGCAGGCAGCTTCATCGGGATCCAAGCGTTCTGTTTGCAGGTTACAAGCTGCCACACCCACTGCAGTACAAAATGGTGGTGAAGGTCAGTTCTTCCTTATCTTTCTTGGCCATTATTGTTGCTGCTGATGGAGAAGAACAGCAAAGAACAGGCCATCACTTCTACTTCTCCTGTTGTTATTGTTGTTGACTGTGGAATTACTCATTCTTTTCTTAGGAGGTTATGTCCACAGATTCAAACCACAAGTCAGTCCACACCAATGCAGGCATACAATTTGGCCATCACCGATCTGACCAAGGAGCTTGACCACTTGAAGGTGGCATTTGAGGTATGCCCATTAATCCTTTGATTGAATTAATAGAAAAAAAGATAGTGGAGCAGGTCCATCTTTTTTTCAGTGAGGTAGTCAAGAACATGCCTTGTTATTGATTGTCAAATTCATATGGTTGTGCCATCCTCTTCAGGGCTGTTTTAGTACTCATGTTGTCATGATGGTGTGGTTGCAGCAAGAGATGGCACAGAAGCAGGCAGATTACTACTAGGCTGTGAAAGCATGGATGCTTGAGAACAAACTGGGAAATGGAGATCATAAGGAGATCAGTTTGCTCTTGATGTTTTCTTAAGGACAGCTTTCTTGCAGGTCTTGATTGCCAGATTTCAGCAAGTTTCTCCTTGGGTACCAACAACAAATGTGGAAATGAGCAAAAAAAAGGCAGTTTACATAACTGAAGCTTTAGCAGTAGCTTCGATCAAATTTTTTGACCATAGCAGACTAGAGAATGTGGCAATAGTTTGTGAAAGATGGGTACCAATTTCTTCTAGCTTTACAGCAAGTTTGGTGGGTATGCTAAGGAATTGGAAGATTCCTAGTTTCATGTTATCGAGCAAGATTTGAAACTTCTGAAAGAAAGCTCGTGATGATGATGATGATGATGATCTGAAGGGCTTTCTACTCCAGAAGAGCCCCATAGGTGGTATGAAGGGATTCTGACTAGCTTGCAAGAATCCACATAAATGTGTGCACTTGGAGGTTTCATGCATGCCTTTACAAAATCTATTTGCCAGCAAGAAATTTTGGTAATGAGGGTTCAGAATATGCGTTTCCTTCCCCTGTATCCCCCCCCCCAAAAAAACAAGGGTTGCCAAAGCTTGGCCATCTAGAATAAGGCAAAGGCTCAAAGCATGCTGCTGTCTTGACAAAATGTTTCAACAAATAGATTACCAGGGGTATCTTCAACATAAGTTGCAGTTCCAAAAGGAAACAGGAAGGATTCAGGCATGGTTTCCTGAATTAGTTTTGCAACATTCCTCAGAAAAGAATCCAGCCATGATACTGCTCAGCATTTGCTTCTCATTGCTCTCAGAGCTCCACTCCTCTATCAAAGCTTTGATTGTGTCTCTCTTTTCCTATCTCATTGTTGTCCCTACTTTTTGTCACTGTTCAATCCTGGTGTACATCCAAAGGCGACTGCTGTCTGCACGCAGGACCTTTGCAGATTTTGCCAGAACCTTAGCTCTCAGATACAATCAAATCTTTGGAACCAGCAGCCTGCCTCCTCCTTCCTGCATGCTGCCAGCCATTGTGTGATTGATCCATGCAGAATCCGTAAGATGTGGAAACCATCGCGCTGTTGAATGGAGGAGAGCGTATACAATGGTTTCGCTGCTGGCCAGTCACGTCGTGTGCACTTCCATACGACATGCAGACAGGGAGAAGAGGTGCACTGGAAATCTTGATTACGTCTAGAAACTTAGCATGTGCTCATGTATTTACAAAGAAAACCTTAGCATCATACAGCAGCAGCGACATGCTAATATTTACAAAGAAACCTAGCATCATACGCCGGTGGCGGCGTGCTCATATTTACAAAAAATCTTAACATCGTACGCCAGCGACGACATGCTGCGAACAAATTAGTCGTGTTAGACTCTGATGATCTATCTTGTTCACCTTGTTACAGGGCCCGATGAGGTTTTGCGGACGATAGGTATTCACGAAGAAGGCGTAAGGCGGCTATGGCTTGCTGATTTGCGATTCTTTACAGTGTGCAATTGCACCTTGGATTGCACCGTGAAGCTCCGACACGGAGTTGCATGGAAACGGCGGCGTACCGACGCTACTACTGCGCATAACTGGAGATCGGCGTGGAGTGAGGAGAATATTTGTTGCTGGAGCGAATCTGGAGCTACGCGAGAACGATGGCAAGCTTCTGGAGCTTGACGTAGCCCGTAGTGATCGTTTCTCGAAAGCCAAGAAGGGCGCCGCGGGCTGCCGATTGCAGGTATACGTGACCTTGCAACTCCGCCCTGCTTTGCTCGACTCTTGATCGGCTGCTGCATCGGCCTTCGCAACTTTCTTGACATTCAGAGGCTTCAGGATCTTCATGTATTTCTGAATGTACTCCCGTGCTTTTGCCAAGCGTCTTTGGTCCCTCTCTCTTAGATGATCTGCATGAGCGTCTGCCTGCAGAATTGCACGCTCATATGCTCTGGCAGCTTTTCCTATATCTCCAGAGTATGATAACTCGCCGCTGCAATCACTGAAGTATCTCTCCGAGAGATCACGAGGATCGAAGCAATCGGGGTTTGAAGCCTCGAGTATGAAGTTGTCATCGAGGACTCGACGACTGACCGGACGCCGTTGCTGCTGCTGACCTCCTTTCTCTTCCGTCGCGGCCGCCTTCGACATCGACTTCTTGGCTCCGAACAACAAGAGCTGCTTCCACTTGAAAGTAGGTCTCATCCACGCGGAGAGGTTTGATGTATGGGAGCTGCAGCTTTGGGTATTGAAAACCTCGACTCGGTTCATGTGCAAAGACGCTTTGTTTTCGCTAGCCGATGCTGCAGTCGTCCGCAATTCCAGCTTGCCGCTGCTGCTGCTGAAGCACGAATCCTGTGAGCTGCCGCTGGAGTCCCGCGAGCTGCTGCTCTCTCTGCTGGACGATTCTCTGTCCGTTAACGAATCCCTTGAATCTCTCGGATCCTGCAACCAACCGTTCCTTGATCGGGAGTAATTTCTTCCAGGACTTGGAGAGCAACCGTTTGAATGACTAGCCGTGCTTGCAGTCGAGAGGGAAGGAGCGACGTCGTTACTGGCCTGCACCGTGCTGCAGGACGTAAAGGCCTTCTGTTGCAGAAGTACTACTGGATCCGGTAGCTTGAGTGGAGGTATGATTTTCGAGAGACATCGTTGTTTACGCTCACTCTCGTGCTGTTTCTCAGAGGAGAGTTTGAGCACCATTTGCAGACGAGGGGGAAGATGGAGGGGAAGAAGCTGTCCTCTGAAGAAAAGCTCATCAGCAGGAGAATCTGTGGCCGAATATGGAAAGCTGCTGCTGCGCTCCACGAAGGAAGAAGAAATGTTGAACTCGAACTCTTGTGCAGCATTAGAGGGAAAGACCGAGCGATCTCCTGTCGACATCATCGAACCCCCAGATGGGTCCAAGCCGGTGTTGTCGTTTACGAACTGCATGGCTTGCTCGTGCAAATTGTTGTCAACGCCGTCGTCATGATCTTCAACTGCTGCACCAGCTGCTGCTTCCGATGCCCAAAATAATGAGAAGCGCTTCTCCCACTCACCACACTCGGAACTGGCCCCACCTTCAGGTCGACGAAATTTTATGCCTGACAGATCTCGACAACTCCAATTGTCGGACTCTTCCATCTCCACCGATACAGTCTAAGGCCCTGGCAAGAAAACCTTAGTCTATATCCCTTGTCAAATCGAAATCTTGCAGCAAGTGATGCAGAGTTTTCCACTGCTCCCACAGCTCTCCAGTTCGACGTGATCTCTATCCGGTATACATTCTGCTCCGGATGCTCTTCAATTGATTTTTTGATGCTTCTGCGGCAGCGTATACCCAATGTCTTGATTTCGGCTTCTTCCAACTCGTGAGCTTTGCTCTATCTCCGTACTGAAGTAGGCCGGGAGTGACTATAAGCAGCCATGACCAAGAAGCTGCGAACGTGGACAGAAAATTTTGATGAGAGCATATATCCCAATTCTCGGAGTTGCAACTATTTGTTTGCGATAGCTTCCACCATGGTACTAGTGATCAGCTCATCAAGCTCGCCAATCCGTTGTTGTTGTTGTTTGCACTTTACACCCCCAAAAGAATAAGCGCAGCTGAAAATAATCTAACCGGAAAAACAAGAGCCAAAAAAAATATAAAATTTGCTAGCTAGCTAGCTTGTAGCTGTGCAGCTTGCTTCCAAATTTGCTCCACGGATCGATCTCACGGTTCTAGACATTTCATTCTCCCCCCGCGGAAAAAGTTCAACCCAAATGGAAAGAAGGAAAGCTCAGAGAGGATGCAACATTCAAAGAGTTTGGAAAACACCCATTTTACTTATGTTGATGATGCAAACAGAATGGCGGCGTCACACAACGAGTGTGAGACAGACACAGAGAGAGAGAGAGAGAGAGAGAGAGGAGCGCGGCGCACAGACGGAGACGTGTTCTGATGATAGATACTTAGCTCAAAACCACATTACGTATTTGTGGTATGTTTGTGTGTGACAAATTACCTGGGCAGTTTGGTTTCGTATTCTTTTTATTTTTTTTCCTAGATCTAAACGAGGGGCACGCTGGTTTCTCACTACCGTAGTACCTTGGCGCTGGCAGCAGTTTTGATACTAAATTATGTTACTTGTAGACGTGTTGAAATTTTTAGAAGAAGAAAAATTTGTGAAGTTAAATAGAAAATCGTTTGGAATATTTATTATGGAATATTTCTTTTTTTGACATGGAATCTTCAAAAATTAAATAACGTATTCGACATTGAAATGTTGAACTCGCCATGTTAGTACCCCTAGTAGTAGTAGTACACGGACTGCTTCAACACTTCTGTTAATAAGTTAATTTTGAAGATTCCATGTCACAAACTACAATATTCCACAAGATATATTCCAAAAGGTTCTTTACTTTCCTTTACAAAATTCTGTTCTTTGAATTATTATTTTTTTGAAAATTTCAACATTTCTACAAATAATACAATTGGTGTTAAAACTGCTGCCAAGGAACTACAATATTTGTTTCTTCTTGGAAGTCATTAAGACATTTCCTGATGTTAAATGGGTGGTTTGTTAATTCTTGGATTCTTCAAAAGTATGATTCCAATAAAAATCTGAAATGAATTGAAAACCCCTTCAAATATTTTAATACGTCTGGTACACTAGCTCAATTTGTGAATGAACCTAATTATGTGCTGCATATGAAACGCATTGCATATTTGTGTCATGGTTGTATCTGCCAAATTACATGCATGGTTTGGTTTTTTATCAGCCTTGGAAAAGGCACAATGTTCTGACTCATTGGTAGATTTGAAGTTCTTCGTGAAAGAGATTTTGTTTTTCTTGGAATCTGGTAGCTTCCTTTCATTCAAAAATATGAAACCAATAAAACTTGACTATCATCCTAAAAGAATCAAACTAAATTTCTTTCTAAATTAATCTTTAAAAATCAACAAGTAATTTTAAAGACCATATTGAAATAAAATTATACCATGCTTATGAGATATACATAGCCCCACATTGAATAGGGTTTTCAATTTTTGGAATTTGATCTTATGCTCGAGTTCTTTTTGGACATTAGCACAAATGAATGAAAAAATGTGAGCTTGGCATGTCACCAATCACAAACATGAAGTATGCAACTCTGTCTTGATCCACCCCATTGTAAACATGCCTGAATGTGTTTGAACCAAAGTGATTTATGAGTGAGCTCCAACTTGATGAGATATTTTAGAATCACTGTTAGTCTTCAACACCTTTTAAATGGGCCGTTGTCAAGTGGCTTTGCATAATGCAATAACATTTTTTAAATGAATAATGTGTAACAACCAATTCTACGATATTTAAGCTTATGTAATGATCAAAGATACTATAATTTTTTTGTATGTTATGCAATAGGTTTCTTTGTGCATGCAATTGCCAATTGAAATGGTTGAGATTAGGTACATTCGAAGTTTAACCTAATCACACAAAAGAGATTATATTACAGAAGCTTAGAATGTTAATCAAAGAAACATGCGCTCAAAAATTCAAGTGTTCTGTCCTTTTCTCTTCCATGGAGAGATGTATTGAAACTTGGTGAAATTTCTTAATCTAGACACCAAAGGTTAAAATAAAGGTGGACATAATGACTTGTCAGAGATCACCCAGTGTATTGGGAGGCCACCTTAAATCCATAAGATTCCCTCTTGACGTGGGAGTTTTTCTTATGTTTTTGGGTGGGCTCTTATGTATTTCATAAGGGCCTGTCACTTTTTCTTCACATGCGTGACAAGTCATTGCACACAATAAAGCCCTTGGACAGGGGCGGTACTAGAATAAGGTGCCCACCCGTCCACAGGCTGTACCTACCACTTAAGCATATTCTACTCCCGAAAAGTTTTCTAACATGGAGGAGCAGTTTTGCTCACAAATATGTCCCATTTTTTAATTTCAAGACTTTTGAGAATGGAGCAAGTTTGGTGTATGATGCAAGTATCCATGAAAATTGCAACTAGGTGAACTTAGGCACTAAATACTAAGTTAGGTCATGCTTCAAACTTGGGTATCGAAAGACCTAATTAATCTAACAGGCTAGGATGAGTGGCTTTCCACCCTAACTTCAGACCTGCAAAAATTGTCCCCCCTTGATTGTTCCTTAATCAACTTTATAATTAGATGCTTTTCTGGAGCATGATGAAGTTTAAGACAAGTGTAGGTGTGGGGTGGGTGGATGCATTAGTCAGGAGTGGTTGCTTAGGGCCTTGAAATATGGAGATCATTAGAGGATTTGGAGGTGGTGGGGGCTGGTCGGTCATTATAAGTGAACCAAAAACAAAACGCATGGCTCTGTGCACACAGAGGAATGTGTGAATGTGTGCCCCTTTTCTGTTGTGGGATTGGACATGGAGAGCTTCTTCTTCTAAGCCCTGCTGCCATTGTCCACAAAGTATCTAGCCATGTCTGTATGCTCAAAGGAATGTGTGCCCTTTTTGTTGTTTCCAAGTGCAGTCGCCTTCCAGACCCTGCCATATCTACCAAATACCAACCAACTACAGACCGTGAGAGGGCTGGAAAACCAACGAACTAAGAATTGGGTGGGTAACAATCAAGGAACTGCATGGTCTACAAGATGAAAAATGTCTCAGGTTGGAAAACCAACGAAATAAAAAGGGTGTTCAACAGACGTTTCTGCAGAATCGACCTAGTCATAACAATGAACTCTAAAGAAACTGTACAGCTTTAGAGCATCTCCACCCCCAGCAGTAAAATGACCTGTACACATTATTTTTGATGAAGTATTGCAATCAAATAGTGTGAAACTCAGTTTAGGCTTGCAAACATGCTCACGATATAGTGCCTTCCAAGAGGGCCAGTACCAGCGAAATGACTGTTTTTTATTGGCCAGCCATACTGATCTGCCCAAGTGGGAACATCTCTCAATTATATTGTCCACATTTTCATATTTATGGGTGGGAATGGGGGATAATTAACACAGTACTTTGGATGTGGTAAATACTGATAGGGACCCAAACAGGGTGTGGGTAGAGAAGCTCTTAATTATAACGTGAAAAACTGTTTTGGATGTGAATGTAACTTGGTTCATCTTTGGGCATGCAACACTCTGCCATCTTCCTGAGTGTTTTAACACGCTGAGGACAACAGCTTTTGAGTCATAGCATAAAATGGACTATAAAAAGTTAATTCCTTAGTGCTCTTAATTAAGATATTGGAATTTCAATTTTTTCTTTTTTGGACAAACTGAAAAGTCACAGTTCCGTAGTTCAAAGTCCCCTTGATTTGCTAGATGGACAAAGTTTAGGGACACACCAAATAAAATAAGTGGGTAAATATTCTACCTACATGAATTTAAAAACTCCTTGATCCAACAATTGCAAATGTTGCAATTCAGCAATTTATACAGTTGACAAGGTTGCCATGCAGAAAGGAAGTTGGGGACAGGATTGGGGAATCTATATCATGTTAGCTAATGACCCAAGACAAAAAAAGCTAAAATTCAGGGTAAAAGAAGGTAAAGTAAAAAATCAAGGCTTGAAAAGGGTTTATCTTCCCCTTTCCTCTTTACAACGAATACAATTACAATAAGGATTGGTACTTGAGGAAATGCGATTTCCAATTCATGAACTACATAGCAAGCAACATGATACCTACCTAATAAGCTATTTATGCTTATGCTATTTAGTAGGTTATGTAAGTATGTATTAATTTATTAATAGACTTAGCTTAAACATATTAGGTAGATAGCTTGGTTTAGGTAAGTTTAAGTCCTGATTACCTACCTAATAGGCTAAACTATATACCTAGTAGGTTTAGGTGACCTAACTTAAGTTAATTACATATTTAATAGGCTTAGGTAACCTAGGTTAAGCTATGTATCTAGCTAGTAGGCTTAAGTGGCCTAAATTAAATTACATATTTAATAAGCTTAGGTGGCTTATAATAAGCTATCTACCTAGTAAGTATAAGTGATTTATATTATGTAATTATCAAGTAGATGTTGATAGTTTTTAAATTAGGCTACATACTTAGTAGGCTTAAATGACCTAGGCTATTCACATAACTAGTAGAATAGGCTACTTACTTACTAAGTGTATACAAGAGACCAACTCAAAATTGAACTTTGCATACATGTCTATCATAGGTGCATCATAGTTTGTTACAATGTCCAAGTGCTGTTGGGAAGAATATAGGGTACAATGTCCAAGTACTGTTGGGAAGAATATAGAGTAGAACTGCCTATCATCAAACACATACTTATCATCAAACATTTTTCAATATTTTTTTCATCCCTTCATCAAATTGAATGATTTTTGTGTCATTGGACGTGCAAACTAGAGGTTCACAAATGTTCTTTGAGCATTAGAGGTAAAGGAGCAACACAGAAAAGTAATAAGTGATAGTTTGCTTCAATTTTTTTGAAAAATAGATTTAGATCTCTCTCTACTTTCAACCTTATCTTCCACAAAAGGGATTAAAACCTGATGGGTGTGTTGACTAAGGCTTTTCAAAACTTGAAATCTTAATCTGTTTTAATTCACCTATCATCGAAAACTAAAGCCCCTAACATCAAACATTGATATCTTTCTCATTCCTTTATTGAATTGAGCAATTTGTGCAGCATTGGAAGCGCTAGGTGGACAATTACTAATATTCTTTGAGCTTCAGAAGCAGAGGAACAATGTGTGAGGGTCCATTCATCGACCTATCTACCCTAGACTCTTAACACTTTGAAATATCATCACTTATGTTGTTTTATCATATAATCATAGCAATCTGTTTGACAGGGTTAAAAGCAGCGTGTTGGAGTTCTTCTTGAGAGAACCTTTGATTTGATTTTAAGATTTATGTGAAGGTTCTCTGGTTAGGGGTTACATACATATATTTTTTCAGGATTCCATGTTCCAAATCTAGAAAAACATTTTCTCCACGGTTCAGTTCTTGCATAGATTCCAACAAAATGATGTCAACTCAGGTCCAGGTCACAAGAATAAGCAGTCCACAAGTGACTTGAAGCAATCCTGCATGCTTGGGAGAATCGCAAGAAGGGTGATGCAATATTATAATGAGAAATATCATGAAAGAATCGCAAGCATTACATAAGTAGCTCCCATCAGGGATAACTGCTGACATCTACACTAGCGTCTAGTGAACTCAGGAGTGAACAACCCACCTGGGGATCATTTTCTCATGATCATGGGGGACAGATGGAGCATGCAAATGCATGCTGAACACAGAATAAAAAGATGACATCCTCATGATACTTTCCATTTGGGCACTGCCTTTGTCAGTTCTTCTTTCCAGGCATTTTCTCTTTGCAACCCAAGAATTCATTTTTCCCTTCAAGCGCCTACACCCAACAGTTTGATCTATGCTCTCCTTTGGAAGAAGCAACATTCTGACAGCCAGAGTGAACCAGCACCCACCAGCACACCCTACAGGATGGATGTTCTGTGTAGGGTAATGCCGAAGGCTGTGGGCATTATCGGAATCAGTGCCCGTGTGAGGCAGTGGTGGCCCTGATTCCAGTAATGCCTGCAGCCTTGGGTATTACATGGCGTAAAAATTAATGCATCATTTTACTTGTTTTAATCATGATACCTGGTGGGTATCATGATAAAAGTAGCATGGGCATTTTGAAAAGTAAAATGCCCACTCCTTGCTGATGCCTGATAATGGCATGTTAGGCATCCTAAATTTACACCGCCAAAAAGTGACAGAAGTTTTTACATGGACAGGAAAATGCTTTTTCTAAGTATTCCTGTCCCATAACTAACCCTGGTGGTTAGGTATGTACTAACCCATTCACATTGGATCTACCTTCCAATTGTCCAACCTACCTTCCTTTCTACATAGTAACCACTTAATAATGCAGCTCAGTTTCGTATATACATAATTAATTAAGAAACAAAATGTCCAAAAAAACCATAGTTATGTATGTGCAAATGGATGAAAATAATTTGTATCAACAATGAGTAAGTTTGTGAAAACTTCAAAAATTTGTTGAAAGTACAAATTTGAGGCTGGTAATGCAAGACTTTTTCCGGTTTGAACTTTGGAGCTTATTAGTATTATTGGCCTTTCTTTTCATTCTCTCCTTTTCTTTTCGTTCTTAAGTGACATACTGTTTCTCACATATTGGTCTGTTATTATGAGCTAGCAACCACAACATGTTTTTTTTAACATGTGTTGGATATTTTAAACTTAACCTCAACCCAACTGTCCACTTTGATGACCACCCTCCCCATACACTCTCATTTGTTGACATTTATTTTGTTGGAGGCAACTATTGCCAATTGTCAAGAAAGAGTGGAAAAGCGATGAAGGAGAAAGAGTGGGAAAATTCTCAGAATCATTTGCCAAAAACTCCAACACTTCCTCTCAAGTGTTGAGAGCAACCCAGTCGAGAAAATTAACTATTTCAGTGTGGAATCAGACCTGAACACAGGGTATTTATTAGTTACCTACTTATGATACTTAGCCATTTACATTGGTAGTTACTGCTGGTGGGCATTTTAAGAAAATTATAACCTCCCATGTCAGGTACAGTATTTGCAAATTTTCAAAATCAAAGAACCCCAGTTCCAGCTTCTTTTTTTAATTTTCAAAACAAAACAACTGTTGGATCAGGGTTTTGAAACTTGCAAAGAATTGACAGGTTTCTTAAAAGAACTGGGAAAGAACCAGTGGTTCAGGGTAGGTTCCTTGATCAATTCTTTGATTTTTTTAAAAACAGTGGTCAAAAATGATTATTTGATTTTTGACAACCATCAATCGAGGATCCATATACTTGACCCCTTACCAATTGGTTCTTTCTTTGAAAACTGCCCAACATGCATGGTTACCTAATAGTGGGAGGTGGAAGCAGGGAGTCTTACATGATAAGTTGGCAACTCAGCTGTGGTCCATCCAACTCAGACATAAGGGGTTACCAACGGATGGTGCACTAGTGGTTGCCGGAGTCCCATCCACCCACCTGCGTCTCAATTCACTTGCTTTGCAGACCTTGGGCATCAAACTCATTTTGATTTTATGACAATGATCATCTTAAATTCAAAGCCTATTGTATAAAATTACCCCAACCCTTTTGGAGACCTCCATCAACCTAAATCTGAAAAGGCTGGTCATCAGTTGGAAAGTCATCCCTGGTAAATGAACTAAATACCTTGTTGCCTCATCCTTAACAGATGGACAGCTTTAAGGGCAACAACATTCTCCAATGACTCAGAAGCACCAGTTTCCCATGCTTTGAAGTAACTTATGAGGGGATCTAGTGATAACAATTGCATGGTTGTGATTAGCTATTTCTTCTTCGAAAAGACCTTAGATGATTCCAAGAAGAATAATGAGTTATTTCATTCATTCCATTGAGTGTAGAATGTAGTATGTAGAATGGTAGATTGGAAGGAGACAAATCCAACAAACAAAGAGTTTAGAAATTATGTATGTAAGAAAATTCTATCAAGAAGCATGAAGCAAACACTCACCATATATCCTGATTTGTTTGTGAATATCACATGTTAGCCAAATAGAATAAAGGTCTCCTTCAAACTTGAAAAGGAACATATTTCTAACCATAGTAAGAAATAGAACAAACATGGATTGCTTCTTGTTGCTCTAGTTCAAACTACCTCACCAACATAAATGTTGAGCCAAATGTACAGTGCCTAGCATCAAATTATCAATCAAAGTTGCTTCACAAGAATCATTATTGTATGCTACTAAATTAGTCTCAATGCTATCAAAATTTAACAAAGTCCACCAAATAAAACATATACACAAATATGCACCTTGACACTTGGATTTTCACATTGCATGTGAATTATACTTTGGTTAATGATGAGATCCATAGACACTCCCTAGGCATAACACAAATATGGAAAGCTTGGAAGCTTGTTGACATTAAATTAAATGTTAGCAACAAAATAAAACATGCAAACATTTATACTTAACATCATTTACTTTTGAGTTGTTACAAACATTTGTCTTGATTCATTGAAGAATGTTAGGCACATATCAATAATCCTTTCACAAAAGTGATGGTTTTGGTATCTAATTGTATTGAAATACACTCATCAATTTTGATAATGTTTCCACTGAACTCATGGTTTTTGTAAGTACCCACATTGAAATAGACCTTCTCACACTAATATTGTGATTGTTGTTTATAAAGCACAAATTAAATTCAATTGTGTTTTGGGTCAAAATGTGTAACAAGGAGTTAAAAAGGGTGTTGGATATTAAACATAATCAATCGAAATTAAACATTTTTTTTAATTATCATTTGAAACCATAATAATCATGGCAAGTTAGTCATTTTTTCCTCATATAAATGTCAAGGAACTTAAAATAAAAATTCGTTTGATACAAATTTAAGTTTTAATTTTAATTTAAAACATTTTAAAATGTACACCTTATAATTCAAAAGGACTCATTTAATAAAAGAATTTTCATTGAACAAAATATAGACAATAAGAACATATTAACCACACTAAAAAACTCATAATTTTTAAAATGTGGAATTCTAAAACTTTAAAAATTCAAAAAATATTTCAAAATTTGCTTCAAAATTTTAGAGTTTCAAAAGTCCTTTACCACATATAAATGGGTTATAATGTACATAATGTTTAAGAGAAGTTATATCTTAAAGTATAATAAAATTAAAGAATGTGAAAATTTAATTTTTGATGACAACTTTAAATTTTGATCATTTTTCAAGATGAAACATTGAATTTGTAAAGAATTTATACACTTTTAAAAGTTTAGATTTATTCAATAATGAATAATTTTTTAAAATGTGATGCATTAGGGAAAGTTTTAATATTTTTTAGAACAAGTTACAAAAAATTTCATTCAAAAATTCATTTGCAAGTAAAAGTTATTTTTGGGAAAAAAGACTACAAGTCTTTTTCCAAAGTAGTCCATTTGGCTCCTTGTTAAATATTTTGACCATTTTGTTTGATAATGTCCATCTATGGGAAAGGGTTGTAGTGATGTTTGTTGTACATACACTTATTACAAAATTCATGACATAATCATGATTCAAATCCTTGGTTTCAACAAGAGTATTTGACATGATTGTTGTACCATTGTCCCAGCATGATTGTTGTACCTTGTATTAAGACGCGTCCAATTTGTTATATTATCATTTTTTCTTAAAACCCAATTCAAATGAATGGTGTTTTAGTTAATTTGTTGCCTTGGTAAGTTAAGGATTGGGATGGAAGCATATTATTGAATTTTTTTTCAAATAAGATTTTTTCATTTAAAGACACAACATAGTTCTAAACAATAAAAATTCAATTTTATCAAGCAAAGCAAACACATGAAATGGAAATAATGAAATAATACACATCATCATATTTTGTATACAAGAATGTTTTTGAAGTCTCACATGTTCTATGGTTGCTTCTACTTCCTATGTTTGTTTAATTATGATTTTTTTATTTTTTTTAGTGTGCATTGAATAGTAACATGGTATTCAACCATGTTGAATTTGGTCAAATCTCATTCTTAAAAGCCAATAGCATTATTGTATCCAAAAATTTCAAGTCTTAATTTTGTCATGTATATAGCCTTGTTATATTTTTGCTTAGAAAAGAACTTTTAAATGAATTATTTTACAATTTGTTAAATATGGTGGGCATTGGTCGAATACACCAGCATTTGTGTCATAATTTATGTGGAAAAATAATTGAGTTTTGAAACTATAAATGTTTCCATGTTTTGTTTGAAAAACAAGACACATTTTAAATCATACCAAAATATGTTCACTATTTCATGATTCATTTTTTTATATTACAAGTTATACCTCATTGACATGTGATAGAATTTATTAAATTTCACCCATAGAAAACTAAACTTATATGTCTTTAAATTATGCATTTTTAATAACATTAGTTTTTAAAATGTCATTTGTAATATCCTAGCACCCATTATTATTTTACCATCAAATATATATATATATATATATAATTAATTAATTAATTAAAAGATCATTTGCAAAATGAACATTATTTGACACAACACTTGAACACTTTGAAAAGTCCTTAATTCAAACCAAAAAGTAAAATTAGACTAAATATTAAATATATCATTTGAATTCCCCAACTCTCATATTAGACATTCAACATAATTTACCATGTTCCTCAAACAGTAATAGATAGCTACAATATTTGTAGTTTTCACTAGGACCATTTTTCTAAACCAAAATGCACATCAATTCCATGCATTATTTATTCATTGTCATCTTAAATCTTCTATGCATGACTAACCATTTATGTTGCTATGATTACCAAATGCTTCAAAATTGTTCTTGAGTTTCATAATGCACCATCTTTGCATAGTTCAAGCATTACATTTGTTAATGATTTTGATGTAAAGATTGTATCCATATTGCCACAATTTCATCTATAATTAGAAGTCTTTTTGATTTGGTAACAAGATTTATTCTTTACATTGAAACTTACTTGTAAACATTCCATTGATTCCATTCATATTAGCTTGTGGTAGCACATATAATGAAGTGATGGTCAAACATTGATCATATATTTAGTATTCTATGACCATGTGTGTGTGATGGTGGGTGAACATGCATACATCTAGTGAATGAACATTACAAATAGTAATAAGAAATAAGCTTCCATACAACTTGATGAAGTTTTGATGAATATGAATTTGGACTAATGACTAGATATTATTATCTAGGAACCTTTTTTTTTAAATCAATTTTTAAAATCTAAATACCAATTTCATGTAAGGTTGGCTTTTCATTGTTGTTTATGTGATTAACTCTTGGTGAAAAAAAAAATCTGGACTTTTGATCATTAGTTGCTTTACAAACATAACTCCATGGAAACTATCAATTCTATTAGAAAAAGGTTTTTTTTCATTAAGTACATAATTGAGTTGTTGACATTCAATCCTATGTGTAAGAAAACATCACCTACCCATGGCATACAAAGAGTGTAACACCATAGATACTTATGGACAATTGGATTGAACATTTTTTTGAAGGAGTATATATTGCTATAAAGAAAAATTAAAAATTAAATGTGCTAAAAGTAGGTTTTTTGGGATTTTCAATATCTAGAATTCAACCAAAAGTTAAGAAAAAACACTATATTTCTATACTTGGTTCAAGTAGGTGACCAAAAATATAGAACGATGTTTTAAAAAATTTTAATATTATGTTTATCTTATAGCCAAATTTGGCTAAATTGTCCTATGGATGATCACCACTTGATAAATTTGACATTGGTGAGATCTAGTATTTATTTTCTCCATGAATTTTGTCAAAATTTTGGATTTTTTTAAGTGTGAATTTGACTTTTTTTTCAATTCCAAAAAAATTCGAGGACAAAAAAAAGAAGAAATTTACTCTTTATTCTATTTTTTTCTTAAAACTAAAAACCCTGGTCAGATGATTAGATTTTCCCTTTGGTAGAGTCTTTTGGGGAGTAGGTCAAAATTGTTAAAATGGAAATGGAGGAGAGTAAAAGCGTGAGAACTTGTTTGTGATGTGACCCCTGCCTTTGCTATCCATGTTATGTCCAAAAAGCAGGTAACTATGGAGGCTATGTGATACTTGTCTACTTAAAGCCTGTAAATAACACAATCGATTTTCCATAAATAAAAAAGACCAATAGACAAGCGCAAACAAGACAAATGAGTAGCTGAGATAAAATCTGTATGACTTGATGAAACTGCCTCAGAGAGCGAGAACTTTACGAAGCACAAGAACCTCTTTGAAATGAAATTTACTGGTTTCCCTATTGTGAAGGTAAATTAAGCCAGATAGACACACGCCTCCATTGCACACCACAAGATTTCCCCCAGTGCTTTACAGGTTTGTACTCTTTGTGAATCTCATGATTGCTGGTCCCACAGGATCAACACACTAAGTACTTACCTGTTCAACGTGTCTTATAGTCTGTAAACGACACAACCCACTTGGGGTTTGTAATTCGTACCATTTTGAATGTGATGATTGCTGATTTTGCAAGAGGGAATAAACAATAGACCTAGGCAAGTTCAACTTCCAGAAAAGACTTTGTAGCTTCAAAGCAAGCACATGCAAACCCCAAAAGAAAGGAATTACCATGATCCACACCTTGGTGACTGGTTGTACATTTAGTTGTTTACACAAAGAAGCAAATTATTACTTTTTGAGTGTTTGTGTCAACAAAGCTTTAGATGCCAAAGGTCCAAAGGGTTGCCACTCTCAATTTTAATCACTTTTTTCTTACAACGAATCTTCTAGCACTTCAAAAGATACCAACATTGTCAATTTTGAATCAAGGGACCACTTTGGACTGAGCCACCTCTTAACTTCCACCCTTCCCCCATTTTCACTTCTCATTTACCACTTGCCGGTGGTAGTTGATTGATTATGTTAACATGCTTGGTTCCAAAACAAGCAATTTAGCAAGTAATTTAGCGGGGATGGAATAAAGTATGGCAGTTGTTTATCATTTGAGCATTCCCATCAGCTTTCAAATTACTGTAAGGGTCATGGGTTTATGAGCCCTCAAACCTTATTCTAATGTATCAGCATCTCTATGCACACCTCCTATTTTGGGCCTCAGTAAACAATAAACATGTCCACCGTAGAGTGTTGATTATTCCCATTCTCACATCCATAAACATGAAAAAGTGGATAGTATAAAGTGGGAGACTGTTTAAAACCTCACCACCTGGGCCTGTCATTATAGTTCACCAATCAAAGATAGTCCTTTCCTTATACTAACCCACACGGAGGGCACTGTATTGTTGATACCTTTACAGGCCCAAACTGAGTTTCTCACAATTCAACTGTTACATAGTATTCAACATATATTGTGCAGGCCATTTCACCACTATGGGTGCAGATGATTATAGTGAGCCTTGGAAGAAGGTTGATGGGGTAATTGAATGGTTGCATATTGTGGATGCATTTTTCACCTAATTATATCATATTTCAAAGTCATTTGTGTTTTGCATTTTACAACTCATCATTAAATGATATTTGGGGTTTAGGTTCTCTCCCTAGTAGACATTATTTCAATGCCCAATATTAGCAACTGAAAATCAGATTAAGAGAATTCTCAGAAATTGCATGAATTTTTTTAATGAATTATAGAAATATTTGTAATCCAGATTGATGAATATTTCAAAAGTTTCAAATTGGAGAAAAAATGTGAAAATTGGTTCATGTTGCCCTAATGTGAGTTATGGCTCACATTTCATAAGAGGAGAAAGGAATTGTTGTAACTAAAAAAGAATAAAGACAAAATCTAGTCCAAATTTAGGATTATAGCTCAATTGTAGCGTTACACTTGAACAGTAATCGTAATCTCAAGATATCTTTATGGTGCAATTATAATAATTAAAAAGTAATGGACAAGAAACATATATATATATATATATATATATATATATATATATAATATTAGAGTTGAAATATTTGAAAACTGACTCTGCAGAACCTTAAAAACTCTAATCCAAGCTCAAATGAGCTTGTAGCCTAAAATTAATTGATTTTGACACTTGCATACCAAAACTGACCATCCCTGGCTTCATATCCTTGAAACCTTTCAATCTGTGCAACCATTTGTTCCGATAGGCATTTGGAATGCCCTTGCCTGTATTATTACAAGTCCAAAGGTTTCTTTAGTTCAGATATGGTATTAGAGAAAAAGAAAGGATCTAGGAATATGAACCCCCATTCTCCTTCTCAATGAATTTAAAGTGATGTGCCCTTAAGCTATCTGAAATTGCAGGGGCAGACAACTGGTGACTCATAGGTAGTTTAATGACATAAGCAAAAGCTCTGGCAAGTCGGTTCAAGATTGAGAATATTTGGGTCCACTCTAAAAGAGAGGGTCAAGGCCTGGCTCTCAGGATTCCACGTCACTTGGAAAATAAGTTGGACTCATCCAGGGAAGCACTAGTTCACCAAACATGATGCCCACCTTTTGGCCTGTCATGGAACAAAAGTGGATAATGTCAGTGAAGAAGGCTGGTGTGCTTGGGCGAAGTGTTTTTTTTTTTGGAATTTTTGTCTGTAGCCAAAGTGGCTATCATCCCTAGGAAGATTTAGCCAAATCTGGATCTTAACCAAAAATGACGTACAAATCTTTATCATTCTTGTATATTTTTGGCTATACCCATGACCCAAAAATATGAATCTGGCTATTTTTCCTTTTTTTCTCACTTGTGGCAATTGAAAACCTTCAAAATCACTTCTTTTTCAAATTTTTATTTTAATTTCGTCAGAAAAAAACACACACACACTGCTTCGAAAGCGAACTAGCGTGGGAAAATTTGAGCGCATGGGTGGTATGGGGCCATACAATATTTGGTGTAAACTTGGCCACTCTTTACTGCATTAGAACAGAAGGAAGAAATGGAAAGGAAACAGAAAGGACCTAAGAGTTAGCTCAATTGCCAATATAAGCTAATATGAGGTGAAGAGATTAAGGTCTGGAGCAAGAGCTAAAGGTACAGATCAAATGAGGAATTTGCTGAAGTCAGAGTGTCCTGCTAGTGATGACTGATAACACTGTAGCTAAGGTGTTTATACTCAACAATTTCATTTGCAACCTCCGCTACCACAGTACTGGGGAGTCTAGAATCCACAAAAGATCGCATAGCATGTGAGCTGAGAATGAGATTGAACAAGAGAATCTCCACTGACACCCTATTTGGCCCTCTACCCCATGTTTACCATCTAAGATATAATGTTTAATTATTTCTGGATCCATGCCCATAAACATGAAAACTTGGACAATATACCCCCCCCAAAAAAAAAAAAAAAAAAATTTGGGACAATATACAAAGTGAGAGACAACTTAAATGCTACCACCTGGCCCAATCAAATACAGTCATTTTCTTTTTTTTGCTTTTTAAAAATCACTATCCTGTGCATATCTACTAGGGTAGAACAGCCCATGAGCAATCACTTAAGGTAGGGTTTGCTCGCCGTTTTTGCAGGAGGGCCCATTGTTTATAGTGCCCATATTACTTGCCCTCCTCTTGGCACATCTATCACTAAAAATTGGCAAAAATGAGCTGAAGGCAAGAAAGTTACAACCCCCTGAAGTAAGGGGGGTCGTTATAAAAAGAATCAGACCTAACAACTCATAGCCTATTTCCGATCCCCTCAAAAATTCCTTAAATATTACTTTGTTGCTTTTAGAGTTATAAGATGATTTGTAGAGCGTAAGATGGCAATTTCAAAGCAATTTAAATCGCTCAATTTGAACAAAAAAAAAGAGAAAGTTATGCACTGATGAAGTAGGAGGGGTCAAAATGAAAAAAGTTGAAAATAAATGCGTTTTGTAATTCAAAATCTTTTTTTTTTTTATTGCTCTTTTTTGGCTGCTCATTTGGCTTTGCATTTGCTAAATGATTTGTAGAGCTTGAGAAGGCACTCCTATAACATTTTAAATCACTCAAAATGGTGAAGAATTGACAAAGATTTGCCAAAGTGATTGGTGATAGGCTAGTGATCAGTAATGGGCTGCTCTACCCTAGTCCAAACCAGTGTTGTGCAATTATATGATGTTTTTAGTAACCTTCAGTTCCTGTTTTAAAAATTTTGAAAATTAAAAATCTTCTGATTCCATTTTTAAAAAGAAATTTGGAACCAACAAACCTCCAGTTTCTGCTTTTTTGAAAATTTCCCGAATCAAACTGCCATTATATATCAGAGTCAGTTCTCAGATTTTGAGAGTCACAGTTATATATCAGAACTGGTCATGTTAATTTTAGAGAATCCCAATTATGTATCAGAGCTGGTCATTTTAATTTTAGAGAATCACACTTACATATCAGAACTGGTCCATTTGAACTTTAGAGAATCACAGTAATATATCTTGGAGAACCGTCACTTCTGATTATCAGTTTCCATTTCTGATAGTGGCCCAACACTGTTCTAAACTCAGTTTCATACTTGAATTAGCACAGGGAGGGTCATGGAATAATATTAAGCTAAACAACGCACAACCACGTTGAGAATGTAAGATACAGTGGTCAAAAACCTCGTCAAGCCATACCTACCTACTTTGCAAGAAAAGTTCTAACTAGTTTTTGTTGTGTTTGCCAATGTGTTGTCTTTTAACGCGTTTGAAAGAAGGGGTCCCTGACAGTATGATTGATATTGGGAACCCCAAAAGAAACAAAATTGGAGGCAAATTTTGTTGGGGAAGACTGCTGTCTCAAAGGGGTCAGTCCTTTACAACTTGCAAGAAATGCTTATGTTACAACTGTCCTGTGATGCTGGCGTAAGGATCCCCATGCCAGATCGGTGTGCGTAGACCAGGAGCTTCAGCTAAGAACTAAGAACCCAACAAGACTGTCAGGAGGACCCCTTCAGATCTAAAACATAGGATCAGTTGAACTCACAGCTCAGCTCTGGCAAACTGTCAAATTTTATCTATTTCACCATTTTCTAGCTCTTATTTATAGTGGGTCCCCGCACACCCCATATTGGGGCCCCTATAGTGTTTATCAAATCCAAAACAGAATGTTAATTGTTTCCACAGTCCCACCCATAAACGTGAAAGATTGGACAATAGAAGGTGAGAGACTACTTAAATGCAATCACTAGGGCCAATCATTATGGCTAACGAATCAAAAGCAGTAATTTCTTTTGATTGGGCCTTGTGGAGACAATTATATCATGTACAAATTTGCATGTACAAATGAGTGTTGTGCATATATATGGCTTTAGAAATACCCACAGCATAAGTAGCAAACTTGTTTACACACTGCATAAGTATAAAACCTCTCATCCAATATAAAACTTCTCATCCACATCCATGTAAATGTAATTTCCTAACTTAGGATGTGTAAGTGTAAAATCATGTAAATCTATTTTAAGTTGTGAAAAATGGTGTAAGTATAAATGATTTACACTTGTTGTGTAAATTTATGCAAATATATATAAATTCATGTAAAAATAAAATGAAAAAATTCATGCAAATACATTAACATTGGCTTTTTGTGATATCAAATCATGAACAAGGCAATGTCAACCATGATCTCAAACAAGGTGATGATGTCCAAATTGTTGCATGTTGTTGCTATAGACATGAACACAATGACAACAATAATGACATTCATGCCATGGTTGTTGCTGCTAATGAAACAAATGTGACAAGGATGATGACAATCACAACAAGGACCATGACAATGAGGAGTGCAAACAAGAATGAAAAGCAAGACCAAAAGGAGGTGGGTGTTTTGGAGCTCACCTAAAGCATCACCCAACAAAAATGACAACCGCAACAATGAGCTACTTAGTGTTTGTAACTTGTCACAAATCATGAAAATTTGAAAACATTACAACTCATAACCACAGGAAAAAACAAAACAAAAAGATGTAAAGATGACTACTAAGAGTGGGGTCTGAGCTCACCACATTCTTGGAGCTAAAAATGGCAATGACAAAAACCACAAAGAAAAATTGTTGGACTTCCTTCACAAAACCTAGTTCATTTACTCCTACTTTGCCAAAAACATTTACACAAAGTCATGTAAATGTATATGAAAATCTTTTACACTTCCTCTAAGTTAGTGTAAAAAACACTACTAGAAAAATAGCATTTCGTGTTTAGGCTATTTAGGACTAGGGTCCAAACCCAGTCATGTAGTCATATACAAACTCTAGTCACTATCATTTTAGCGACTATATTCATGTAATAGACTACATGACTAATGTCATGAGTAGAGGATTTAGAGCTTTATTTGCGCAAGTGACACGCGTTATTTCCTCTCCAATTCTTGGCGGGAACCCCCTTCGTTGGCAAGATCATAGGCCGTTGTTTAGAAGCTTCGTCACTTTTTCGGAAAACTTTTTCAACAATGTCTCAACACATGTGTGTACACAAGTTTGGTTTTGACTGAATATACATCGATCGATCGTGACAATGGGAGAGGCTTCAACAATTCCTCATGACTTGATTCATTTTAAGTCGCGGGCGAGGTTCTGATGCCGTTTTCTCCAATACAAAGTTCTTCATTCTACTACAGTTTAGGGTCCAAATCGGTGATGGAGCTAGCATGTGCTATATCGAATTGATGTCAGAGCTGTGTACTAGAGAAAAGAGGTGCACCCCATGGAGCCACGGAAGTTGACCCATAGGTCTCGCTTGCTCTGGGAGAAATGACTGTCACAACCACCGCACCATGATGGAGCCACGGAACAAGGTTTCATCATCATATTTTTATCCAGCTTGTTTTGTGTAGGCTTGCTTTTCGAAAATCGATGTTTGACCAAATTGCCTGCAGAATGTTAGCGCTGCACATTTGCCGCTTCTAATGCAATCTTTTACCCACCGTCACCAACAATCTGGTATAATATTCGCCCTTTGATTTTTTATTCATGTTTTGTTTTGTATTGTTTTGCGTTTGCTCCAATTTTTTATTTCGTTTTGTTTAGTCTTGTTCTCCTTTCGCTTCTTTGATTTTCTTTTCTTCTTCGTGCAGGAGTCGTGTATTTTCCTCAACAATTTTCCTGCATGAATAATGACAACAGGACCTTGTATGGGTTCCTTCACTTCCAAACCCTATCTTTACTCGACTACTGTAATTCCAAATTCATATGCATAATCAGAAACAAGATCTACTGCCATAGACGTATATTGTTCTCAGAAGGGAGTTGAACATGAAGATCCTTTTGGAGGTCCACGAAACAAGCAACTGAACATAACACTCATCAACTAACATCTTTTGTAGTTATGCAGGTGAAGCAGGTTCTGAAAGTTGAACAAAGGGCACTTTCATCTGGGTGAAACCTTATTCATGAAATTCAAGTACGTAATCAATTATTCTTGGAAAACTGGTGTGGTTTGAGACAAGCACTTTAGTATGAGAAGTTGTTCTAAACTTTGCTGTAATTGAAGTGGCTGTGATGAAGTTTTCACTCAAGCAGAATGTACAGCTTCCTCAACATGAATCCACAAAGTGTAATTAGCACAGGTAAAATCCAAGAATCCAAGGAACGTGTGCAGGACATGCATCCAACCTCTCAGGTAAACCGATTTTGACTTCAATCAGCAGGATGATGATCAATGGGCTCAGCAATTTCAACATCTTACTTTTCACATTTGAGCAATGTCAATGGTGAAGAAGTTAGGCAGCACGTGAGGAGTGGATCATTTGGCTTTTGTAATATTGGAAGCAAATTTGGTAGGTCTACCCTACTAGACAAGATTAGATAAAAGCAAAAATATTGTGAGGATTTCTGGGAACTAACATACTTCTGTTGGGACAAGTTTCAGCAACAAGGCTCGATTAGATGGCAACAAGGGGCCAACTGAATTGTGGGGAAATGGGCAATTTGGGTGCAATGAAGCAGGTCCATGTGCTCTTGTTCAAACTCTCTCTCAGAATCAAGATCCCAAGTTTCAGGTTGGTCTTCATGACACTTTCATTGTTAAGGAATACCCTTGCAGGACCTGATCTTTGTGTCCAATTTGATGTTTTTTTTCTGTGTTAGGAGAAACTAAATTAGCAATACCCTTTGATAACCTCAATAGTATGGAAGGCCTGGTTCTTTGCACCATTCACTGTACTGTGTTTCCTTGAGACATTATTCCAAATTTGTACAGTCTCTGTCAAAGATGAGCAGAGGGGAACTTATAGTGGATGACAACCAGGTGAAGCCTGGTGTTACAAACTCTATTTTTGACAATTGGGTTGACGAATTTCAACAGCAACATCCGGCTCCACCAGAAACTTGGGCTGCTGAATTCACAGCCAGAGAAGTTTCATTTTTCTCGTCTACTTAGTGAAATTTACATTGTTTCAGTTTCTATTGCTTATGCTTGTGATTGTTGGGGGTGCCAAACAAGTTTTCAGTATCTGAGTTTAACAGTTTGCACTTGACTTCATTGATGACTCTGGCGTTTTGAGTATAGCATCTGGTCTGACTGGTTGTTCAATGAGTGAAAAACTACATGGTTTCCTCTTTGATTCGAACAAAAGGATGTTAATAAAGACTTTATGGTCTACTTGCATAGCATATGCATTGTGGGGACAAATTGGCTGAGGATTTTGCAAGGACAAAGCATGAAGTTGCATCAACCAGTTATTGGGTTGATGAGTTCTCTAAACTGGGATTGAAAGACTGGGCTGATGAATTTGGGGATCAAATGGCTAAGGACTCCTTTGATGATGAATCAAACTCTAGTTGGTTAGACTTATATGACAAGTAGGGTCCTCTCTCCTAATTCAATGACACATCACTTAGTTGAATTTGGTGAATTATTGTTATTCATTCAAACGTTCTCATGAGATCCACTGTTCCTTTTGAAGTTTCATTCAATTGTTGACATGTCAAAGTTGTTAGTTTAGGGTAGGGCTGCTCTTGTTCAATTGGTGCAGAATTGGTTGTTGATTTGAAATCTGAGGAGCTTTGATTCACTTGGTGTTTCAAAACTACTTCAGTTCCCTGCAGGGGGCCCAAGTACTAATAGTTTTCTGGTGATGCAGATTTGTGGAGGAGCAAGTGAGGGGAGAGTAGAGGGTAGTCGCATCATCCAGGTTTGCGTACCAATTTGCATATCACAATCCATATGTGGGTCATCCTCATCCTCTAGAGGAAGGCTAGGAATTATTTAGGAGAGGATTGATAAGTCAAGCTGTTCTGGCGTTGGAAGTTGAGGTGCTGAAGTCTTGACAATTCTGATTGCCGGCGCTTACTGGGCATTACCCATGCGAAAAATGTTGATGATCGACAGGTGTATTGCTATCAGTATTCTATGTTGCTATCTAGTTTTTTTATCTGCTAATTATGAAAGGATGACGTATGGATACAACAGTTTCTTCTCTCTACTTGATGATTGCAAAGTCAGTGACAGTAGTGATTGAGGCTTCTACTCAAAGCCAGAATATGAGGAAATGCATGGGCATTTCCAGTTTTCATGAACCACTATTACAATTGGAAGGAGGGCTTTGTTTACAAATCTTATGTTTCTGATCATTTTTAATGTGAAGTACTCTTGATTCATTGGGTTTTTGTGGGGTCTAGGCAATTGCATCCATGGTAAAAGCAAGGGATGATGATCCATCAAACTTGGAGTCCTGCTTGCCCTTGGTGTCAGCCACACCAATGGTTTGTCTCATCCTTCTCTCTCCTCCCCTCAGTTGGCTGGTTATACTAGTTGGGAGGCTTGAGGCTTTTGCAATGAACAAGAGTCATGGATATAGATTTCACCATAATGATGATCATGAAGAACAATAGAGAGGGAGGCATTCAGAAGGGGAGGAAGGAGGTGTCATCTGGCTGAACCCTAATCAATTAACACAGAAGACAATGTCATGTTTCTTGGGTTTTTTCTTTGTGTTTTCACAATTTCTATTATGATGCAGACATTGTTTTAAATGCAAAGGAAGCCCTCCAAATATGCTTTGGATGTCCAGGTGCCTACCTTGTCATTATTATTCTTCTTTTATTCTATTGTTGTTTGGTTTCCCTAGTTCCCTTCTCTTATTGGGCTTGAATTGCTCATGCTCCCCATGAAACCCTAATCCTCGAAGTTCACAGTCGAAGGCCAATGTTCTACATTGTTTATGATTTCCTTCATTTGGTGTCAAGGTTGTTTCAATTGTAGTTTCAATCTCGAGAGATCAAATGGCCAGGTGTGCCTTGGGAACATCAGGGACAATATAACAGGCAGCAAAAACACCATCAACTTACCATTTGGAAAGGATATCACCCACAAAGGAAGTGGCATGTTGCTGATGTTCACTCTATGCCAGTCATTGAAAAATTTATTCTTCAATTGGACAGGCTGATGTGCATTCTACGGAAGTAATTTGAACCAAACGTTGAACTTTATTTCATAAAGGGTATGTCTTCCACTTGGCTCATTTCTAAGTTCTTCCAATTTTTTTCTGAAATTTTGTGGATTGGATGCCTTCAAAAGTCATGTCAAAGACTCCTTGAAAATATAATCTCAATCATCTTGCAATCTTTCTATAGAACAGTGTCAGTTCATTCTCAAGTAGAAAACTAAATCCAGTTCTGGAACCTAAACATCACAATCAATGAAAAGAATAAAGTGGGTGAAAGTATGTCTCTTTTTGGCTTTTGATTTTCAGCTTTTGCTTTACTGCAAATTGAGGAAAGTATGTGTAACCTGTACAATCATTTTTCTAGTAGTGTCAAAACATCAGTCTTTTCTAGTCACAGGTCTTTCATGACAGCCAAATTGACAACTAAAGGTTAATATCATGGTATAGGTATGTGAAGGAACAGTGCCCATGGTGTACTCTGTACTAGAGCTGCCAGCAGTTTGCATCTTGTGTGGGGTTTTTTCATTAGTAGTTTATTAACATCTTTGTTGCAAGTTGTATTAGCTTTGGTTCATCAAGTATGGCAGAATTTGTTTATACAATTCATCGCAATAGCCAAAGAATATTTAGATTCCAATGGGGACTCTTGGATAATAACCAACAGTACTTGTAAATATTTTGGTTTTGCTATTGTTGGATTTAAGATCCATGATAATAGTATTATGTCAATTGGTCTTAAGGTCCTTTTAGATTGCCTAAATTATTTACTTGTTTGCAGCTGTGATGTCTTTGTAGTGTTATTGATTGGTTTATGCCTCACAGAATATGGCATGATATTAAATACAAGACGGTGTGATCTCATAACCCTGCACATGAGATCTTCCATATCCAGAGGAATATTTCCCATGTAGTTGGCAAGGACTTAACTGTTTACCCCACTGCACTTCTCACATGTGTGGTGGGCATGGGAACCTAGCCATAGGATTTCCCATATTTTGACTTAGCTTTCCATTTGTGGTTGGTAGGGGTTTTAGGGCATCCTGTTTACAGTATATACCATCTGCGAACCACATGTGTGTTATATAAGAACCTTGGACATCAATGTGGGTATTCAGTTTGTGGATTTTATGGTTAAAACTGTTGAAGCCAATGTGCGTACAATACTGTCTGTTTATTAAGTGGAAGGTGGGTTGGAGATTAGATTTCCCCTAGATCCTTGACATATTTTGCCAGAACTGGCATTGCAGGGTTTTGGTTGAACAAGGTACTTTATTGTGCAGAGTGCTAGGGTTTATGGTACACACTCTCAAATTGTTTTCTGCTTGGAACTTACAGTGCGAATGAGTGGGTATATAAGGCTGCAATAATGTGAGTTAAATCCAAGTCTTCTTAGTTCAAGATGTTATGGCTCTCAACTTGCCTCCTTTCACTGATGAAATGTTTAGGACCATATAGCTTTCCTTTTTGTTGCATTGGTGCTTGACAACATGTTTCTTATACATAGATAGTGGTATAAGGTGGGAATTAACAAACTTGTTCATGTGTGTGCAATTTGGAGTTGAGATCAATTGACTGTTTGATTTCTGCTTGTTGTGGATTTCCAGGCTATTCCCTCAACACATATGGATGGGTTGGGTGGGTTTTGGCACTCAGTCAACAAATCCATGATCTGTTTATGGAATAGTCATGAATTCCACAACCAGTGAGTCAGTTTGGCTGTGCATGACATTATTTAGGGATACACAAAGCTGGTTGACTCAACTCGATCTACCTTCAACAATAGGGTCCTTCCTGTGCATTTGAACGTTAGCATTCTCCCCTGATCTGTTGAGGTGTGTCATCATATGTGCTTACAGCACATGAATGACAATCTTACTGGCTTCCAACTTTTGCAGACCATTACTTTATAAGCTTTATTGCATATTCTTTTGGCAATTTGCTTGATTGGGATGTCTTTTGTTGTATGAAGGTCCTTCATAGCTTCTGTAGATTGTTGCAATGGCATGTTTCATGGATGTGGACTTGTTTTGCAGGAAGATGCTTGTGAAAATGTCGAAAGGTAGCATACTGGCCTACTTGAAAAGTTTGGTGTTCCCCAATATGCATGAGCTTTTGCATGTTTCCTCTTGCTTCTGGTTGTGCATAACTCTTCAGAGCAAAGTGTGCATTGATTATGGGTGAAAAGCTTGCAGTGCAGGATGGCCACTGGGCATGGCAAATGAAGAAACCTGGTAGGGCCTTAGTGAACTCACAACAGATCCAGTCTATTGTCACACTTTCATAGTTGTCTTCTGTTGTGGGGAGGTGTGTCATAGTTATAACTTCCTATCTGTACCCAACATTGGAAGCTGATGAACTCATGGGAACTTGTCACTACTGCCCAGCATTTGTTTGATGGTCTAATGCAGTGTGATCAACTCTTATAAGGCTGTGACCACACTCATATCCATATAGAATCTAAATTGTTGTGGATATCTCTACAATTTTATTGGTATGGATCTTCACCCCATGGATTTGCACATAGTTTAAGTGGTTGATGACCTTCAATTAGCTTGATCAATCCAAGTTATGTTGATTGATGTTTATGTACTCTGCTTAACAAGTGGGCCACATGTATGGATCATTTGCAAGTCCACATAAACTTCTTCTGCTCACAGGCCATTAATCTTATAATATGAGCATCATGAATGTCCACACCTGGGTTTTCTGCACAATTCCAAGATATGTGTGTGATGAGCTAGTTCAACACATTGTTGCCACAAAGCTGCCCATAACATCAGCTTGCAATTTTTGGTCACATGCACACTCTAATTTTCCTAATCTAGTTAAGAAAACTTGGGGTCATGAGAATATCTTCATCCAAAAAATGTGCACACAACAATATTCATAGTTGCACATTTAACCATTACACAGAGCCCTGATTTTGGAGGTTTTCAATGGCCATGAATGGCAGAAAAAATTATTGCAGATAGCCAAATTTCTACACTAGACTGTACGCGTGTAGCCAAAATGACAATGTGTAAGCAATACATTTGTTCATATTGGGTTTATAGCCGTATTTGCCTAAATCTCCCTACATATGCATGCCATTTTTTCTATTCCCACTTATAGTTATAGCCACTACAAACAAACGACTTGCAAGAAAGCACTAGTTCCAACAATATTTAGGCTTCTGGAATCAATTCATGGACAAAGTGGTTGTGGCCCCTGTGGAGAAAATGTCACCATAGTTGGCACAATCTCCTTATTTTCTGGCCACGCATTAAAGTGTGACATAGAAAGGTTTGGCCATTTTGGGCCTTCTGCACTCAGAAAGGGATGGATAGAAAATACTTCTAATGAAAATTCCTACGGTCATCCATGAACTTTATCAAGGCTAGATATACAGGTTTGGTAATTAGGGTTCCAAACAAGATTTAGGGTTAGGTCACCTAACCCTTGTTGGCGCCCTTGTGGGCATTGCATATGTTGAGCCTTTTGAAGTCTAGTGACCTTCTCCTCGAATGTCCATCATTACTTTAGCGCTTTCGTGAACTATGGGCGTTTGCATTGGTTTCTATACAACATGCACCACTGGGCATCTACAGGCCCTACTACGGTGCAAACCAATTCACATTTATTCATACTACAAGTCTTGGGATTTGTATGCAAGCTGATTTCTGACAATGGCCAACAGTCGGTGTCTGTCAAAGGTATGGCAGCATCCCGCCGAGATTTTGGAGGAAAATTCCAGAGAGCAATCGCAATGTGTATTATACAATCTTCATGCAACTTGAAACACCATTATATTCAACTTGGAGTTCTATGGTTCCTTCTTCTCTTAATTGGTGAATTCCAACAAGTAAGGCTTTCACTTATCTTCTTGGTCATGTTTTTGATCTAGGAAGTAGATTTTCTTCTGCCATTGAACGTTTAACATATAGATAATTGAGCCTAGTATGTGCATTGTGTTTGTATTGTGGGTTGCCTCTAACACTAATGGCTCGTTGCGTTCTGAATTGCAAGACAAGGTAGGTTAGAAACAATGAGTGGCAAAATAGAGTGCTGCTGATAACATCAAATCATGAATTGTTGAAGACCCTCTTGTGCAACCATGGATGGAATACACACACGCAAAATGCCAAGGCTTTGGAGAAGGTCATGTCTAGCAACCTTTTTTGTGATTCACTTTTTGCATACAATTTTTGCAGGTGACAATTTTCAGTTGATTGATGGAGGGTAATAATTCGATCACCCATTGGAATTTGGACTATGGTGGAATGGGTTTGGAATCTAGCCTTTAAGATCGGTAGGTTTACAATCTTGCCATTGCATTTAGAGTTATGATCCACTACCATCATGTGCTATGAGATTCCATGTACAACAATTAGGGTCAAGTTCAGTCCTCTAAGCTATATTGCTATTAATAATGTACATATTATTTGATGTCAATTGACATGTTCCCTAACTGTTTATAGTTACATGGATATCACAACAACACATCTTGGGTTTTACAACTAGTTAATAAAATGACTATTGTCTTTTTTTATTACAATTGGAACTACAAATTTATGTTAATGATTGTGTAATTGTAAAGGACCTTCACTATTACAAAATGTGGGTGTAATTCACTAGTCCCTATTCAATAAACTAGTGAAATCATTGTTTCCCCATTAATTCTCATTTGTTATAACCACTCACAATTTAATGAAATCATTTGGCATACAAGGACATGTTTTGTTATAATGATTGTGGTGCCATGTGGCATTATGGTTTTGTGACTACGGTCAATATCACGACTTGATGGTTTTTACACAAATATCAAAATTTTCAAAAATGTATTTTTAATGTGTTTTTAATTATCCAAAATTAGGGGTCTTTGCATACTAAGGTGTCCATTTTTTGGTGTCACAAAGGCAGTTTTGGTGGGTACCTTTAAGTTTGGTACAATATGTTTTGTTGTTACTTTTATTATTTGGCAACATAAAAATTGTAACACCAACTAGCATTTGGGCAACCATTGTTACGTTTCTTGATGTAATTTTATTACTTTATTTTGTAAGCTAAACTATTGGATATTATGCACATGTTCTTTTTATTGTTATTACATTGTTTTGAGTTTTTTTTATTGTACATACTAATAGTGTTGCACCTCAACAAGAAGTAACAAGTTTGTGGCATGCATGAAAAAATCAAAACTAAATGTTGGCAATTTTTTTTACAAGGTATAAAGTTTTTAAAGATTGGGACAAAATTCAGTACATCTTTATTCCATGCATCTATTCAATGTATTGTTATAGGGTGATATTGAAGCATCTTAAAGTTCAAACCTAAATTAAGTGGTCATTGGTTTGCCCTAAACAATTAAATCAACAAAGGTAACTATTGCTACACTTGTTGATGTAATGTTATTACTTTATTTTGTAAGTTAAAGTATTGGATATAGATGTTATTATTGTTGTTATTATATTGTTTTCACTTATTTGTAAATTATATCCATAATGTTCCACCCCAAGAAAAAATGGCAGATTTGTGGCACACAAATGAATCAAAAGCAAATGTTGGCATTTGGTCATTTATAAGGTATGCAATTTTTAAAAATTGTGATGAATTTCAATATGTCTTTATACCATGCACCAACATAATTTAAGTGTTACAATGTGTGTGTTACTAAACACTTGAAAATGAACTTAAATAAAATGTTCATTGGTCAAACCACCTCTTCTTTGCCCTAAACAACCAAATCATCAAAGGTAGCCATTGCTACACTTGTTAATGCAATGTTACTACTTTATTTTGTAAGCTAAAGTATTGGATATTGATGTTGTTATTGTTGTTAATAGATTTTTTTCACTTATTTGTAGATTGTATTCACAATGTTTCATCTCAAGAGGAGGTGGTAGATATGTGGCACATGAAGGAATCAAAAGTAATTATTGGCATTCAATCATTTACAAGGTATGCAACTTAAAACAATTGGGATGAATTTCAATATTTTTTATACCATGCACAAACATATTGTATATGTTGCATAATGTGTTACTGAAACATTTGAAAATGAACTTAAATCGAATGTTCATTAGTCAACCACCTCTTCATTGCCCTAAACAACCAAATCAACAAAGGTAGCTAATAATCCACTTGTTAATGTATCAACTGTTATTACTTTATTTTGTAAGTTAAAATATCGGATATTGATTTGTTATTATAATATTAAGTTGTTTTGACATATTTGTAGATTCTATTCGTAATGTTACACTTCAAGAGGAAGTGGTAGATTTGTGGCACATTAAGGAATCAAAAGAAAATGTTGGCATTTGGTCATCTAAAGGTATGCAACTTTAAAGGATTGGGATGAATTTTAGTATGTGTTTATTCCATGCACCAACCTATTATATGTGTTACAATGTGTTATTTCAAAAGCATCTGAAAATGAACTTAAATCAAGTGTTCATTAATCAAACCACCTTTTATTTGCCCAAATTGACAACCAAACTAAAAAATGCAACCATTGTTATGCTTGTTAATGTAATGTTAGTATTTATTTTTTTTAAACAGAATATTAGATATTGATGTTGTAATTGTTAATTTTTTTTAACCTATTGTTTGATTGTATATAAAATGTTGCACCTCAAGAGGAAATGGCACATTTGTGGCACACAAAGAAATAAAAAGAAAATGTTTCCAAGGCCATTTCCAAGGTATGAAACTTCAAAAAATTAAGATTTTTAACTTCAATGCATCCTCGCCCTATTAGTGGAAATGATCCCAATCACTTAACCATTCCACTCAAATTTTGAATGGAATGCACCTATCGCATTATTCATGTGATGCACCCCTAAACTCCTCATAAGATTCAAATGCAAGTTCGAAGGTGAAAACAGTGAAAGAAGAAAGAATGGGGATACGCTCCCTAACTTGCAGCACTTTGGGGGTAGAGGGGCGTCTTGGAACTCTAGGATGGGTACTAGGATGAATGACAAGCAGGTCAATTATTCACACAAACCAAACAAGTTGGTTAATGCATAGTTGGAACATTTTTGGTGCACGGACGAACCATGGGCACACATGGATTCACAAGATTCATCACGGCCTGGACTTAAAGGAAGCCACCACCTTCCCCCTTATATTATTCTTTATGATTAACCATGGTGGCTACATCCAAATGTCATTTTGCCCCAAGACTCCCAAGTTGGGAGTCCCGAAATTCCTAAAATTGGGATTCTCGGCACTTTGGAGTGTCATAACTTCTTGTGCAAACTTTTTATTGAGGTGAGGTCTAAAAAAAAAGTTGTATCCCTTGTCAAGAGCTTTCCAACAACATGTCATACGCCACCTGCACGCAAGTAAATCAGGGTGATTCTCGACTTTTAATGGTCGGGAGTCAAATTAGCACTTTGACCCCAGCCCTTCTTTTGGCCATAACTTGTGTTTTAAGTTCTCAAATGATCATACAAACCCTTTTTAGACATCTAAGTTTCAAGAGCTTTCTAATGGTATAAAGAACTTTTCAATCCAATGAATTTTGACCCCTAAAATTACTGTCTGAAAATTTGGAAGTCCATCAGGACTTCAACTCCCAAAGTGGGAGCCCACTTGGGAGTGTGTGGGTTCATTCCCTCACACTCTCCTACACTCCCATGAGCATGAAATGTGACTCCCAAGCTTCACTTCTAGCCCGCACCTTTGCAAGCCCTTGCCTTGGTCGTGGGCCCAAAACTAGGGTCGCGACAATAATGGTTTGGTAGTGGTTTTGGATGTTCCTAATGATTACGGTCCTATGGCAAGAGACATGTCATTGCACAACCACCATGCATGCCCAAACCAATAGCTATAATGAACCAATCTTTGGAATTTAAAAGAATGCAATGGTTAATTTGGTGCATTGCCATTCCCCCCCTTATTGATATTTTTGTTTTTTGTTTGATATATTACTACTTTCACACTTTAATTCCATAGATTGATTTACACTATCATTTATGATGGTAAGATGCAGTAAGGGCCATGTTCAATACTAAATGGTGGGATTAATGATTATTATATCCTAGATATGACATTATTGGTGACTTTAAAGGTCACTCTTATAAAATTATTCCATGCACCAACCTAGTGTAATATGTGTTACAAGGTTTTGTTAAGCAAATGGAAATGAACATAAATCTTATTGTTTTGATGCAAATGACACATAAGTGATCCTAGGTGCACATATGAATAATTACCCCATATAAATGCGGGATGCAAATCTTCATTACCTTTAAACTCCAAATGCCAATTGAGAAAATTCAAATATGTGTGTCGTTCATGGAAAGGTATGGGATCTCATAGCTTCGAGGTGAATGCCATTAACATGTTTCATGGAATTACAATTTTTGATACAACCATATTGTTCAATGAAAATTATTAGTTTATTACAAATTGCGCATATTCACGTGTACATGTAACACTATAAAGTTTTGAATTCATAAGACTTGGAATTTCATCCCAAGATTCAATATCTAGTGTTTTTGTTATAGGAAATTATAAAACATCACTACATGTGATTGATAGGGGTTCAAAGGAGCAATAAATGAGGCGGAGGAAGAGGTGAAATGTGGAAGCATGAATATCATAGGTACCATTTGATCTTAAAGGTCCATGTGCATGTTTGAACATGTTTTTAACAAATTTCATAATATAACGCTAACATATATGAAAAATAGAATCTATGGCATTAAGACTAGGTGTAAGTGATTAGACCTTAATGATACAAGCCCAAATGATGCACAAACCTCAAGCCTTATAATGAAACAAACTTAGTTTAAGTGACATAAACTTGAAATAAATTTAGTGAAACGTGCTTGACATAAGCCTTAATGACATAGACATGAGTGACATATGTGAAGTGACACATGTGAGGTTTTATTGGCATATGCCCGAGTGACATATAACATTGGTCAAACCCAAGTGACAATATCAACTTGAGTGACATAGGTGGAGTGAAATGGGCATTATTGGCATAGGCCATAATGACATATTATAGTAAGCGCAAGTGTAGTAGGAAACCCATGTGGCATAGGCCTTAATGGCATAGGCACTATTGATGTATTACACTTTAGTGACATAGGTCGAATGACACATGTCATAATGATATAGACCTATGTCCAAGTGATAGAAGATGAATGATAATGTCTTGTTGTGGGAAATTGTAAAACATCACTACATGTTATGATTAATAGGGGTTCAAAGGAGTAGCACATGAGGTGGAGGAAAAGGTGAAATGTGCAAGTGTGAATATCAAAAGTACCATCTAATCTGAAGAGTCCATGTGTATATTTGAACATGTTTTTAACAAAGTTCAAAATACAGGACTAGCATAAATGACAAGTAGAGTCTATGGCATTGAGATTAGATATAAATGATTAAACCTTATTGATACAAGCCCAAATGATGCACAAAACCTCAAGCCCTAGAATGAAATAAACTTGGTTTAAGTGACATAAACTTGAAATAAACTTAGTGAAACATGTTTGATTAACACAAGCCCCAATGACATAAACATGAGTGACACATGTGAGGTTTTATTGGCATATGCCCTAATGACATATAACACTTGTCAAACCCAAGTGACAATATAAACTTGAGTGACATAGGTGGAGTGAAATGGGCAGTATTGGCATAGGCCATAATGACATATTATAGTAAGCCCAAGTGTACCAAGAGACGCATGTGGCATAGGCACTAGTGATGTATTACACCTTAGTGACATAGGTTGAGTGACACATGTAGTGATATAAACCTATGTCTCAATGATAGAGGATGAGTGAAAGAAGACCTAATGATATAGACTTAGTTCCTAATGATAGAGGTTGAATCACACATGCCATAATGATATAGACCTATGTCCTAGTGAGAGAGGATGATTGAAAGAGGACCCAATGATATAGACCTAGGTCCTAATGACAAAGGTTGAGTATTACACGTTAGTGACATAGGCCTTAATGATCTATTACAGTTTAGTGACTAGGTTGTAGTGATGTAGACCTAGGTCCTAGTGATACAAGATGAATGACATAGGACCTAGGTCCTAGTGATGGAGGTTGAATGACACATTATTAAAGGCAAAATTATTGGACCCTTGGTTGGTTTTTCTATTATTTATCGTAGTCTAATACTTACTACTTTACTATTTTTTTTATTATTTACTATGTAGTGTTGGCAACCAAAGGGTATCAAGGTGCCCCATTTGTTTTGCACACACAATATCCCACAAGTCTAAGGCATTACGGAAGAATGTGGACATCTTTTTAATGGTCGCCCAAAGATCATGAATTTTGTAGGGACTTGGTAGTGTAAGATGGGGTTCGAAAGATGGGCCTACCTCCACCAAAGGTCACAGTGGTTGACATTTTTAGGGAAGTTGAATTAAGGGCACAATGGCTTGTTGGTGGGGGGTGTTCAACAAAAAAAGAACCTACCAAGAGGATTGGGATCAAGAGAGTGTCCATCCTATTTGAATTAGAATATTGAAAGGTATTAAAATTATTGAAACTTTTGAAATTCCTTCATGAATTGAAATTTCATTCAACTTGAACAATATTTAAGCAAGGCCATTCAATTTTGTTCACATAATTGTCCCCATTATATAATAGCCATGATTGTGCAATGTCAAGTTTTCAAGATGAAAATTCAGTAATAAGCCCATGAAACAAATCACTTCAATATATTGTCAACAATTGGCAGCATAATCATTGGAGTGTTAGTCCTTAGAAAGTCAACCAAATCACTTAGATGTCACTAAAAAATCACCAAAACTTGCATGTATGGGTGCACCCAATGATGAATGATTAAGGCGATATGGTCACCTATATTGTTTATGGACATGCTGCAAGCTGATGTTGTAAGTGATAATAAATGAAAAAAGGGCAATGAATCCATATAAATAGCAATTTGTGCAAAATAACTTAAATGGAATTAATTGTAATGGGTGCATATATTGTGAACAATGTAAAAACTAACTATTCAAAACACTTTTGATGTGATGCATGTGGAGCAAACTGTTTTAGATAACCTCTTGAAATCTTTAATTGGTGAGAACGACATAATGGAGGTGTGAAAAGACATGCAAGAAGTTGTTTTACACCAACATTTGTGGCTATAATCAAGGCCTAGATCATCTGACTATTTCAAATCGACAACCCCTTATGTCTTTACATGAGAGGAATCTTTTCTAGAATTTATCTCTAGTATTCGAGCTCCAACAAAATATGTTGCTACTTTTAGGAAACATGTGAGCCCAAAGAGGTTGTATGCCATGAAGAGCCATGACCACCATGTTATGGTTCAACAAGTACTACCAGTGAGTGTGCAAAATTTGTTACAAGCAAGCTCGAGAACAACAATCATACAACTTGAGAAATCAATTCAGAGAATCTTTACTAAGGTATTGAACCCAAAAAACCTTGTGGCGTTGCAAACATGTGTAGTGGAAACAATATGTTGTTTGAGATATGGTTTCCATAGGATTCTTTGACATGATGACCCACCTGAGTATCCATCTTGTAGATGAACTAGAAATATGTGGGCCAGTAGTTGCCCAGTGGTGCTACACAATGGAGAGATATCTATCAGTCCTAAAAATATATATGAAGAATAGGGCTAGGCTAGAAGCTTGCATGGCATCTAACTACATGTATGACAAAGCTCTAAGGTTCTACACATAATATTTTGCATTGTATCTGCACACACGTCACCACATGTGGGATGTTAATGAAAAGGAGGTAGACATTGGTGAGGTGTTGGAAGGACATGCTTAATTTAAAAGATTGAATTCAATGGAGCTAGAAGCAATACATGAACATGTCATCACGAATTTTGTGGCAATAGATTCATTATATTGGTATACATTTCAAATAGTAGCATGTTGGTGGATTTGTGGTGGATTTTATGTCCATAAGATTATAGTGGAATTGACATCGTGATATAACATATGCACAATGGAACATCAAAGTGGAATAGGGGGCTAAAAGGTTCCCAAAATGGAACTATACAGTTTCACTTTAATTAATGGGAGTGATTGTTCAGTGGAATGTGCTGGTGGTAGGAGTTATTGTTCAATGCAATGTGCTAGTGGTGGGAGTGATTATTCATTGCAATGTGAGTGTGGTGGGAGTGATTGTTTAATGGAATGTGCTAGTGGTGGGAGTGAGTGTTTAGTGCAATGTGCTAGTGGTGGATTATTTAATGGAATGTGTTATTGGTGGGAGTGAATGTTCAATGCAATGTGCCAATGGTGGGAGTGAGGTATTTAATGTGCGATGGAACACCTTGGGCTATGCTCATAGAATGTGGTAGGAAGCAAGGTCCCAATTGCAAGAGGACTAAAGAGAATTCAGGGTGTTGGCAATGCATAGGCAGCGTGGCCACCTCATTTGGCACAAAAAATCCCAACAATTGCAAGGTGGCTATTGGATCATGTTAGGACACAAATGGCAAATGGAGTGGCAATAGACCCTAATGTGGCAGTTTATTCTTGCCCACCATCAGCATTGGCCTATACATACAACAATATGCGGGCATATGGAAACCACTATAAAGTCGAATTTGAAACAAGGCCAACACATGCCACTTATGACAATGGTGTTGCATGCATGTTCAACAAGGTAGTCACAGTTTTGTATGAAACAAAAACATTGTAATCGCCAATTTGCATTATGTGGGTGTGTTAAAAGAAACAATTGTAGTGTCCTACATTGGCCAACGTGTAACATTGATGAAATGTTCATGGATACCTATTCACACACAAAGGAATGTATCAATTGTGTGACAAAATGAACATGGATTTTGGGTAGTGAACCACGAGTGACAAGTGAATGCAAACCTATAAACTTATGTGCTCCCAGTAGTGGTATCACAAGTACGATTCATCCATGATCACAATGCGTGTAAAACATATTCTATTGGACAACAAATATCCAAAGTTGTGTATATATGAATGTTGGCCCCGCTTGGTGTAGTGATGACCTAAACAATACAAGGGTCTTAAATAGGGGCATGTCAATATCTTTACCATGTACACATCTTCCATTGTCTACCCACTAATTAATTATTCTATCATTGTAATTTGTAAGTGTTTTTTCTAGAGGACAAGGTGAATGGTGGAAACTGGTGAATAGTTGTGTGAAATGAAACTCATGCTCGACATGTAATGGCTATGGTGGAGGACATGACATTTGGGGTAGACATAGATGGGCAAGGCATTATGGCTTTTGATGACCTTCAAGCTGATGTCGAAGATAATGATCCAGGTAATGCAAATGAAGGGAAAAAGGTTGCTACAATAGAGGTGGAACATGTGGAGGCTTTAGTTAAGGGGGGGAGGGGGGGGCCTTAATTCCAACTCGGATGATATTGTCGTTGAGTGATCACAATAGTTTACAAGGTGTGAGTTGGCCATTTATATGCAAGTTGGTTCATTTTTTTGTGGGGTTTGCAACATGGGGAGGTTATAGTTATGACATAGCTATATGATGTACATAGTTCCATTAGGCAATGCAAGAAAGTCGAACAATGATTAATCCACATATGGATTGATTAATGTGTATTGCATATTTGGGGTGTAAATGATACAAATTATATTTATCCACTCATTTTCACTAAAAGAAAAACACTTATTTTCGACTTGTCTTTGTAACTAAAATCCCTTTAGTCACCTTGGACAAGTTACATGTGATATTAATTACAAACGACAAAAGGTATTGGATGAATAAAAAATCCAACAAATACAAGTTCATCCTTTGACTCCATTGTATACATATTGTCACGTGCGACTATTTTTGTCACTATTGAAGGCAAATGATGTGTTGCCATGTGTCCCAATATTTAATTATTTAAAATAAATAATATTATTATTTTGAAATAATTTGGGAAATTCAATTCACATGCTTGGATTATTTATATCATGACACATGACCCAATGTAAATATGCCACATGGCATTTCAAAATGAATTTAATACAAAATATTAATATTAAGTTGGTACGTACCTAAGTAGGTACATAAGTAGGTGTTTACAAATTGAAGCTAAATACCTACTTACATACTTGGGTAAGTAGGTAGTTCTTGCCTTCTTAGGTTAAATACTTACTCATATAGGTAGGTACTTAAGTAGGTAGGTACATAGGTCAACCTAAGTGGGTAGGTCAAACTAAGCACCTATTTAACTAGTGGTTGGTTTGAATGGTTCATTCCCACGTGCACACAAATTTTAATGTGAAATTGAATGACATCACCCCTTGTTTATATAATGTTCAAACTAGGAATGGAGAACAAACAATATGGGATAAGTTTTGAAGATCTAGATTATAAGAAGGATGTAGATTTAGATGATCATGTAAAGGCGTTTTAAGTAGTTGTTAGAGTAAATGGAAAAACCTTGGAGGAGTACATCATTAATGCATTTAACTATACATTGAAGGAAATGACATCAAATTAATGTCATAATTACATGTCGAAATTTTTGAATTGCATTTTTTGGGAATTAATTCAAGGATTTTGTAAACATCATCAAGACATAGAATAACAAAAAAATTTACATGGAGCTCAAAAATATCAAGCATGAAGATACTGAACGAGTTGAAATGTACTATGAATGCATATAGAAGTTGGTTCATGGATTGCAAACACCAACCACAAACAATTTTTTAACTATTGTGTTTTTGGCATGATTGTAATCCTATATAAAAATTGTAACTGTAGGAATGAAGCGTACCATGTTACGGTTGTAGATGGAAGTGGTGTTGTTATGTGAAGAAGATATGACACTAGTAGAAGCTCAAAGTGCAATGTCGGTACCACAAATTTATAAATTTGCAACGACAACAACAACCACAAATGGAACTAGGAAAGACTAATGGCAAACATTGCATTAATTGTGGATAAAACAACCAAAATGTGGAGATGTGTATATCAAGAAGAAGGAGGAGCCCAATGTAGTAGCAACAAAGGTTACCAATCAACCTTAGAAGGGTCAAAAAAATAATTCATATGCTTGCCACATCTATGGTTTAAATGGGCATAAGATGATGAATTGTCCCAAGTTTATAGAGATGCAAAAAATATTCCAAGGGAAAAATGCATCAAGCTCAAAAGGGAATGTGGTAGCTAAGGTTAAAACAATCATTGTAGATGTGAATGTAGTAGACGTCAATGTTGTTACAAAAAACAAAATCACAGAAGACCAAATGTTCCAAGAAAGAAAACCAAGGAAGAATAAAAGTAATGTAGATTAGGAGGAGGAGAAATTGAAGAAAAACAATGGAGGGACAATTTAACAGTTATAGAAAACACAAATTACCAATGAAGGATCTTCTACATCAATGGAAGAATGGAACACAATGTGGCTAAATATGCTCGATACTACACCTTCTATTGAACCTCAAAAATTCTTAAGAATTTGTAATTTCACAAAGTAAATTGATATCGGTAGAAAAAACATTTCAGGATATTTGTAAACAGATGTTGGAAACCAGTTTTACTTTGAACTTGGGACAATTATTAAAAATAGTTCATGAATTGAAAAAATATCTCAGGAGGAAAATGAAATCAAATAAACCATATATTGTATATAAAATCGTAACAAAAAAAACAATAACATTTGTAGTATCAGAAGTAGCAATAGTGACAATCACTATTGATAACCATATGGTGGTTATTCATGTACATTCTGGAAAAAACATTATAGATGATCATAAGTGAATTTTCAATTTGATCAACTATGGCATGCTATTACAATGGCTACAACTTTGTGTTTACCTATTGTTGAAACAAGATTTGTGTCCATGTCAAACTTTTTTTCACTTGTTTGTGCATTTTGAATGGTTGTATCAAGTTTCATTATTAGACAAGGTCATTTCTAATCAAAAACCCATCTAATTTTTTTCTTTTTTTACATGAGATATTAATTTGCATTATACAATATTTTGTTAATGCACCCTTTCAAAAGAACCTTAGTTGTGATGAAAAACAAAGTGAACTAATGGTACATAGTATAATAAATAAAAATTTGCTAAAAGATGAACTCATAATTGCTCCAAAATTAAAAAGAATTATAATTCATGACACCATCAAATTGAAGTTTGTTAACCAAAAAAAAGGACCAAAGGTTTGGAAAATGAAAAGAACCCAACCAAAAATGATTCCTTTACAATATGTTCTCCTTACGAATGTTTAAATTGAAACAAAATATTCTTTTAATAACATGAATTAGCAAACACCAATGGTTATTTGCATTTTTTCCATCAAGATTGTATTGCTTTTATTTGATTGAAGCCTATTTTACATGCTCAAACTTTGGAATTAGTAATTTGAAAACTTCAATTAAAGATGGCATTGATGTTTAAATAATGACATGGAAGGAGTTTTGTTGAAAGGATAATTCATCCCAATCAAACGTCAAGTTACAAAGGTTGACTAGAAATAATTGTTGAATCAGAATCTTATGGGAACCATATTTATCTAGTTTTGGGAGCATTTAAAATGCAAGAAGGAAAATTGGGTAATAATTGAAGCCCATGGAATCTTGTATTTAACTACCATGAACTACATGGGGGGAAAAAAAACTAGAACAAGGGCATGTCATCATTTAATATGCACAACCCAATGATCTTTTTTCAATATGTAACAACACAAATAATAAAAATACAAAAAATAAATAAAAATTCCAACTTGGAAATGACACACATGTTACAATTTAAGATTTGAAATTCTTTGAAAAAATTGACATGAAATAACTTGGAATTTGAAGCAAGTTGAGGGTGGAAAATGTGTTGTTTAAAAAAAAAATCAAGTGTAAAAAAGGAGGGAGAAAAAAATTTGATAAACAAAAAAAGACCTTGAAAAACCATGTAGAAAGCAACATTCGATTAGAACAAGAGTGTTGCACAAAATCCTATGTATCACAAGATCAACAATGGCAACACCACCTTCGTCAAGTCCTTTATTATTCACATCCAATGAAGCAGGGCCTAGTCCTCCAAGTATCGAAGAAGTGAATGATGCATTTAGAAGACTTGGGGAGACACAACGAGAGTTTAATGGGATAAAAGTCGATCAATACATTGTTACAGATAATATGATACAATCCCCATTGTCACATTCCTCATTTTCACACACCCCTCCTTCAATTTGGACCATGCAACAAAATTCACCTCATGTACTTCATAGTTCAATTCATGGTCATCATGATCATCATGTAGATGTTCGACATGTACATTTTTACGAAGATGAACACCATTGTTGTTGTTGTGTATGTTCAAAAACTTCTCTTGGTTGTTTTTGCAATTGTTTTAAAGGTCCATGGAAGTCATGATTTGGGCTCAAATTCGTGAACATTCCCAACATCTCATTTTGCATGCATAAACACATGCATAAGTGATTCTTACATTTTTTTTGCATTCATTGGGTTCCATATATTTAAAGCCATTTGAATTTATTACAACAACAATTTCCCTCTTACTTTAATTTTGGTGAATATTTATATATTGTTTGAATTGGTATGATATGAATTCAGCACTAAAATGTTGTTGAATTTAATTGTTTGTTAGTGACACAATTTCATCAATCACATGATCATAGATTTTGTTTCAAAATGTGATGATTTTTGAGGTATTAGTTACTTATATTCAAAGAATTGTCTTGTGTTTTCCTGACTAATGTACTAGCAGCCCATCACACAATGATTTCTTATAAAAGGAATGATATAATATCATGACTTCATTTATGCATCATGGTTATTTGAATAATTTATCATTTCTTTCGTGATTTGTTTTTGCCAATATTGACATTGGAGAATTATTTTGTATGGTGACAATGACAATGAAAATTAAAAATCTAAAAATTAAAATTTGCACACAATCATAAATGTTTGATTTTCAAATATACCTTATAAATTTACATCCCATGAAGCAATGTTATGTATTGTTTTATTACAATTGACATTTTTCATACATATATAATATAATTTTTTAGTCATGAATTGCATAAAATGTTGTTATTAATGGTCTTTTGTCTTTTATCTTCTATCTGATCATGAGCCCAAGTCACATGGAAAAATCTCCATGGAATTTTTCATTGTAGAATAATTTGATGACATATTCTTGGATAGATGTTTGAATCTCAAGGTTCCACAATATCCAAAATTGATCCAAATGTATCCCAACATGTGTAGAAAAAAAATTGGTGGACTTTTTTTTGCAAACAATGATCATGCATAAAAACATCAAATTTTGTGATGGCCATAACCATGTTGTGACAAATGTTATATTACATAAAATGAAATAGATTATTAAACATGAAAATAAATATAACACAACATGAAACAAAACCAATACAAATACAAAGTTACATCAAGATAGGACATTGAGATCTAATTGATAATAATCAAAAGAATGTAACCATGAAGTTGTAGGTCTCACTTGTACAAAGTTCAAAATTTGAGGTGCATGGTACTAAGTTATTTACCTCTACATGGAAATGTGTTTTCTATATGAATAAAGATTACACGTGAAACACATTTTTTTTGCATGATATTGGACTTGTGTACATTACATACAAATTTTTGTTTGAAGAATACAATAACACTCAATCAATCTTTAGTGTTACAACCATCATGGTTGGATTGCAAAAGAATGTATAAATTTATCCTTTTTTCTCCCCCTAAAAGATAATCATGCACCCTAAAACATGAATTATGTCTTGTACAACAACTCTTGTTAAAGTAGCAAGCGAAAATGGTGCTTTTAAAATGTGGATCAATACAAACAACACCATTGCCAATGAATAATAAAATTTCACACAAAATTTGTCTTCGAGAAATTGTTACAACATGAACATAATTGATTCCTCCACAAGTGTTTTCAAATCAAAGTTAAATGAAACTATGAAAAATTTATGTTGTACCCATGTTTAATTGTATTATAATTTGATATATGGACTCTTTTTCATTTGAAATTGAATAAATCATTATTTGTTTAAGAAACCAAAAATTAAATTAATAATAATAATGATCAAGGTTTTTCTAAAAAGATTTATGGAATAGCCTCATTGTTGAAGATCCCTATAAAGATATAATAGTAAATGATCAAGCATTTGAATGGGCTTTAGACCTTTTTAGGGATTTTTGTTATAGTTGGCAACCTTGGTAAAAGTTGGTGATTTTTCTCTCTTCAAAAAACAATTTAAAAAACATTTAAAACAACATTCTTTCAAAAAAATAATTCATTGTTTTGAAAACAAAAGCACCAAGATGACCTTTATGCATAACAAGTAGTAACACAAAAAGAAAACCCATGTTAATCGGTAATTGGGGGTATTAAATTGACAATAAATTAATAATAGGTGGGTTTTAAAAAATTGAATTCTTAAATTCTTGTTTGTGGTGATTGAAAGAAAAAAAACTTGCCTTGCTAAATTTTCCCTTCTTTTTATAGCTTGTAAAATATGATGAGATTTAGAAGTGAAAACCATGTGTTAAAATGCTTGATGTGCGTGTAAAAGTTAATGTTGCATGTGTTTTTTTATAAACTCACAAGTGGTGCAAAGTCAAAGTTACCTTGAAACTTTTGAGTTGAAATCCTTCAGAAATTGATCAAGATATGACACAAGTATGTCAATAATAAAATTATTTTGGCAACGCTTCTTATGAAGGAAGTTTGTTAAGAATTATTCAAATCAAGTGCTTTGGATGTAATTTGCATTTCCAACTCAATGCTGTTTAGTTACTTTGTCAATATTTGAATATAATAAAATTGAAAATAAAATTTCTAGGAATTATGGGTTTTTATTCAATAGATGAATAACATAAGGAGTAAAAAATACATGGGCCAAGCCAATATAATTTTTTTTTAAAAATTCCATTTCATAGATGAAATTGATTTAGGTTTTTCATTTGATGTTCAATTTATAGTGGTGAAACTTCACATCTTGGTGACCAAAAAAAAACTATGTGAGTCCTACAATTGATTTTTTTAAAAGCCCAAAATTGTTAGATTTTTTTTTTAATTTAATAAAAATCACTAGATTTAGACAATAGGTTCCAAGTTCCAAGATGTTGTCAAAATATAATAGGATTCAAAAAAATTATATTGTCCTATTTGATTTGTAGCCAAATTTGGTTAAATTTTTTTGTGGATTATTGTCATACCGTTTATAACACCAAAAAAAAATTAGAAAAAAACCCTTGGTTTCAAAGTTGCATGATGTTATTTAGGACGTGGAAAAGACATGGAAACTTGATAAACCATTTTGGAATGTCATAAGCAAACATTGAATTGTTTTTGGGAATATGTTATGAACATTTTGGGGACCATATGGAAACATAAAACATTATTCTTTTTGTTGGAGATATTTTTCATATAAGGTAATGTTTAGTGTTGTGTGGTTATTTTATTATTTTAAGAACCATGGTTTTGGGTATTTGAAAACCCATGTGCTTAAAAAAAATTGGTTGCAATTTTATTTTTTTTAACTAGAAAAATTCACATGTTCAATTACCTTCTTTTGTATTTAAATTTTGTCAATTCTTGAGGTCCATTATCTTTTAACCAAATAACATGTAGTTATACACATGGGTTTTTTAGTTTCAAGACGGGCAATGTGAGCAAATTGAAAGCCCAAATTTCCTTTTACCACCTTGGGTAAGGTTCTTATAAGTATGAACATGTTAAAAATCTTTATAACATATTATGACAAGCTTTCTCAAAAGACATAACACACAACCAAACTTGCATGAACACAAAAATATGGACTCAAACATTAGAGCTTGGTACCTAAAAGATGCATTTGGTTTTTTCCTTTGAAAAAACATATGGGAATAAAAACACTAGGTTGATTATTGGTGACTTTGTATTCATAATTTTGACCCATAACTTAAAGTGATCATGGTAGCAATTTCTTAGTTCATTGTTCATCATTGCATTTTGCTTTGTCCAATTGTTGTAGTAGAAGAATGTTTGAAACTTCATAACAATGTTTCTTCCTCTTTCATGACCTTGAACAACTTATTAAATACAAAATAGAACCAAGAGAAAACTAATCCCCTTTTCAAAACATGAGTGGTGATTCTATGGTATAACGTTTGTTTAGGACCAAAAAAAGATTATGAGTTCAAACCCACTAGTGTGTGCAAGTGAAAGCTTTGTGCCACTTAACTTGATTTAAGGTGTCAAATAACTTTTAGCTTAAGCTAGTAACTGAAGTTGTAAACTTGATCTTTGAACATGTCAAGGTTAAAAAAATGCACAATGGTGGTGTTGGTAATAAAGTATTTAAAGAAAAATGCAATGTAATACTTGCATTTGGGACATTATGGAGAACTAAACTATTGTAGAAGCATACAAATTATTGAGATTGAAATGGTGGGAATTTCATTACTACAAAACTTGTCCCTAAACCACTCAAGATTTCACCCACCTTCCACTTGGAGAAAGTCTATTCCACTTGACTAGATTGGAGGTGGAAATCCTTAGTGGTTTAGAACCCATGGCAAGGTGTCCAGTATGTTTCCACTATTCACCAATTCTATCCATTTAGTTCCATTGGTTTCCACCTAATTCACCACTTGCACTAAAAGGTTGGGAATAAATTTTTCTTTTACCTACCCATCCAATGCATGGGCACTATTTGAATTTATGGGGTGGACATAGATAATGGTCGTGGTCTCACATTTGGTAATTGTGGAAGTGGCAATAGTGGAGGAAGGTTGTCATATTTACCTACATATATACACCTATACATTCCATTGAAGCAAGTATCTAGCATTAAGCATGGCCCACAAAAAGTAGACCCACAAGGATACCAAGTGATGTATATTGAACTACAAGTATCGAATTACATATTACTATATGGTTGAAGTAGGTTTAGAAGATTATGAGTTGACAACAAACCCCTAAACAAGTATAATACATGTGATTTTGATGTAGACATTTCAAATAATAATCCAATTAAGAGGATCAAAATACATTTTTTTCAAGTAAAAATTTAGTGGGTGAGATATGACAAATGATGCCATAAAAAAATGGGCTCATGCCAAGGACAGTCCTACATAGACAATGAATAATGGATATAGTATTGTGGCCATATTAAAGGACATAATGGCCTATTTAGTAACCATAGTATGAACAATGCATTATATAGCCAAATGAACTTGTAGACATTAATTATCAAGATAGATCCCAATGATCCAAAACCCTATCCATTGGTTAAAAAATCCTTTAGCTAACACCTATAGCTCAGCAAAAATCAGATCAAAATGGACACTTGCCCATGATGCCATCATCCATCATGACGCATCAAATACTGGAACTCCCACAGAAATAAATCTTTTCATTGGTCTTGCATGCATTTTCAAAAGTTGTAACTAGAGGGTTACACCTTGGTTCATACCGCATGACGAGTGTCGATGGGTGGATCACTCATGTCACTTGCACCATTTGTTCACCCTCCCCAGATAAGGTTGGTAATTTAGGTTTTGATTTATTTCGTGAGCCTTTGCACACCCCAATAATCACATTTGCCACAATAATGCTAGGGAAGCCTGGATGTAGCAGTGTGCCATCGGTGCCAAGATTGAGGGGGGGCTTGCATGAATGTATATAATTTTCGAGGTTAAGGCTACATGCATCATTAACTTGGCACCTAGAAAATAAACCCAGGGGTTTTAAAAATGAACATTTCCATCAAGTTGGATTTTTTAAAAATGAAGTGTGACCACCAACTTACAAAATCATTTCGAGGATGTAAAGAAACAACATGATGTTTTTTATCCTTGCTTGTTCCTACCAAGGGTGTAAGGGGTCTTCGGGTGGCCTTGCCTTTTGGTGGTTTGAATGTTCCATTAGGTAATTCCAGAACCTTTTTGAGGTCAAGCTTGAATGTTAATTTGTTCATTGACCTCCAAGTACCTTGAGGGAGAATTGGCGTACTAAAATATGTTACCATCCCTTTTGCTTTCTCTTTGATTGGGATTGCCACTGTGGCTACATCATGTGCATTGGTTTCTCCATGAGTTTTTGCTACATCTTTATGCACCACCATAGCCAACTTTTTTATGTGTTGGGGAAGTATCTCATTTCTAACTTTAGGTGCATTGACATCACTTGCTAGCACATCAACGACCATTTGTTTAGAAGTTGCATCATCCACTTCCGTCCCCAACACATGAACATCCTTACTTTTAAAAGATCCCTTCATTTCCAACAAGCAATGGGCATGACCAGCCTTTTTTGCCTTTGTGTGGTTGTGTGCTTATCCAAATTATTGACTATTTTGGGCCACAATAAGGAGGCAATCTAAAGATTTGGCATTATAACCATTCTCCCCTAAACAGTCAAATGATTGGGTGTTTCCCAACATCTTTGGTCGTATGGGTGCATAGCCCATTTCATCCATCTGTGACCCCCCCCCCCCCCCCCCCCCACACACCACCAACACACTACTTACCTTCTTACTCTTATCAAGGAAATTATATATCGTAAATCCAGACAACACATATTGTCCCATA
>Ga0116227_10000487_pt1 | contig 77059 bp, 66 predicted proteins | sample S1TSphgellanicum_FD_89693 | JGI IMG/M metagenome (GOLD analysis project Ga0116227, IMG submission 89693) | Host-associated microbial communities from peat moss isolated from Minnesota, USA - S1T2_Fb - Sphagnum magellanicum MG | ecosystem: Host-associated > Plants > Peat moss > Unclassified...
ATTTCATTGAAAAAATAAACCAGACAAATGCAAAACAGATTATTTACCTCAGCGGAATTGTAAATGATAAATCACTATCCAAACATTTATCATCAAGAAAGGCGGTGGAAGATATTTTAAAGACCGCAGCAGTGCCGTTAACTGTACTTCGTGCGGGAATAATAGTAGGATCAGGAAGCGCCTCTTTTGAAATAATACGCGATCTGGTGGATAAACTGCCCATTATGGTTACCCCTAAATGGCTCAATACAAAATGCCAGCCGATTGCCATCAGCGATGTTTTGGAATTTTTAATCCGCTCGCTGTTAAACCCTGCAGTTTATAATGAAAGTTTTGATATCGGGGGACCTGATATTTTGACCTACAAGGAAATGCTGCTGGAGTTTGCCAGAGCAAAAAAACTCCAAAGATACATTTACACCGTACCAGTGATGACCCCGAAATTATCGTCTTACTGGCTGTATTTTGTGACTTCAACTTCCTTTAAGCTGGCCTCGGCGCTGGTCAGCAGCATGAAAGTTGAAGTCATCTGCAGCGATAACAGAATTAATAATGTACTGGGAGTTACACCGATCTCTTACCGGCAGGCATTAGAAAGGGCTTTGAAAAAGATCAGTGATGATGATATTATTTCGAGCTGGAAAGATTCACAAGTAAGCGGGCAATTTAGAGGAAATGTTTCTCAATATTTAAAGGTTCCAAAAAGAGGCTGTTATATTGACAGAAGAAAAAGAACAATTATAAACAGGGAATATACCATCGCACGGATCTGGTCCATAGGCGGGGACACAGGATGGTATTATGCCGATTGGCTCTGGGAGCTGCGCGGGTTCATCGATAAGGTTTTTGGCGGTGTGGGGACCAGAAGGGGAAGAACACATAAAAATGAAATACATTCAGGAGATGCACTCGATTTCTGGAGGGTTGTATACGCCGATAAGAAGCAGGGCAAACTGGTTTTATATGCCGAGATGAAACTTCCGGGCGAAGCCTGGCTGGAATTTAAAATAATCAACAATACCTTATATCAGGCGGCCACTTTTAAACCGTGCGGGATTATGGGCAGGCTGTACTGGTATGCTGTCCTGCCATTCCATGGTTTTATATTTGAGGGAATGCTTAAAAAACTAATTTAAGGATGTGACGGACAACATGGGATGACACGGGACTATTTTACAGCAGGGTTATTGTACTGGTATAGCCTTATTTTTAAATATTCTTCAATTTAAAAGGATTTGTAAAATGAGATCATGGGAGCATTAATTTTGCAGCATATAATTTCATTTGGGCATTTTTAGTACATTTGGAAATTATAAAACCGCTTGATATGATAAGTGCTGAGAATCCGGATGCTGAAAGCCCAAAAGAAAAAGAGCCGGTAAAAATTCTGCTGGCCGAGGATGATACCGAAGACCAGGAATTATTCATCGATGCCCTGGATGAAGCGCAGATTGCTTCTGAGGTAACGACCGTTGAAAATGGGCAGGAGCTCCTCGATACGCTCAGGGATGAATCCCAGAGCGATCCCGATATTATTTTTATAGATGTCAATATGCCCGTTAAAGGGGGCAAAAAGGCGGTGGAAGAAATAAAGAAAGACGATGATCTTCGTGGCATTCCCACCGTTATGCTCTCCACCTGGGATCATCCTGCCGATATTGAAGATACCTTTGCTAAAGGGGCAGACCTTTATGTACAGAAACCAAATTCTTTTAACGCTTTTGTGCTGCTGCTGAAAAAAGTCTTTCTTCTGCACTGGGCAAAAGCCTTATTGGGGCCGGTTAGAAATTTATTTTTTGTTTCAGAAAAGAATGTCGGAAAGGGTTAAAGGATTGCTTTTTAGTCTGCGTGTTTGATCTTGCGTGCTAATATAATTGATTTGGCTAATTTAGTTTCAGGCTGTTCAGGGAACTTTATAAAACTTCGGGCTGTCTAAAACCCGGTCTATAGTATTCAGGGTCAATTTTATATGATATTATTTTTTTGGAGCTCTTTCCGCTATACGTTCCACCCGAGGGCAGCGAACTGGCGAAGCAATCTTTTGCACCGAACACCAGCACAAAAGGATTTTCACTGCTATCGGGGCTAATAGGGAAAGGGCGTATCTATTTTTTCGGAAATTTATCTAATATTGTATATTGTTTATTTAGTATCGAAAAATTAAGATAAATCAATAAGAAAAAAAATCCTATATCCTTAACGGGACTTCGAACCATCCTTCAGTTACGATTAAATCTCAGATAAAGGCACTTATAGACTGTTTATTTCAAACAGACTAAGGATTTCTTGTGAAAAAATCGAACCTTAAAATATTAGGACGTAAAGGCTTGAAAAATCTACATATTTGTGTATAAAAAAAGAGACAACTATTTACTAGTTGTCTCCTTAAGTGACCTTACTGAACAATTTACAAACCATTTTATGAATGATTTGAAGAAATTAGCCTATTTTTCTATTGATTTCTAAGATAATTATTTAAGTTTTTTAATTAGAAGCGGTTTGTATGTTAAGTAAGGGTAAAAACTTAAAATTTGTTAATTCTTGTGATTAAGAACTTTTAGTTGAAGATTTACATCTAAAAATTAATTGTATCTCAAGAAATTTTGAGTGCTAAATTTAATTTGTTTTTATCATATTATTCTAATCAAAATTTAGTGTCAACAATATAATTAATAAATCAAATCTATATTAGACTTCATCATGATCATTTTTGAAACATAATAAAATAAATGTAGATTAGCATTCGATTTGAAACAGATTTTTTTCAATACAGAAATTATTGCAAATGAAATGGATTACCAGAGAAAGACCTAAGATAGACCGAATCGCATGTCCGTGGCTGATTAAGAGATTTGTGGATAAGGATGCAGAATTTATTTATGTTCCGTATAATATTGTTTTGGCGAAAGCCAAAGAACTGAGTGCTATTCCGTTTGATATTCCCGATGTTGAATATACACATTACAATGAGCAATGTACTTTTGATTTTATTATAAAAAAACATAAGATTAACGATCCTGCTATTTCAATTATAGCAGATATTGTTCGTGGGGCTGATACAGACAGACATGATATTGCTAAAGAAGCGGCGGGGCTTTGGGCTGTTTCTGCTGGACTTTCTTATAATATTCAGGATGATCATAAATTATTGGAATCAGGAATGGTAATTTATGACGCTTTATACAGTTGGGCAACGCATTTGTATAAGCAGAATCATCTGCAAAACAGTCCTTTTGAGAATTTACTGCATGAAGTTTATAATAAGTTTTTAAAAGAAAAAAAATCTGCCAATAAAACACCATCCTGGGTTAAGGATTTAAAAGAAATTATTCAGGATCAAATTGACGCTCAGTTTGCTTTTGATTTAAAGAAAATTTCAAACGACCTTGATTTGAATCCGTCTTATCTGTCAAGAGAATTCTCCAAATATTTTGAAGATTTGAATTTTGGAGAATATGTTAGAAAACTCCGTATTGAAAAAGCGATAAATCTGATTGAAAATTCGACTTATTCATTAACAGAAATCGCGTATATGACTGGTTTCTCAGATCAAAGTCATTTTACTAGAATTTTCAAGCTTCATACGGGCAAAAATCCATCCTCTTATCGAAAAAAAATACAGAAAAGTAATTCAGATACAAAAGGTAAATAAGGTTCTATTTTTTGAGAATCAATACTTTTAGTTTTGTTTTTAATTCTAAAAAAAACAAAAAAATGTATTTCAAATTTACTCTTTTATGTGCCTTATTTACATCTGTTTCAGCTGCTTTTTCACAAACTACATATCCGAAAATAACAGGTTATTTTGGTGTAATGCATCCTATAGTTACAATTAGTGGTGATGAAACCAATGTAAATTTCAGAGATTATTATGCCGTTGGATTTCCAACAGGAATCAACATTTGGAAAAGTGAAAAGATCGGATTTTCTTTAGAAATAGTTCCCAATATAAAAGATGATAACGGATCAAGTAAGGTAACAAATCTGACCTTCCATCCAGGAGTTCTGGTGGCTTTGGGTAAAGGATATTCCTTTGCTGGCCGCGTCGCTTTTGAATCGGGTGGAAGATATGGCTTTACACCTGTATTTAACAAAACCATAATCAAAAATAAAACATGCAGCTATTATGCAGCTGTACCGCTTCCGGTTCGATTCGGCAATGATCATACAGCTACTTTTACAGTAGGCTTTCAATTTGGAATAGCTTTTTAAGATGCAAACGAATCCAGTATACAGCTTAAAGCAAATAACCCTATATTTTCTTAAACTTGGTACGACAGGTTTTGGCGGCCCTGTTGCATTAGTAGGTTATATGTATAAAGATTTGGTCGAAAACCGTAAATGGGTTTCAGAAGAAGAATACAAGCAGGGTTTGGCTTTAGCCCAGTTAGCACCCGGTCCGCTCGCAGCGCAATTAGGAATTTATTTGGGTTTTGTTCATTATGGATTTTTAGGCGCAACCTTAGTTGGTTTTGCTTTTGTACTTCCATCGTTTATAATGGTAGTCTTGTTAGGAATTATTTATAAAATATTTGGAGGTTTATCATGGATACAAGCCGTTTTTTTATGGTGTTGGCGCCACAGTTGTTGGTATTATTGCGCTCAGTTCGTATAAGCTTACATTAAAATCGGTAGGTGAGTTCAGCTTTAATTCTCTTAAATCAAAATGGCTGTTGTGGCTATTTTTTATTCTGGCGGTTACAGTAACATTCATAACAGAAAAAGAACATGTACTACTCTTTATCGCTGCCGGACTTTTGTATATGATTATAAAAGCTCCTCCTAATTGGTGGAATTCAAAGACAACAAATTTTATTATAATTTTTCAGATGGTCGTATGGGATTTTGAAGAATCTAATTTATTAAAATTGGGTATTTTCTTTGCCAAAGCAGGGACATTTGTTTTTGGCAGCGGACTGGCAATTGTTCCTTTTCTGCATTCCGGAGTTGTATTGGAAAATCAATGGCTAACCGAGCAACAGTTTTTAGATTCAGTTGCAGTCGCTATGATCACACCGGGGCCAGTTGTAATAACAGTTGGGTTTATTGGATATTTAGTTGATGGTTTTCTAGGAGCAGTTGTTGCGGCTTTAGCAACATTTTTACCTTGCTATTTGTTTACGATTCTTTTGGCACCATATTTTAAAAAAATTGCAGAAAATAAATCAGTCAAGGCATTTGTCGAAGGAATTACTGCTGTAGTTGTGGGTGCATTGGTCGGTTCTGTAATTATTATAGCAAAAAGAAGTATTATAGATGTCCCTTCATCACTAATTGCTGCAATAACTATTTTAGTTTTACTTTTTTACAAAAAAGTCAAGGAGCCTTACCTTATTTTAGCAGCTGGCATTGTGGGGGTAATCATCAAACTAATATAGGATGCATTTCGACATTAAGCATTTTTTAAACTTTCTTTATGATAATTTCTCCCTTCCACTTATTTTTTAGATAAACTAAAATTATTGTTAATATAAAATAAGATTTTTTTTAATCTTAATGTTTATAGTACTTTAGAACGGTTTGTATCCTGTAGAGTTAACTCTACAAATTTACAAACCGCTTAATTTTTCGATGTAAAATATGGTTAAATAGTACCAAAATGGCCAAAAAAAAAGCTAAAACTCTCGTTTTAACTTTTTTTAAGAGTGACCTCGACTGGATTCAAACCAGTAACCTTCTGAGCCGTAATCAGATGCGCTATTCAGTTGCGCCACGAGGCCTTTTTGTTATCAACTTGACTATTTTTTTGTAGCTTTGTTGATTGCTTATTGCGGGTGCAAAGATAGACATAAATGTGACATAAACAAGCATAAAATAACATAAAAATAAAAAAAAATGAAGATTGAAAATTATGTGCGTGATATTCAGGGATTTCCAAAAGAAGGAATTTTGTTTAAAGATATCACTCCACTACTGAATGACCCGATTGCAAGGAAAAAATGCCTTTCGATTTTAGTTGAATCCCTAAAAGGACAACAAATAGACAAAGTAGTAGGAGCGGAGAGTCGTGGGTTTTTCTTTGGGATTTTACTGGCTCAGGAATTAAATGCAGGTTTTGTTCCGGTTCGAAAGCCGAAAAAGCTTCCGTACGAAACAATTTCTGCCACCTATGAACTGGAATACGGTACAGATAGCTTAGAGATGCACACAGATGCAATAAAAAAAGGAGACAGGGTTTTGATCCATGATGATGTTTTAGCAACGGGAGGGACCGCAAAAGCCGTTTGCGAATTGGTAGAGAAATCAGGAGGCGAAATCATTCAGTGTAATTTCCTGATGGAACTTGCTTTTCTCAACGGAAGGAAAAAAATTAAGGAGTATCCATTCTTTGCCGCTTTGACCTATTAAATGACACAAATAATCAATAATCAAAAAATCCCAATTCTGAAATAATTCAAAATTGGGATTTATTTATTTTTTCAAGAAGATCTTATCTTAAAGTAGCTCCAAGCTCCGTCTCAAAAGTTTGTTGCAATTTCGACATGATTTTATCAATTTGGGCATCGGTAAGCGTTTTTGTATTGTCCTGAATGGTAAAGCTCAAAGCGTATGATTTTTTGCCCTCAGGAAGCTTATTTCCTTCGTATACATCAAATAGATTAACATCTTTTAGAAGTGACTTCTCTGTTTGTTTTGCAAGATTAAAAATACTTTCGTAAGTGGTATTTTTATCAATCAATAAAGCTAAATCTCTACGAACTTCAGGATATTTAGGGATTTCAGAATACTTGATCTTTCCGGTGATGATTTTTAAAACCAAATCCCAGTTAAAATCAGCAAAATAAACATCTTGTTTGATTCCGAAATGTTTTAGGATCGACTTCTTAACTACCCCCATTTCTACCAATGTATCATTGTTGTAGCAAATAGCAGTTCCTTCAGAGAAAATATCTGATTGTACGGGAGCATTCGAAATCTTATCAATCCCCAAACGGGCCAGAATACCTTTTACATATCCTTTCAGTAAAAAGAAATCAGTTCCTTTTTGTGGGTTTGTCCAGCTTTCTTTATTTCTGTTTCCTGAAATCAGCAAAGTCAGATGTTTATGTTCCTCGTATCCGTTCAGGTATTTATGATATGATTTTCCGAATTCGAATAATTTTAAATCCGAATTTTTTCTGTTGATGTTATACGAAATCGCTTCTAAACCAGAGAATAATAATGACTGACGCATAGTAGACAAATCACTGCTCAACGGATTCAGCATCGTAACGTTATGTTCTTCTTTTAAAGCAGTCGATAATTTTGCATAAGCGGCTGTTGTCAAAGAATTGGCCATCATTTCATGAAATCCCTGAGAATTCAGTTGAGAAGCAATTACATTCTGAACTTTATAATCTTCGGTTCTTGGCGAATTAGAAACGGTTGCGTTGAACTTTTTAGAGAAATTGATATTGTTATATCCGTAAACTCTCAAAATTTCTTCGATGACGTCAATTTCACGTTGTACATCCACACGATACGCCGGAATGGTTAAACCTAAGCCGGAATCAGAAACACTGTTTACTTTAATATCTAGAGAAACCAGGATTTTTTTGATGGTGTCTTTAGGAATTTCCTGTCCGATAATTTTAGAAACATGGCTAAAATTCAATAAAACAGAGAAATCTTCAATTTTTTTAGGATAAACTTCTACAACATCTGAAGTAATTTTTCCGCCTGCAACTTCCAAAATTAAAAGCGCTGCACGTTTCAGGGCATATTCTGTAATCGTTGGGTCAATTCCTCTTTCGAATCTAAAAGAAGCATCCGTATTCAATTGATGTCTTTTTGCCGTTTTACGAACGCTTACAGCATCAAAATAAGCACTTTCTAAAAAGATTGTAGTTGTACCTTCTGATACACCTGATTTTTTCCCTCCAAAAACTCCCGCAATACAAAGCGGACCTTTTTCGTCGCAAATCATTAAATCTTCTTTGTGCAAAGTTCTTTCGACATCATCCAAAGTCACAAATTTAGTACCTTCAGGAAGTGTTTTTACAATTACTTTTCCGTTGATTTTTGCAGCATCAAAAGCATGAAGCGGCTGTCCTAATTCATGCAGCACATAATTAGTAACATCGACAATATTATTTTTAGGAGTTAACCCAATAGCTTTTAAACGATCCTGTAACCATGCTGGAGATTCCTGAACAGAAATTCCTGAAATAGTAACACCGCAATATCTTGGAGCCAAAAGAGGTTCTTCTACATTTACGTCAATTTTTAAAGTACGCATATCAACTCTAAAATTGCTCACAGATGGCGTAATCAATTCTACGTTTACACCGCGTTGCAGCATTCCTGCTCTTAAATCACGCGCAGTTCCAAGATGACTCATGGCATCAGCACGATTTGGGGTTAAGCCAATTTCGAATACCTCGTCATTTACTACCTGAAAAACCTCTGCAGCCGGTGTTCCCGGAACTAATTTTTCATCCAGAACCATGATTCCGTCGTGGCTTGTACCTAAACCTAATTCATCTTCGGCGCAAATCATTCCGTGGCTTTCCTGTCCGCGAATTTTTCCTTTTTTAATAGTGAATTCAACACCATCTTTGTCATATAAAATAGTTCCGATAGTAGCAACCGGCACTTTTTGCCCTGCTGCCACATTCGCTGCACCACATACAATTTGTATAGGAGCTTCTAAACCAATATTTACAGTTGTAACTTTTAATCTGTCAGCATCAGGGTGCTTTTCGCAAGTCAGTACGTGTCCTACAACAACTCCTTCTAAACCGCCTTTAACTGATTGGTATTTTTCGACAACTTCTACTTCTAAACCTAAATCTGTAAGTAATTCTGAAGTTTGTTCAGATGTCCAGTCTGTTTTGATAAATTGTTTTAACCAGTTGTAAGATATTTTCATGTTAACTTTTTTATTCTTGTATAAGGATACAAATATAAGGATTGCGTGTGGTAGTAAGAAAGAATTTATTTGGTTTTTTATAGCTGTTTTTATTTCATCTAAAATCTATTGGTATTGAGTAGTTTGCATTTTAAGTACCAATATTTTGATAATTAAATATTAAAAGTTAGTTATAAAAATGAATGTGTAATTTTTGTGCTACTAGATGAATGAAAAGTGCTATTCTGTTTCAAATTATGAAAGTAAATTTGAAATGAATCCAAAAAAACAAATTATGAATAATGCCACACAAAAACCTGAATTTAAGGTAAGATATGATAATTATATCAACGGAAAATTTACTGCTCCGGTAAAAGGAGAGTATTTTGATGTTATTTCTCCAATAGATGGAAAAGTATTTACAAAAGCTGCACATTCTGGTAAAGAAGATTTAGAAATAGCTGTTGATGCAGCTTATGAAGCATTTAAGACATGGGGGAAAACCTCTGTTACGGAAAGAAGTATTCTGCTAAATAAAATTGCACAAAAGATAGAAGACAATCTTGAGTATATTGCCACTGTTGAAACAATCGATAACGGAAAACCTATTCGTGAAACACTGGCAGCCGATATTCCGTTGGCAATAGACCACTTTAGATATTTTGCCGGCGTAATTCGTGCCGAAGAAAGCTCTATTGCAGAACTTGATTCCCAGACGGTTTCGATTGCTTTAAGTGAACCTTTAGGGGTTGTTGCACAAATCATTCCGTGGAATTTCCCTATTCTGATGGCGGTTTGGAAAATTGCTCCGGCATTGGCAGCAGGAAATACAATCGTTTTAAAACCAGCAGAGAGTACGCCAATTTCTATTTTAGTCCTTATGGAATTAATAGGTGATATTCTTCCTCCGGGAGTACTAAATATCGTAAATGGTTTTGGAGCCGAACTTGGCCGTCCTTTAGTTACAAATAAAAAAGTTTCTAAAGCTGCGTTTACCGGATCAACCACTACAGGACGTCTGGTAATGCAATATGCAACAGAAAATATTATTCCGGTCACTTTAGAACTAGGAGGAAAATCGCCAAACATATTCTTTCCATCGGTAGCAGATCACGATGATGATTTCTTTGATAAAGCGATCGAAGGTGCTGTATTATTTGCTTTAAATCAGGGTGAAATTTGTACCTGCCCGTCGAGATTGCTGATTCATGAAGATATTTACGACAAGTTTATCGCGAAAGTTATCGAAAGAACCGAGGCTATTGTGGCCGGAAATCCGTTGGATAAATCGACTATGATTGGTGCTCAGACTTCGTTGGTACAAAAAGAGAAAATCATGTCTTATATAAAATTAGGTAAAGAAGAAGGAGCGGAATTATTAACCGGAGGAGATGAAAATCACTTAGGTGGTGATCTTGAAGGCGGTTATTATATCAAGCCAACTTTATTTAAAGGAAATAATAAAATGAGAATTTTTCAGGAAGAAATTTTTGGACCAGTTCTCGCAGTTACGACTTTTAAAACTACTGAAGAAGCTATTGAAATCGCAAATGATACGATGTATGGTTTAGGAGCAGGAGTATGGACACGTGATGCACATGAAATTTATCAGGTGCCAAGAGCGATCCAATCGGGTCGTGTCTGGATCAACCAATACCATTCTTATCCTGCTGGAGCACCATTTGGAGGTTATAAACAATCAGGTATTGGTCGTGAAAACCATAAAATGATGTTAGGACAATATCGTCAGACAAAAAATATGCTGATTTCTTATGACAAAAAGAAATTAGGCTTCTTTTAAAGAATTGTATAAACCAAAGGACGGTAAGCGAATCACTTACCGTTCTTGCAAATCAATAAAACTATGTTGCCAAAAACAATGAAAGCTGCGGTTGTAAGAGAATTTGGTTCTCTTTTAAAAATTGAAGAAGTTGAAGTAAAACGTCCGGGCAAAAATGAAATTCTTGTAAAGGTAATCGCGAGTGGAGTTTGCCATACTGATTTACACGCGGTAGAAGGAGACTGGCCTGTAAAGCCAAAGATGCCGCTAATTCCGGGGCATGAAGCTGTAGGTTATGTTGTAGCTGTTGGTCAGGATGTAAAAAATGTAAAGGAAGGTGATGCAGTAGGCGTGCCATGGCTTTACAGTGCCTGCGGAGGATGTGACCAATGTATTACAGGTTGGGAAACTTTATGCGACAGCCAGCAAAACGGAGGTTATAGTGTAGACGGTGGATTTGCCGAATATGTAATTGCTGATGCAAGATATGTGGGGCTTTTACCATCGAATGTGAATTTTATGGAAATGGCTCCGATACTTTGTGCAGGAGTAACAGTGTATAAAGGTCTTAAAGAAACTGAAGTAAAACCTGGAGAATGGGTGGCGATTTCTGGAATTGGAGGATTAGGTCACGTTGCTGTACAATATGCTAAAGCAATGGGTATGCATGTTGCGGCAATTGATGTTGCAGATGACAAACTTGATCTGGCTAAAAGGCTCGGAGCTGATTTAGTAGTAAACGCAAAAAATCAAAATCCTGGAGAATTCTTGAAAAAAGAAGTTGGTGGAATGCATGGGGCATTGGTTACTGCCGTTTCGCCTATAGCTTTCAAGCAAGGACTTGAAACATTAAGACGAAAAGGTACAATGGCACTCAACGGACTTCCTCCAGGAAATTTTGATTTATCGATTTTCGATACTGTTTTGAACAGGATAACAATTCGCGGTTCGATTGTAGGTACGCGTAAAGACATGAAAGAGGCAATAGAATTTGCTACAGAAGGAAAAGTGAAAGCGACAATTACCCCCGCAAAACTAGAAGATGTAAATGACGTTTTTGATAAAATGAAAAAAGGTCAGATAGAAGGCAGGGTAGTTCTTGAGATTGCACAGCCTTAAGTTAATCATGAAAGCAACAAACGGAATAAGTTTGTTGCTTTTTTTAATACAAAAAGCCATGATAAAAAGAATTGATGCCACAGATAAAGCTATTGAATTGATAAATATTCTAAAAGAAAAACACGGTGATTTGATGTTTTATCAGGCCGGAGGCTGTTGCGAAGGTACGCAGCCACAATGTTTTGAAAAAGGAGGTTATTATCAAAGAATGGGGGATGTTTGTATTGGTACCATCGAAGATACTGAGTTTTGGGTCGATAAAGATTTATTCGAATATTGGAAACACGCCCATTTTACCTTAAAAGTTATCGACGCTTTTGGTGTTGGCGGTTTTTCGCTGGAAACTCCTCTAAAAAAAACATTTCAAATTGAATATAGAATTTTTACGGAGCAAGAAGAGAAGGATTTAGAGCCGGTGACTTTTATTGAATAGGTTCTAAGTTGGCAAGATTCTAAGGTTCTGAGTTTTTCCGTTTCTACGGTAAGAATGCATTAGATATTTTTTATTTTCTGAAGAACATAAAATGAGAGAGTAAGGCAAAAAAACTTAGAGCCTTAGCAACTGAGAGTCTCAGTATCTTTAATTAACATAAAGCAACTGATACTGCTTAGGTGTAATTCCCTCATGTTTTTTAAATAATCTAATAAAATAATTAGCATCTTCAAAACCAGATAAATAACAAACTTCGTTAATCTGAATTCCTGGATTTTTTAGTAGTTTTTTAGCATGCTTTATTTTTTCATTCAAAACATATTCAATCGGGCTCATGCCTAATTCTCTTTTGAAAAAGCGATAAAAAGAAGCTGTACTCATACAGGCTTTTTCGCTTAGGCTTTTCAGATTTATATTTTCTTTTAAATTTAATCTTATAAACTCAGTAACTTCAAAAATTGGATTGTTTAAGGAAGCAGAAACTCCCTGATCCATTGATTTTGCAGTTTGTGTTTGTATGATCCGGATTAATAATTCCTGCAGTGTTAAGTCGGCCAAGGCATCCTTGGTTATCGAAGTGCCCATGCATTCTTTAATTAGTTTGTTGATTGTAGAAGCAAGATCTATATTGTTGTAAAAGAAATAGTTTTGATAGTTCAGCTGCCAATACGTATCGCTGCCCTCTTTAGGATAGCGTTCGTTTAGAAAATTTAAAGTATCATTTATCTTAGATTTATCGATTGCCAGTGCCAGGCATTGTGTTGGGTTTTCTCTGGAAGCTTCGGGAAAATCGATCTTCATTTCAACATTCGACGGAATAACAACTGTTTCTCCGGGCATATAATCAAATCCGGGTTCATCGAAAAGATGCATTATCTTTTTGCCTCTCAACATACTGGTTACTACAAAATCGTTAAATTTTAATGGTACCGAGTTAGAAGATTCATAGGTTTCAAAAATATTTAACTCACAATGATTTAATGTGTAAACAGTCCTGTTTTCAACAAGTGTTTTCAATGATTTTTCATTCGACAAATGGGGAGGATTTATTAAAGCACGTTGGTTATTCATTGTGATTAGATTTTAAGTAAGACTTTAAATTTAATAAAAAAATGAATAGAAACCTCAGGTTTAACGTTTAATTAAATCAGCTCTTCGACATGTTTTTTTATGTTTTCTGCAATTTTTTTGGTTGGCAAATCATTTTCATCATCACCAAAAGGATCTTCAATTTCCTCGGCAATAAGTTCTAAACTCGCCAATACATAAAAAATAAAAACAACAACCGGAGCGACAAAATATCCCAGACTTATAGAATAGCCAAAAGGCAATGTCATCGTATAAAAGAAAATGAATTTTTTTATAAAAGCGCTATAAGAGTAGGGAATAGGTGTGTTTTTTATTCTCTCGCAGGCTCCGCAGATATCTGTAAAAGACTGTAATTCTTCGTTTAAAATAATAAGTTGTTCTCCGGTGATTTTTTTAGAATCATATAAATCATTGATCTTATGAAACATCATTCTTTTTACCTGATTGGGTTTGTGTTTATGATGATCAATTTCCAGGTCTACATCATCAAATAGTTGTTTACTGGTTTCAGAATCATGAAGATGACGATGCAGGATTAAAGCATAAGTGGGAATAAATTTTCTGAAGAATTTTCGATCATTTTCATCTTTCAGCATGGCCGAAAGTTTAATAGCCAGATTACGGCTATTGTTTACGAGGCCTCCCCATAATTTTCGTCCTTCCCACCAGCGATCATAAGCGGTATTGGTTCTAAAAACAAGTAATAATGAGATTACAAAGCCTACCATTCCGTGCATGATGGGGATGTTATGGATATAATCGTTTTTACCTACTTTAAAATAAGCGATTTCAAGATATCCGATAATGCAGGAATAAATGCCTATTGCAATCATAATCGGAAACAGTTTTCGTACTGTATCTGATTTATGAACATGGAAAATAAAAGTAAACCAGTCCTTGGTATTATATGAGATCATTAAAATTTGTTTTGAAACAAATTTACTTTAAAAATTAATATTTCCTGCTAATTCTTTTAAAGCAATTTCAGATAATTTAGCTTCGTATTGCGCGTTGCTGTAACGTACTTTAGCATTCACATAATTCAACTGAGCTGTTCTGAAATCAAGAGTAGTAATAGTTCCTATTCTGAATTTATCAAGCGTAATATCTAAGTTTTGTTTGGCAATGGCCTGATTGTCTTCTTCTAAATCTATTAATTCTAAGTTGGTTAAATACGTTTGAAAAGCCGTGCTCAATTGCGTGTTCAAAATCATATTTTGCTGTTCGATAGCGATTTGAGAGTTTTCGATTTGCAATTTTGCTACTTTTTCATTTCTATGCTGATTCAATCCGTCGAAGATATTCAGTGACGCATTAAAACCGTATGTAAAACCTTTTGAAGAGTTTTCGCTTGTAAATCCGAGACTCGACTGGCTTTCAGAAAAATTATAACCTGAAGTTAAATTTACAGTTGGGTATCGGTTTGCTTTTACTTGTTTTAGTTGTAATTCTGCAATACGTTTATTGATAATCTGCGATTCTAAAGCCGGATTTTGTTTTTTTGCCAGATCCATTAAATCTATCAAAACCAGTTTGTTATCTACGGTAACCAAATCAGTTACTGTAAAATCAATTTGGGGATCACGTGCTAAATACTGATTCAGTAAAATTTTGGCATTTTTATAGGATTCTTTTTGTCGTAATAAAGCGACCTGATCTGTATTTAAATCAACCTGTGCATTTAAAACTTCTAATTTTGAAGCTTTACCAATGGTGAAACGGTTTTGTGCTAATTGCACTCTTTGTTTAGAAATTACAATTGTAGTATCTAATGCAGACAATTGATGCTGTTGTTGTACCAAATCATAATAAGCCGAATTTACCTGACCAATTTTAACCAAAATAGTTCTTTTTAGCTCGGCATCGCCTAATTTTTGAAGTTCTTTTAACTGATCGTATCTGGCAAACATTCTCATTCCGTCAAAAACCGTCCAGCCTAAACTAACGCCATACGTTAAACTGTTGTTTTTGGCATTGTTTAATGTAGTTGATGTTCCGTCCTGACGTACCTGCGTTGAGTTTGTAACGCTGTTATTGTCTACAATATTAGCTGTCGCAGTTGGTAAGATACCAGCATTTCCAACGGTAACGTTTGTTTCGCTTATTGTTGAATTATTTTTGGCAATCTTAATTTCAAAGTTATTTTCTAAAGCTATTTTCATAGCATCTTCAATAGTCAGGACTTCCTGTGCATTTGTTTTTGCTATACAAAACAAAAATAAAACGATACTTACAGATGTTATTTTAGTTTTCATATGGTGAATTGTTAGCTGCGGATTAAATTTTAAAACGAAATTCGCAGCTTCTATATTATTTCAAATTTAAATATCTATTTATGGCTCTCTCTTTCATATTCTTCAATATGATCAAATTCAGGATAATGTTTTCTGGCTTTAGACCACATAAGATATATAGCCGGAATTACAAAAAGAGTAAGGGCCAATGAGAAAATAGTTCCTCCAACGATTACAACTCCCATCCCGATTCTACTGGTAGAAGCTGCTCCAAGAGACATTGCAATTGGCAAAGCTCCTAAGGCAATTGCTAAACTGGTCATTAAAATTGGACGTAAACGAGCTTCTGAAGCTTCAAGAATCGCTTCCATTTTAGGTTTTCCCTGTTCTCTTAACTGATTGGCAAATTCTACGATCAAAATACCATTTTTTGTTACCAGACCAATAAGCATTACTGTACCAATCTGACTGAAAATATTCCAGGTTTGATTGAATAGCCATAATGAAAATAAAGCTCCGGCAACCGCCATTGGTACTGTCAGGATGATAATAAGCGGATCGATAAAACTCTCAAACTGAGCCGCAAGAATTAAAAATATTAATAACAAAGCCAATCCAAATGCGAAAGAAGTATTCGAACTACTTTCAACAAAATCTCGTGATTCTCCACTTAAATCGGTTGTAAAACTCTGGTCTAAAACCTTCGTCTTAATTCGGTTCATTTCATCAATACCATCGCTGATAATTTTGCCAGGTGCCAAACCTGCAGAAACTGTTGCCGACATGTATCTGTTGTTGTGATACAACTGCGGCGGATTACTTTGTTCTTCGACTTTTACCACATTGTCCATCTGGATCAACTGACCGGATTTGTTTCTCACAAACATCGAAGTTAAATCTAAAGGTTTTGAACGGTCTTTTTGATCAAACTGACCAATTACCTGATATTGTTTTCCGTTTTTAATGAAATATCCAAAACGTTGTCCGCTTAGCGAAAGCTGCAAAGTTTGGGCAATATCCATAATTGATATTCCTAAACTTTCTGCTTTTGCACGATCAATACTTACGTTGATTTCAGGTTTATTAAATTTCAAATTAACATCCGAAGTCGAGAAAACATCACTTTTTCCCACTTCATTCATGAAAACCGGGATTTTTTCTCTTAGTTTTTCAAAAGTCGGAGCCTGAATAATGTATTGGATAGGAAGGCCTCCACGTCGGTTTACAGCAATTGTAGGCTGCTGAATTACAGATGTTTTAGCGTCCGGATATTTTTTAGTCCATTTTGTCAATTGATCGGCAATTTCTTTTTGAGACTTGGTTCTTTCGTCCGGTTCTTTCAGTGAAAGTCTTATAAAACCGGAATTTGTTGCCGAACCTCCGGAACCTCCTGCAGTAATAACTAAACTTACCTTTTTCTCCGGAATAGAATCGTCGACCAATCTTGACATTTCCTGCATAAACCGGTTGGTGTATTCGTAAGAAGAACCTTCAGGAGTAGTCATACGCATCGTTACAGAGCTACGGTCATCATAAGGCGCTGTTTCTTTTGGAAGTATGGTGAAAAATAAATAAATTAATGCAAAGCAGGCAATAAGAATAGGGAAGGAGATCCATTTTTTTTCCATGAATCGGCCAAGCGCTTCTGCGTATCCACTATTTAATTTTTCGAAAAAAGGTTCTGTTTTAATGTAAAACTTCGATTTTTTTTGCTCACCGCCTTTCATTAAATAAGCATTCAGCATTGGTGTTAAAGTCAGCGATACAAAGGCTGAAATTAAAACGGCTGCCCCAATCACGACACCAAATTCCCGAAAGAGTCGGCCTACGAAACCTTCTAAGAAAATTACAGGCAAAAATACTGCGGCAAGTGTTACCGAAATGGAAATTACGGCATAAAAAATCTCATTAGAACCCTTGATAGCCGCTTCAATTGGCGACATTCCCTCTTCGACTTTTTTGAAGATATTCTCCGTTACTACAATTCCGTCATCTACTACCAGACCCGTTGCCAGTACAATTGCCAATAAGGTCAATACGTTGATTGAAAACCCAAATAACCACATGATAAAAAAGGTAGCGATTAAAGATACCGGAATGTCAATTAGAGGTCTGAATGCAATGGCCCAGTCTCTGAAAAACAAATAAATAATAATGATAACCAGAATAATCGAAATCCCTAAAGTTTCAGCTACTTCGAGTACTGATTTTTTTACAAACATCGTATTGTCGAGAGCGATATTTAGTTTGATATCTTTTGGAAGATCCTTTTTTAAAGCGTCATATTTTTTATAGAACTCTTTTGAAATATCCAGGTAATTGGCTCCGGGCATGGGTACAATAGCCATACCAATCATTGGAAGTCCAGAGGATGTTAAAGAGGTTTCGATATTTTCAGGCCCAAGTTCAGCACCGCCAACATCGCTCAAGCGAACAATTTTATCTCCGTCTGTTCGAATAATAATGTTATTAAACTCTTCCGGTTTAGAAAGATTTCCAATCGTTTTTACAGTCAATTCTGTATTGTTTCCGGTTAGTTTTCCCGAAGGCAGTTCTACATTTTGCGCGTTTAAGGCATTTCGAACGTCAGAAACCGTACAGTTGTAAGCATTTAGTTTTATTGGATCTATCCACAAACGCATGGCGTAACGTTTTTGTCCCCAAATCTGAACTCCGCTCACTCCGGGAATCGTCTCTAAACGCTGTGAAATAACATTTTCGGCATAATCACTTAATTCTAAGGAACTCCTGCTGTCACTCTGAACAGTCATCGAAATAATAGATTCACTATCCGCATCTGCTTTTGAAACTACCGGCGGGGCATCGATATCCTGTGGTAAATTTCTAACAGCCTGCGAAACCTTATCACGAACGTCATTTGCAGCTTCTTCAAGATTTTTGTCCAGATTAAACTCGATCGTAATATTACTGCTTCCCTGATTACTGGATGATGTTATATTTCTAATTCCGTCGATAGCATTTACAGCTTTTTCAAGAGGTTCTGTAATTTGTGATTCTATAATATCAGAATTGGCCCCTGTATAATTGGTTCTGATAGAAACCTGAGCCGGGTCGATTGAGGGAAATTCACGAACCCCCAAAAAAGTATAACCAATGAAACCGAATAAAATAATCAAAAGATTCAGTACAATGGTTAAAACAGGTCTTTTTATACTTGTGGTTGATAAACTCATGTGAGATTTATGATTTTAGATTTCAGATTATTGATTTTAGATTTCTGAACGTTAGTCTGAAATCTAAAGTCTAAAATCTATAATTATTTTACTTTAACTTTTATTGGTGCATCATTTTTCAATGACATTACACCGCTGGTAATCAGGGTGTCTCCGGCTTTTAATCCTGATAAAATTAGTATCGAAGCATCAGTTCTGGTTGTAGCATCAACCATTACTTCCTTGGCTTTGCCCATATTAGCGATATATACTTTTTTTCCAGCTTGTACCGGTACAATAGCTTCGGTAGGAACTACAATTGCATCTTTGATAATGTTTAATGGCAGTTTTACATCTGCAAAAGTTCCGGGAAAAAGTTTTCCATCGATATTATCCGCAATGGCGCGAACTTGCAAGGTACGGGTGGCAACAGCTATTTCAGGTTCAATGGCATATATTTTTGCAGCATAAACTTTATCCGATCCTGAAACCTTAAAATCAATTGATGAACCTGTTTTTATCTGAGAAGCATATTTTTCAGGAATTGAAAAGGTAATTTTCAATTTTCCTGTATTCACCAACTTGGCTACGAGAATAGTTGGGGTGATATAAGTTCCCGGAGAGATAGAACGTAAACCAATTTTTCCAGAAAAAGGAGCTTTTACTGAAGTTTTGGCAATTTGAGCTTTAATCAATTGACTTTGAGCTTGTGTTGAGGCATAATCAGCATTAGCAACATCATATTCTTCCTGACTGATTGCTTCTTTCTGAAGCAGTAATTTAGCTCTTCTTTGATTTTCGGCGGCCAGACTCTCTTTAGTCTGAGCTTGTCTTAACTGGGCTTTAAGTTCGATGTCGTTTACCTTAAAGAGTACTTGTCCTTTATTTACGTAACTGCCCTCATTAAAGTAAATTCCTTCAACAATTCCAGAAACCTCACTATGAATTTCTATTTGTTCATTGGCCTCAATAGATCCTGAAAGCGATAAGTTATTATCGAATGTAGCCGTTTTAACTACAATGCCTGTTACTGTAGTAGGTTTATCTTTGTCTCCAAAATTTTTAGATTCATCGTTCTTCTTTTTATTAGAAACTATTCGGTAGGTGATAAACCCTCCAATGCATATAATTAGTAAGGCGTAAATAAGGTTTTTTACTTTCATAAAATTGAGGTAAATGTTTTTGGGTATGTGTTTTTAGTAAGCTTGCAAATTTAACTTTTTGAAACGAAAACGAAAGATGTTAGGTTTTATTTAACACTTGGTTAGTATTAATTTTATACGTTTTTTAACAGCTTTTTTTGCCGCTTTTTTGTAATTAGATATGCTTTGTACTAAAAGGTTTAATTACAGTTGATTTTATTTTCATACAGAAGTATTTTTTCTTTCCCTTTATATAAAAACAAGAAGTTTTTGTGTTATTTGACTTACGTATTTTTGCTTAAAAATTTCATTTTAAGTAAGTTAATTCTTCGGTTGTAATATTTGTTTGCATTTTGTCTGATTTTTTTTGCAGTTTATCGATTTTATTCGTAACATTGATATGCTTAAACAAAATGATAATTTTTTGTGAGAATAGTAATGTTTTTGGTGGTTAAGCGTTAAAATGTGTAAGTTTTTTATTTGTTTTTAAGTTAAAATTGTTTCGTATTAAAATAAAATATTTAACAATCGTTTAAACTTTTTTAGTTTTAACCTAAAACCCACCTTTTATGCTAAGAAAATTACTTGTTGGTTTATGGATGTTATTATTATGCGTTTCAATCTCTGTTTTATTCTGGCAAAACGAGTTTAAATACAGTTTACCCACGCCAGTTCCTAAAAACTATCAGGAGATAGCCATGGGAAGTAAGATTAACCTAAAATGCTGTATTACTGATAGCAGACCTATTTTTCTTCATTTTTTTAATCCGGACTGTCCTTGTTCCCGCTTTAATATTCCTCATGTAAGCGGGCTTATTAAGCAATATGGTGACCGGATCAATTTTAAAATTGTGGTGTTAAATAAAGAAAAGAACTTTACAATAGAAGAAATTCAGAAAAAGTTTAATGCCAAAATCCCCGTTTATTTTGATGAAGATATTGCCAAGAGCTGTGGTGTTTTTTCAACACCTCAGGCTGTTCTTATTGATGGCTCAGGATATTTGTATTACCGCGGAAACTACAACAAAACAAGATATTGCACGAATGCAGACAGTAATTATGCGCAAATGGCAATTGATTCTTTATTAAAACAAACCAAGACCCCTTCGTTTGATGCTTTGGCTCTAAGAGCCTATGGATGTTCGCTACCAAAATGCACTAAATAAATCTATTTCTTAACCTAATTTCTTTAATTTATGAAAACAAAAGCCAGTTTGAATGAACGAGATTATCTGCACAATTTTATGTCGACAATGACACAGAAGTCAGATGCCATTATCAATTATGTTCTTGCCGCTTATTTCCTCTTTGGGATCGCCTTAGCCTTCAAATACGACACATTCGAAATTGGCGTGGGAGTAGGAACACTGAATCTCTTATTGTATTATTCAGCCAAATTTTTAATCAAAAATTCTAATTTTTATCAGTACGTTTTATCAATTGTTTTGGCCATATTTATGGCACAGTATATCTATCAGATGCATGGTTTATTCGAGATGCATTTTACGGTTTTTATTGCCAGTACCATTTTGATTATTTATCAAAACTGGAAACTACAGATTCCGCTTACGCTTTTAGTGGTCTTGCACCATGGAGCGCTGGCGTATATGCAGAACTTTGTATATACGGATCCAAAAGGATTGCAATTGTATTTCTCGCAGGTAAATTTTGATCTGGAAACCTTTATTATACATGTTGTTTTAGCAGCAGTTGTTTTTTTTATGAACGGATATTGGGCGTATTATTTTAAAGAACACAGTCAAAATCACATTTCGAAAATTTCTGACGAATATGAATTAGAGAACATTAAACTGGCTTCTGCCAAGTACAGTTCGATGAGCGCTACAAAAGATTATAATGATTTTATCCACAGAACCACTCTTGATTTAAAATTGCCTGTAAATTCTGTTTTAAAACTTATTGATGTTTCTAAAGGCCATACGGATAATGACAAACTCTTGAGCTATTTAGAGATGATGCGTGAAAGTGCTAAAAAAATTGACGATCTGGTAAATGATATTCATGTTAAATCGACTAACAGCAGAAGTCAGAGTTAATTAAAAAAAGAACTTAATTGTAGCAAATACTTTACAGGCCTCAATTTATACGCAAAAATGCAATTGTATATTAATTTAAAATACAAAATTTATGGATACCAGATTTAATCGCCCGACTCCATCAGACAGAGAAGTTGACTGGAATAAAACTAAAGTATTATTAAGTAAAACAGATACAAAAGGAACTATTTTATATGCTAATGAAAATTTTATTGATGTATCAGGATATGACGAACACGAGCTAATTGGTCAGCCTCATAATGTTGTACGTCATCCTGATATGCCAAAAGTAATTTTTAAATTTTTGTGGGACAGTATCAAATCCAGTGAAAATATTCATGTTATCATAAAAAATATGTCTAAAACCGGCAGGTATTATTGGGTTGTGACCGATTTTAAAATCATAGCAGACAGCGATGGAGAAATTGCCGGTTATTTTGGTACTAGAAAATCAGTTCCTGACGAAATTATAACCAAGTTTATAGAACCTTTATATAAAAAACTGCTTCATATTGAGGAAGCAAGCGGTCTCGGGGCTTCAGAGGATTATTTGATTGGCTTTCTGGAAGAACGCAAAAAGACGTATATGGAATATGTTGACCATCTGATTGCTACCGGAAAAGATGATAAAAATAAAATAAGTAAAGGACTGTTTAGCGGTTTATTCGAAAAGAAAACACCACCAAAAAAATAGCAGTAAAAACTATATGCTTCATTGTATGAACTAAATTTCAATCTTAAAATTTGTCCCCCAACAAATCTAAATCACCTTAGAAAAAGTTATTGGATAATTAGATTTTCATGCAGTGAAGTATTTTTTTTCTAAGCCTCTAAGTTACTTAGACGCTAAGTTTCTAAGTTTTTTTTTTGATAATCACTTTCTAGGTTTTTAGGATATTCTCTAAATTACAGTTTTTAAAAAACTTAGCAACTCAGGAGCTCAGAATCTTAGCAACTTAGCTTATATAATTCCAGATATTTTTCTTCTTTGTCAATTCAATAAAAACAGCTTTAAGAACCGCATGTTCCGGTTTTTGCAGAGGACCGTCTTCTTTTAAGATTTTCATGGCGTAGTTTCTGGCTAAACTTAAAATTTCCCTGTCGCGGACGATATCAGCAATCTGAAGATTTAAGACACCGCTTTGCTGGGTGCCCATTAGGTCTCCCGGGCCACGAAGTTTAAGATCAACCTCGGCAATTTCGAAACCATCATTGGTTTTTACCATTGTTTGCATTCGGGTTTTGCTGTCATCGCTCAATTTATGGCTCGTCATCAGGATGCAATAACTTTGTTCAGCGCCACGGCCTACACGACCACGTAATTGGTGTAGTTGAGACAATCCAAAACGTTCGGCACTTTCGATAATCATAACACTGGCGTTTGGTACATTTACACCAACTTCGATTACAGTGGTTGCGACCATTATATTGGTTTTACCTTCAGAGAAACGCTTCATTTCAGCATCTTTATCTGCCGGTTTCATTTTTCCGTGCAAAATAGAAATCGAATATTGCGGTAGCGGAAAATCACGAGATATGCTTTCATAACCATCCATTAAATCTTTGTAATCCATTTTTTCAGATTCCTGAATTAGCGGATAAACAATATAAATTTGTCTTCCTAAGGCAATTTCGTCTCTAAGAAATTTCCATACTTTCAAACGGTTACTGTCAAAACGATGAACGGTTTGAATGGGTTTTCTGCCAGGGGGCAATTCATCAATTACCGAAATATCCAGATCGCCATATAAACTCATCGCCAAAGTTCTTGGAATAGGAGTAGCCGTCATAACCAAAACATGTGGCGGAATCTCGTTTTTTTTCCACAGCTTTGATCTTTGTTCTACCCCAAAACGATGTTGCTCATCAATAACAGCCAGCCCTAAATTATGAAATTTTACTTTGTCTTCCAGCAAAGCATGGGTACCGATAAGGATATGTAAACTCCCGTTTTCCAGTTCTTCGTGAATGATTTTTCGGGCAGCCGTTTTAGTCGAACCTGTTAATATTTTTATGTTGATATTTAAGGTTTCTGCCAATTCTGATAAGCCAATAAAATGCTGATTGGCCAGAATTTCCGTAGGCGCCATTAAACATGCCTGAAAACCATTGTCGATTGCCAGAAGCATGCTCAAAAAAGCAACAATCGTTTTTCCTGATCCTACATCTCCCTGTAATAGTCGGTTCATTTGAGCATTGCTCCCCATGTCTGAACGGATTTCTTTTACCACTCTTTTTTGCGCATTGGTAAGCTGAAACGGCAAATGATTCTGATAAAACTCATTAAAAAACTCGCCAACTTTCGTAAACGGATGGCCTTTTATTTTATGTTTACGAATCAGGTTTTTGGTAATCAGTTGCAGTTGAATAAAGAAAAGCTCTTCAAATTTCAATCTAAATTGGGCTTTCGCCAAAGCATCCGTGCTCTTAGGAAAATGTATATTGAATAAAGCAGCTCTTTTGGAGATTAACTTTAGTTCTTCTATTAAATAAGGAGGGAAGGTTTCTGTAAATAAAGCCTGAGTTTCAAGAAACAATTGCTCCATCATTTTATTAATGGTTCGGTTTGAAATCCCCCTGTTTGCAAGTGTTTCAGTCGAAGGATAAACAGGCTGCATGGCAGAACGAAGACTTTTTTCGTGTTCGCTTAGCAGCTCAATTTCAGGATGCGCCATACTAAACTGACTTCCGTAGAGTGAGCATTTTCCGAAAATAACACAAACTTCGTTCAGTTTTAAGCTTTCTCTAATCCATTTATGTCCCTGAAACCAGTTCAGGTCAATTTGTCCCGTATCATCTACAAAAGTAGCAACCAAACGTTTTTTATTTTTGGCAAATTCAACTGTTTTTATATTGATGATTTTGCCAATAATCTGAACTTCGGCACCAGTATTCTGTAGTTCGTTGATCTTGTAATAACGCGTTCTGTCAATATATCTGTTCGGAAAAAAATTAACTAAATCCCTGTATTTATGTATACCCAATTCCTTACGAAGCAATTGACCACGACTTGGGCCAACACCTTTTAAGTATTCGATTGGGGTTTCAAGGAGATTATTAGACATTAATTATTTTAGAATTTAGATTACAGAAAATAGAATATAGAGCAAAGAATGTAGATTTTAGTCTATTCTCTTTTTTCTTTACAAAGCGAAGATAAATTTAAAATAGGAAATTTGAAAGCCTGAAATAATTGAATAAGTATTTTAACAAATAAAGATAATTCTTAGATTTGTTAAATGTTTAAGATTTAAGCCCCTAATATGATAAACGAAGAAAAAGTTCCTTTTGAAACCTTAGAGTTTGCCGGTATTACATTTAAAGTGATTAATAGACATGCAGCTCACGAAATTATTGGAAACCTTACTGATTTTAACAACCAGAAAATCTACAATGTTTTTGAAGATACCTGGCGTTTTCCTGACTACGAAGAAAATCCAATCTTTCTATTAGTAGAAAATGATGTAGAAATGGATTCGTTTGAAATGGATTTTAGTACAGAAGAACATCCCGATATTTTCATTCTAGGATTTATTTTTAAAGAAAATTTAAATGTTACGAAACTAATCAGTTCTTTTGATACGGATAATTCGCCTGCTTTAATTGTATTTGGAGAAACTACATCGGTAAATATTACTTTATTTGGAAGTGTTCATTACTTAGGCGGCGGCGTAAAATGTGATGCGCTTTTAGGGGAGTACAATCACGGAGAACTTTTTGTAAAAGGGGACGTTACAGCATGGTTAATTTACAGCGATGATATGCTGATGCATTTTGAACGTTTTACAAATGTTCAGGCCATAATTAGTGTAAACCGTCCTGATGTATTAATCTGCAGTAATGTTACGGACGAGGATGGAGCAGTTATTACCATTGAAAACTATTTGCCATCAACCCATAAGTTATCTGATATTGTTGATGATTCTTTTATTGAGATATCAGATTATGGAACAGCAACATTAGGAAATAATTACTACGAAGATGCTTTTAAAGATGGGCTTTCGATCCTGAATTACGATAAAAAGGAAAAGTATATGTATACTAATTTCCGGGATGAGTTTATAAAGATGGTTGAAGTTTTGTCTGAAATGGATTATGTAAAGCATACAGGCAAAATCAGCAAAAATATTGCTGGTACTACGTATTCGTTTATTCCTTTTGATTATGAGGGGAAAAAGTATAGCCAGATTTCGGAAGAAATTGGAAACGGATTTAATATTCGAATGCGAGCTTTATGGTCTCATGACAATGAAGAAATCATGCTGATACTGGAATATCTTTACGAAGATGGAAATCCTAAGTATCAATGGATGAATAATGAAACAGCGCCGGGAATAGAGATGTTTTGTGTAAAAGGTGCAGCGATAAAAGTTTTTGAAGTACTTAGCGCCGAGCCTTCTGAAGATGATGACGACGATGAAGATGAAACAGAATATGCTGAATATGACAGCAGTTTTTCATTAGAAGATTTTTCAGTTCAGTTTGGTCGTTATGTTTTGCCGGAAGATTTAGTGAAATTATATGAGTTTGAGCAGGAATACGGAGCAGAAACCTATTCAGAATGTTTTGGACTTACCATAACAACAGATAAGACCGGCATTAAAACCTGGTCTGAAGAGGAAGAATTTTATAATAGTTTCATCGAATTTGCAAGAGCAAACGGTTCCGGAAGTTCATATGCGTATTGGTTGATTGATAATGATTTAAATAATTGCCCAATAGTTGTTTTTGGTGATGAAGGCGGTATTCATGTTGTAGCAGAAAACATTCGAAAATTGATTCATTTACTGACTTTAGATACAGAAATTTCAGTTGATTTTGATTCGGCTTATTTCTATAAAGACGATGAATATTACCACGAAAATGAAAATAAAGAAGAGTTTCATGAATGGGCAAAAAAAGAGTTTAATCTTGACCCAATAGAATCAAACGAAGAGGCGGATGAGATTGTAAACCAAGCGAAAGACAAGTATAAAAAACGATTAAACGATTTCTTAATCAAATTTGATATAGAAATTAGCGAAGATGAGTAGTAGTTTTCTATAATCATCAAATGAATCTTTATCTTTGAATAAAATTTAAACAATGACAACACATTTAGCACTTTTACGAGGAATCAACGTTTCTGGCCACAACATGATGAAAATGGAAGCTCTGAAAACCATGCTGGAAAATATTGGTTTGCAAAATGTCCGCACTTATCTGCAATCCGGAAATGTTTTTGTAGACAGTGAAGAAGATGCTGCAAAAGTGGGTTTCATGATCAAACAGGAAATTTTTAAAGTCTTTGGGCATGAAGTTCCTACGATTGTTATTACCAAAGAAGATTTGGAATTATGTTTTAAAAACAATCCTTATTTCAAAGAAAAAGATATAGATACCAAAAAACTATATGTCGCCTTTGTGTCAACTACTTTGAAAAAAGAAAACATAAATGATTTAAAGATCAGTCAGTTCAAACCCGACGAAGCTACTATCGACGGCAACAGAATTTTTATTAAATACGACATTGGTGCTGGAAAAACCAGATTGGAAGGGAAATATATCGAGAAAAAACTTAATGTGATAGTAACAATGCGAAATTGGAACACGGTCACGAATCTGTTGAAAATGTACGAAGAATAACTTAATCCCGCAGCCATTTCTGCATTGCAGGAAAGGCTGCTTTTTGTTCTTTTTCTGCACGTTCCTTTCCAACGCATAATCCTATCCACTCCAGAAAAGGAAGTCCGATATAAGTGCCATTACTTAAATTTGAAATTAACCATTCCGAATCGTTTTTATAACCATCCGGATGAAATACAAATTCTAATGGTAACTGCAAATGATTCAAAGCTGCATAAGACCACAAAATGGCAGCGATTTCTTCTCCTTCCGTAGGCCAGTCAGCAGCAATTTCAGTTGTACCAATTAAGCTTCGGTTTGCAGCAGTTGTAACTGCAAGATGTCCCGCTTCGTGCAGTATATCTCCCGGATATAATAATGCATTGTAATCAATATAAATACAGTTTGGTCCTAATTCTAATCCGGGTAAAAAACTTGTTTCTACTTCTTTTTCAATAACATTAATACCTATTTCATTAAGAAATCCTAATACCCTTTTTATTTCATCACTTTGTTTTAAATGCATAAAAATTAATTTTTAATTAAATCACAATACCAAAATCCATAATCAAAAGCATCAGATGAATCTTTGTCACAAGCTGTATTAGAAGAATCTATGTTTTTAGGTTTTTCATATTTGCGATACACAATTTCGCCAACTTCAAAATTTATGGGCTGCGAAAATATTGGGCCATCAAAAGTAAAGGTATGAAATTCACCATTTTCTCCGCAAACATCAACATTTTCGGGTAAATCATTTATAAAATCCTGATCTATAATTCTGCCCACAAAGCTTTTGTCTAAATAACGTTCGTTTACACAAACAACAATAGTTTTAAATTCGAGTGATAGAAATTCCTGAATTAAATCCTGGGTTGGAATTTTCCAAATAGGAAAAACGCCCTCAAAACCTATTTTAGACAATTGCTCTTCTCTATATTTTCGTAAATCTTCGAGAAAAATATCCCCAAAAACAGAATGGGTAATTCCTTGGTTTTTTAATTCTGTCAAGGTTTCGGTCATTACATTTTCATACACTTCCATTGTTGGCATTTCAGGAATCTGCATAATTTTAAGAGGCAGACCGATACTCTTTGCCTGTGCTTCTAATAATTCGACACGAACGCCGTGCATTGAGATTCGTTGATATTGCTGGTTAATGCTCGTCAATAAATATTCGATTTTAAAGTCGGGATTTTGTAATATTTTATATAATGCGAGAGCAGAATCTTTTCCGCTGCTCCAGTTGAATAAGGCTTTTTTGAATATGGGCACGTTGTTGTAATTTTCTAAGGTAAACATACAAATTTCATTCGATTTGTTAGCGAAACCTTTGTAACTTTGAAATTTCGCCTTCAAATTTATTTCAATGAAATACATCTTCTTATTTATCACCAGCTTCGTTTTTGCGCAACAAACCCAATTTGTCGATTTTAAATCGGTTAACGGACAACTGAAATTAAATGCCACCGAAAAATCAGTCTCAGGATCAGTGGATTATCGTTTTGAGGTTTTAAAATCTATTGATACCATTAAAATCGACGCGAAAAACATGGAATTTTCTAATGTTAAAATTGATAATAAAGACGTGATTTTTATCAATACCGGTAAAGAACTGAAAATTGCGAATAATTTTCAAAAAGGAGAAAATCATCTGACTTTCGAATATTCCGTTAAACCCAAACAGGCGCTGTACTTTGTAAATATTGATAATACAGAAACTCAAATCTGGACACAAGGCCAGGGAAGATACACCAGTAATTGGTTTCCGAGTTTTGATGATGTAAACGAAAAAGTTATTTTTAGCTTAGGAATTACATTCGAGAAAGATTATCAGGTTGTTTCGAACGGAGTTTTAAAAGAAAAGAAACCAGAGGGGAATTTCATTCACTGGCAATATCAAATGGAAAAACCGATGAGTTCTTATTTATTAATGCTTGCTATTGGAAAGTACGATAAAAAAGAATTCAAAGCAAAAACTAAAATTCCCTTAGAATATTATTTAGAAAACAAAGACGCCAATCGTTTTGAGCCAACTTATCGATATTCGAAACGTATTTTTGACTTTTTAGAAAAAGAAATAGGAGTCAGGTATCCTTGGGAGGTTTATAGGGAAATTCCGGTTCGTGATTTCCTGTACGCCGGTATGGAAAACACAACAACAACGCTTTTTGCAACGCGCTACGTAGTAGATTCAACAGGTTTTACAGATCGCAACTATACCAATGTCGATGCTCACGAATTGGCACATCACTGGTTTGGGGACTTAATTACAGCCGAAAGCAGTACACATCATTGGCTCCAGGAAGGTTTTGCAACGTATTACGCAGCATTGGCCGAAAGGGAAATTTATGGAGAAGATTTTTTCTATTCGAAATTATACGAAACGGCACAACAAATAAAATTTGCCTCAAGAACCGATTCGATTCCGGTTTTGAATGCCAAAGCCAGTTCGTTGACTTTTTACGAAAAAGGCGCCTGGGCATTATTTGTTTTGCATGAATCTATTGGTGATAAAGCATTTAAAAAGGCTATAAAAAGTTATTTAAAAAAATACGCCTATCAAACAGTAAATACACAGAACTTCTTTGATGAGATCAAAAAAGTATCTGATTTTGATCTGGATAAATTTCAGAAAACCTGGTTAGAATCTAATGCTTTTGATACGCCAACAGCAAATACTTTATTAAGCAAAAACAAAGCTATTCAGATTCGATTAGAAGTCGATAAATTGAAGAAAACACCTTTGCCGGAGAAAATAGAGTTTTTAAGAAAGACTTTAGAATCGAATGTTTACGAAACTGTAAAGACTGCAATTGTAAAACAGTTAGAAACTGAAAAATATGAAGCAAAAAAAGAACTTTTAAGTATAGCTTTACAAACAAATAATGTTCAGGTTCGTCAGGCCGTTGCAGCTTCGTTATCAAAAATTCCGGAAGATTTTAGAGCCAATTATGCAACTTTACTAGATGACAAATCCTATCAGACACAGGAAATTGCTCTGTTTTATTTGTGGAAAAATTTCCCTGAGCATAGAACAGAATATCTGGATAAATCTAAAAACTGGATTGGTTTCAATGATTTCAATCTTCGAACATTATGGCTTTCATTAGCCTTGTCAACTCCTGATTACAGTGATAATCCAGAAGTTTTAGTCAATGAGTTAATTGCGTTTTCGTCTACGAAATATGAAGCCACAACACGACAAAATGCTCTTGAGAAATTAATTTCTTTTAAAATTATAAACGATCAGGTTTTGTCTAATTTGGTAAACGCAACAACGCATCATATGTGGCAATTTTCTAAATTTGGCAGAGATTCAATTCGATTTTTATTAAAAAATTCCGAAATGCGTGCTTCGTTTGAGCGAATTTTGCCTAATTTGACCCCCGATGAACAATTTCAACTGAATCGTTTGTTGAAAGAGTAGAGAATAGAATATAGAATACAGAGAATAGATTAAAGAAGTAAGATTAAAGGATAAAGAGGCGAGAGTAAGATTTTAAAACGAATGGAAAAGTCTTTACTCTATATTCTATAATCTATTTTCTAAAATAGAAAACCCACAATAATATTTATGAGAGCATTGGTTATTTCTGGTGGAGGAAGTAAAGGCGCATTTGCCGGCGGCGTTGCACAGTATTTAATAGAAGAGAAAAATCACGAATATGATTTATTTATAGGAACTTCAACCGGAAGCTTACTGATTCCGCATTTAGCACTTGGCCACATTAAGCAAATTCATTCCATTTATACGAACGTTACCATGGCTAATATTTTTAATATTTGCCCCTTTGTAATTAAAACCAAAAACGGAGTAGATATTGTAACTATAAATCACTTCAACGTTTTACGTCAGTTTTTTAAAGGAAAAAGAACCTTTGGAGAAAGTAAAGGACTTAAGAAATATATCAGAAATAACTTTTCTTTATCAGATTTTAATAAACTAAAGAAACGGAAAAGCGATGTTGTCATTACAGTCACTAATTTTACTAAAAATGAATCCGAGTATAAATCGATAAAAGATTGTACCTACGAAGAATTTTGCGATTGGTCTTGGATTTCAAGTAATTATGTTCCGTTTATGAGTTTGGTAGAGAAAGATAATTGCGAATATGGTGACGGAGGCTTTTCAAGTCTGGTTCCGATTCGTGAAGCCATTAATAGAGGCGCTACAGAAATTGATGTTATTATTCTGGAAACCGAAGTCAATATGAATAAAACTGTTATTGGTAAAAATCCGTTTTCGTTAATGATCGATTTGTTCCGAATTGCTTTGGATCAGGTTGAAAAACATGATATTGCTATAGGAAAACTGATGGCAAACAATAAGAATGTAAAACTTAACTTATATTACACACCCACAAAACTGACTGATAATGCGCTGATTTTTAATAAAGAAGTTATGAAAGAATGGTGGGAACAAGGCTATGAATATGCTCAGAATAAGTCTGAGGTTATGAGTGATAACAGGTAGTTTTAGATTGTTGATTTTAGATCTTAAAGTGCTGTTATATATTATGGTTCGTTATAAATTTAAATGATAAAAAATGAGCAATTTTAGATATAGCATTTGTGAGCCGAAAAATCCTCAGATTAGTGAAAAAAGGAAAGATTGATTCTTCAGATATAACGCAATTAGTTGAAAATAATATTTTATGATACTATCTTTTGATCTGGATGACATTGATTTCGAATAAGTTTGAATCAGAAAAAACAAATTTTTTTCAGCGTCTTCTTGGTATTGAATGTTTAAGAAAAGGAACTGTAAATTTATTTAAAGAGTTAAAAAAACAAAATCATCAAATTTATATTTACACGACTTCATACAGAAGCGAATCCAGGATAAAATGGACTTTTTACTCGTATGGCATTTCTGTTGATTTTGTAATAAACCAACAGAAACATCAACAAAGAATTAAAGCTAAAAACATTCATTCTTCCAAATTACCTTCTATGTTTAATATAGATATTCATGTTGATGATTCTATTGGTGTCGAAAAGGAAGGCAATAAGTACGGATTCAAAACTATTATAATTTCTGAGACAGATGAAAATTGGACTCAGACAGTTTTGGAAAAAATATAATCTCTCTTACCAAACTTGCAATGTTACTTTTAATTTAGCTACTTCTAAATGAAAAATATAAATATATTTCTTTTCTTCTTTTTTACTCTAAATATATTCAGCCAGAAAAATCTATGCAGGACTTCTATTTGGGATAAATCAGAAGTATTTCAAAAAAACGAATGGGATAAATATACCGGTTATGATTTTTCAAATTTATGGAGCAGTACTGATAATGAAGTTTATGGCGTAATTGGTGATGATTACCAGCGAATACTTATAAAGTTCATTTCTATTAAAAGAAATGAAAAAAATAAAGCAGAATATATTATTCATGGTAAATCAAATGTTAAATCTAATATCTGTGATTTTGTGGGTACAATAACAATTATTGAAATACATGAACTTAAAAAGCCAAAATTTGGCGTTGATGATGAATATAAAAATGCCGGGATAAAAAGTCAGGGATTATTGGTTGCCAGTTATAAGTTTATCGAAAATAAAAGTCAAAAGAATACCGGTGAATTTCACGGAAAGCTGCAAACCATATTTTATATCGATAAAAACAATTTAATCAAGTACAACGATATTGAAAGTTATAGAGATAATTATTTTAATAATGCGTTTGTGGGAATCTGGAAATCTAATAATTCCGGAAAAGAAAAAATATGCAATTGGGGAGATTACAGAGTTCCCAATGTAAATTGTAATTTTGATATTGGGTCGGGAGAATTAAGTATTTCTGAAGAATACATAAAAAATGGTTGGGAAGTCAAGCCAAAACAAAAATGGTGGAAATAAAAAGGAGAAAACGAATTATTTGATTTTAGATTTTAGATTAATAAAGGATAATCTAAAATCTAAAATCTGAACTCTTCAATTATAATTTTACCACAACTCAGATACCTCGTTTTTTATATATCCTAAAGCGGCATTGCTTGGTGATTGTTTTTCGAGTAAATCATTCAGGATTACTTCACGTAATTTATCAGCGCTGTCAACACGATCGCTCATAGCGGCTTTACGTATAATTTGTATTGTTGAGTTTTTGGCAGTTGTGATAATAGTCCAACATTCGTCAGACATATAAATTTGCTGCGTCAAATTATGTTCGAATTCCTGTTCGATCTGTTCGATTACATAATTTTCGTAATCGTGTTTGTCATTAGAAATTGGAGTTATTCTGATTAATAATTTAGTTAAATTAATACGTTCTAAAAACAAAGTCATTCGCTCGTAAGCCTGTAAACGTATTGGCAGAGATTGTTTTTGATATTCTCTGTTTAATAAGAAGTTGCGTTTTTTATCGTTGTTTTTTATGTGTAATTCAAAAAAACTGTAAGCCACAAATCCGGTAACAATAGCTGGTAAAGTATAACTGGCTAATTCTATAATTCTGTTAAAATCCATTTGGTTCAAATTTTCAACAAAAATATACTTTTTGAGGAGAAATCCACTTTAAAATTATTGTAATAAACAAATTGGAAGTTTACTTTTGTTAACTTCTTTACAAACCGCCCTGAAACAACATATCAATGGATTTATACATCATATTTTTTCTTTGTTTAGCTGCTTTTGCTGCAGGATTTATCGATGCAATTGTAGGTGGCGGTGGATTGATTCAGACCCCGATGGGATTGATTTTGTTGCCCAATTTACCAGTTTCGACAGTTATTGGAACTTTAAAATTACCTGCTTTTAGCGGAACAGCTTTTGCAGCTTTTCAATACATGAAAAAAGTAGTAATTCAGTGGAAATTGCTCTTGATTATGATGTGTCTTGCTGTTCCGTCGGCATTTTTGGGTTCTACTTTACTGACTTTGGTAAGCAATGATTTTATGAAACCACTTTTGCTTATCGTTTTATCAGTATTATTTATATATACCTATGCAAAGAAAAATTTCGGACAGCATGTAGCCAAAGATCATTCGGCTGCCACTCAAATCATTTATGCGGTTATTATTAGCGTAATTGTTGGTTTTTATGACGGATTTATTGGTCCCGGAACCGGAAGCTTTTTTGTAGTTGCTTTTATTGCGCTTTTGGGTTTCGACTTTTTGCACGCTTCTGCAAATGCTAAAATGGTGAATCTGGCGACGAATTTTGGCTCTATTTGCTTGTTCGCCCTAAAAGGAAAAATTATTTGGTCGATTGCAATTCCTATGGCCATTAGCAACGGACTTGGCGGTTGGTTTGGTGCTAAAGTAGCAATTAGTAAAGGAAACGGTTTTATCCGGATTATCTTTTTGATTGTGGTTGTAGGTACTTTGATACGATTTGGATATGACGTATTTTGTAAGTAGAGCTCGGGACCGGATAATTTTAGGTTATAAGGTATTTTACTGATCTATTCAGTTAAAGAAGAATTTTGTTTTTGTATTATATTTTGATTATTTTTGTATTATATTATGAAATATAAAATATCATAAAATGATAGAAATAGTTGAAAATTACGAAAATTATATTAACAGTTTACCTGAATTGATAAATAAATCTTATTATAAGGCTGAGTTTTTTATGCAAAAATTAGGTTTAAAACATGCAACATATTATAGAAAATTGAAATCGAAAAACTTTACTCATCAAGAGGTTAAATTACTCACAACTTTATTGTTCCCTGAAGAAATACTGATGCAGGAATTTAAAAAAAGTGAAGAGGATATAAAGGCTGGCAGAACTATAGATTATGAAGATTTTAAGGAAAAGCTAAGAACTAAGTATAACATCTAAATCTAAAGGATTTCGTTTGTTATCCCAAAATAGTATTATATAAATTATTTCTTGCTCAATTTTGTAAAACAAGTAGACTCGATTTGAAACTAAAAACTTTGTATAGAAAGTTTTTTTGTATTTTGAACCAATATGATTATTTTGTTTAATCATATCCAGAATTAAACAGTGTTTTTTGAAAACAAGGCCGCTTTTGTTTCAGAGTATTTATTTGTGATATTAAAATAACTTTTTTCGGCGTTTTCCGTAAGTATTATTTCCATATTTATTTCATAAGGATTGCAAATATAAGACCATTTAATTTATTTAGGATTTTTCCTTCAAATTACTAAAATGAAATAATTACTTCTAATCTAGCCCCGATAGAGGCGTTATCCTCGTAGTGGAACGGAGAGATATAGCCGAAAGCGGGAACTATTTTTCTTAAAATGCTTAATGTTGTGCTCTAAAAAAAAAGAAAAAAACTTAGCAACTCAGTACCTTAGCACCTTAGGAACTTTCTTTTTAAATTCTTATTTTTGCATCAATTATGGAGAAAAATTTCATGCAAAAATACATTGACCAGCTCAATGAAGCACAGAGACAGCCTGTTTTAAAGAAAGATGGGCCAATGATTATTATTGCTGGTGCAGGTTCAGGAAAAACCCGTGTTTTAACTATTAGAATTGCTTATTTGATGGCGCAGGGTATTGATGCGTTCAATATTTTATCGCTTACGTTTACGAATAAAGCTGCTCGTGAGATGAAACACAGGATATCTGATATCGTGGGAGCATCAGAAGCAAAAAATCTTTGGATGGGAACTTTTCACTCGATTTTTGCGCGTATTCTTCGTGCAGAGTCGGATCATCTGGGATATCCATCGAATTTTACCATTTATGATTCTCAGGATTCGGCGAGATTGATTTCTTCAATTATCAAAGAAATGCAGCTGGATCGCGATATTTATAAACCAAAACAGATTTTAGGACGTATATCTAATTATAAAAATAGTTTGATTACGGTAAAAGCCTATTTTAATAATCCTGAATTGGTAGAGGCCGATGCTATGGCAAAAAGACCAAGGCTGGGAGAAATTTATCAGCAATACGTAGAACGCTGTTTTAAAGCGGGAGCTATGGATTTTGATGATTTGCTGTTGAAAACCAATGAATTACTGACTCGTTTTCCGGAAGTTTTAGCAAAGTATCAAAACCGTTTTCGTTATATATTGGTGGATGAGTACCAGGATACAAATCACTCTCAGTATTTGATTGTTCGGGCTTTGTCTGATAAGTTTCAGAATATTTGCGTGGTAGGTGATGATGCTCAGAGTATTTATGCTTTCCGTGGAGCAAATATTAATAATATTTTGAATTTCCAGAAAGATTATGAAGGTGTAATAATGTTCCGTTTAGAGCAAAATTACCGTTCGACAAGAAACATTGTTGAAGCGGCAAACACTGTAATGGAACATAATAAAACAAAACTGGATAAAGTAGTTTGGACTGCGAATGATTTTGGGCAAAAGATAAAAGTACATCGTAGTTTGACTGATGCCGAAGAAGGACGTTTTGTAGCAAGTACCATTTTTGAGCAAAAAATGCAGAATCAACTGCATAATGGATCTTTTGCAATTTTATATCGTACCAACGCACAATCGCGTGCGATGGAGGATGCGTTAAGAAAACGTGATATTCCGTATCGAATTTATGGTGGATTATCGTTTTACCAACGTAAGGAGATTAAGGATGTTTTGTGTTATTTGCGTTTGGTTATTAATCCAAAAGATGAAGAGGCACTGGTTCGTGTGATCAATTATCCTGCACGTGGAATTGGAGATACAACAGTTGAAAAACTAACTATAGCCGCGAATCATTACAAACGTTCGATTTGGGAAGTGATGGTGAATATTGATAAAATCGACCTGAAACTGAACGCAGGCACAAAGAATAAGATCAATGACTTTGTTACGATGATTCAGAGTTTTCAGGTGATTGACCAAAATCAGGATGCTTTTTATATTACAGATTATGTGGCTAAAAAAACTGGTTTGGTTCAGGAACTAAAGAAAGATGCTACGCCTGAAGGAATGGCGAAGATTCAGAATATCGAAGAACTTTTAAACGGTTTAAAAGATTTTACCGAAGGACAAAAAGAAATTGACGGCGCAAGAGGAGCTTTGTCTGAATTTATGGAAGATGTAGCGCTTGCAACTGATTTAGATAAAGACACATCTGATGAAGATCGTGTGGCACTAATGACCATTCACTTAGCAAAAGGACTAGAATTTCCTCATGTTTTTGTGGTTGGTATGGAAGAAGATTTGTTTCCAAGTGCGATGAGTATGAGTACAAGAAGCGAATTAGAGGAAGAACGTCGATTATTTTACGTAGCTTTAACTCGTGCAGAGCATCAGGCATATCTAACATATGCTCAATCCCGTTACCGTTGGGGGAAATTGACAGATAGTGAACCGTCGCGTTTTATTGAAGAAATCGACGGGCAATATCTGGAATATTTAACTCCGGCAGAAACCAATTACCGTTACAAATCGCCTATTGATGGAGATATTTTTGGAGACATTGATAAATCTAAATTAAGATTGGCAAAACCAATTGGATCAACTCCGCCAAAGCATGTTACGGATAATCAGCCAAAACCTGATTTGAATATCCGAAAACTAAAACCTGTTGCCGGAAACAATCCTAATAATGCTGCGCCAAATTTATTTGATAATAAACTAACCATTGGAAATATAGTGATGCACGAGCGTTTTGGTAAAGGCGAAGTGATAAACTTAGAAGGTGTTGGCGCTGATAAAAAAGCTGAAATAAAATTTGAAGTGGGAGGTATCAAGAAATTGTTGCTAAGATTTGCTAAATTAGATGTAGTAGGTTAGAAAAGAAGATAGAAAATAGATTTTAAAAAGTCAATTTTTTATAACAAGATTCGATTTTCGACCTTCATAATTTTATTATTTTTCAAGAGAATAAGTTTTTTTTTAAATTTAAGATTAAATCTATTTCAATTGGAATATTGTTATTTACTTAAAAAATAAAAAGAGTAAAGAGTAGTCTTTATTCTATAATCTAACATCTTTATTCTAAAAAATGGCTGAGTTCATAAAAATATATCCGGATAAACCTAGTGAAGCGGCAATTGCCAAGGTGGTAAAAGTGCTTCAAAACGGAGGTTTAGTAATTTACCCAACTGATACTGTATATGGTTTAGGTTGCGATATTACCAATTCGCGTGCCTTAGAAAAAATCGCGAAAATAAAAGGAGTAAAATTAGAGAAAGCTAATTTCTCATTCATTTGTCATGATTTAAGCAATCTATCAGATTATGTTCGTCAGATTGATACTTCTACTTTTAAAATTCTGAAAAGAGCGTTGCCAGGTCCTTATACTTTTATTTTACCAGGTAATAATAATTTGCCAAAAGAATTTAAAAAGAAAACTACCGTAGGTATTCGTGTACCGGACAATAATATTGCTTTAGAAATAGTGAGACAATTAGGAAATCCAATAGTTTCAACTTCTATACGCGATGAAGACGATGTGATAGAATATACTACGGATCCGGAATTGATTTTTGAAAAATGGCAAAATCTTGTCGATCTTGTTATCGATGGAGGCTACGGAGACAATGTAGGTTCGACCATTATAGACTTATCAGAACATGAACCGGTTGTCATAAGGGAAGGAAAAGGAAATATTGATATTTTGTAAGAATATTTTATCGATTATTTAGGATAATATTAAAAGGTTTGGTTAATTAGCTAAAAATTAACCAAACCTTTCTATTTATGAAAAACCTCTATCTTTTTTTATTCTTATTTTCTTCGGTCACTGTATTTTCTCAAAACACACTTAAAGGTAAAATTTTGGGTAAAGATAATGTTCTGCTCGAAGGTGTAAACATTTATTTTGATGGTACTACAATTTCTACGATTTCAGATGCAAACGGAAATTATGCCATCGAATACGATTCGACAGCCAACAATATTTTGGTAATTAGTTTTATGGGGTACGAAAGAGAATATCTAACCGGTCTTGATGCTGGTAAAGTTCTAAATGTAAAATTGAAAGTTTTAGATAATAAACTTAAAGAAGTTGTTATCAATAAAAAAGAACTGTTTACGAGGGCTCAGAAATTAAAATTGTTTAGAGAATATTTTTTAGGTAATACAAATAATGCGAAATCAGTTATCATAATGAACGAAGATGATCTTGAGTTTAAATATGATAAGAAAAAATTTATTTTTACGGCTTCATCAAATAAGCCTTTAGTTATAGTTAATAAGGCTCTTGGTTATAAAATCGACTTTGAATTGACGGGTTTTGAAATTACTTTTGACAGAGTTAGTATTAATTCCAGAGATGTAGTAAATAACTTTTATGAAGGAGTAAGCCGTTTCGAGGAAATGGATAATTCTGTTGAGATTTTAGCAAAGAGAGAAAAAGCTTTTCAAGGCTCACAACTTCAGTTTTTTAGAAACTTCGCTAATAAAGAGTGGGGAGTAAATAAATTTTTGTTATTTAATGAATCGAATATTATAAATCCGAATGATCGCTTTAAAATTAGCAAGGAAGCTGATTTTGTGAAAGTAGAAGTTCTTGCTCAGCCAAAAGGTGAAAGTAAAAATGAAGAAAATTTTAAAAATATTGTGGCATCTTACAATGTGACATTTAATAATAAAGAATCATCTAAAATAGTTTTTCAGACAGATAGTTTTTACATTTATAAGTATGGTAATAATTCAAATATTAATACAATACTTTTACTGGGGAAAATTACAGAAAAAAAAGTTGGAGATATGTTGCCGCTTAATTACGGTATGAAATAAATTATTTATCTTCAATACCCAAAAAAGGTATTCACTATAGTCATTTGTAAAAAAAAACTGAAATTGTATAATATTTTAAAATAAATAACTAACTTTAGATTAGTTAAAATTTAGTTAGTTTAAAGATAATGCTATTCTTAATTTATATTTAATTGGTTATTAAAAAAGTTAGGGATACATAAAAGCAGGTCAATTGACCTGCTTTTTCTGTTTAATAAAGTATGTAAAACGAGGATTATTTCGCTTGTTTTTTCATTTCTTTTTCAATCATATCATAGAATTGATCGATTTTTGGCATAACCACAATACGAGTTCTTCTGTTACGAGCTCTGTCGTCCGGAGTATCATTAGCAACTAATGGTACATAAGAACTTCTACCAGCTGCAATTAATTTAGCAGGGTTAACACCAAGATCATTTGTCAATACACGTACAATAGATGTAGAACGTTTAACACTTAAGTCCCAGTTGTCTAACAAAATTCCGTTGCTTTTGTAAGGAACGTTATCTGTGTGACCTTCAACCATACATTCGAAATCTGGTTTGTCATTTACTACTTTTGCAACTTTAGCTAAAACACCTTTTGCTTTGTCAGTTACATCATAGCTACCGCTTTTAAATAATAGTTTGTCTGCGATAGAAATAAATACAACTCCTTTTTCTACGTTGATTTCGATATCCGGGTCATTAATTCCAACAGCACCTTTTAAGCTTGTTACTAAAGCTAAAGTTACACTGTCTTTTTTAGTTAACGCGTCCTGAAGTCTTGATATTTTTAAATCTTTTTCTTTTAAACTTTCTAAAGATTTTTCAAGATTTTCAGCTCCTTTAGTTGTTAAAACAGTTAAGTCTTTAGAGGTGCTTATTAAATCTTGATTATGTTGTTTATAGCTTTCTGCTGTAGCTGCTAATCCTGCTTTTTCCTCTAAACAAGCATTTAGTTTTACGGTACAGGAGTTTAATAGATCTTGTGTTTCTTTGTTCTTAGCTTCTAAAGCTGCGTATTGCTTTTTCGATACACACGAAGTTAAGGCCATTAATACTGATAGTGCAATTACTATTTTTCTCATAGGTATTATATTTAATTAAACGTTGATTACAAATTTAGTTTTTAATATTTTGATTACTGTTAAAGATTTCTTTAAATACGGTTAGTTTCTTTATGTAATACAAGAAAACGATACTTTTTACGGTATAGTATTGCTGTATCTGAAAATCTTTTCGTTTGCGAATATATTTTAAAGATATTGAATAAAACGAAAAATGTGCCTTCAAAATAGCAAAAGTATGTTGAAATTTTCCTTGTGTAAGAAAACGGATACCGGCAATACCGTCTAAAACCATTCTGAAGAAAATTACAAAAAACAATCCCTTTTTAGGCAGGTTTTTGACAAGCATCAGCAATGAATTTCGAAAATTCAAATAAGTCTTTTTAGGATTTTCATGCTGTAAAGTCGCTCCTCCAACATGATAAACTGTTGAACCTGAATTGTATTTAATAATATGGCCTTCGTTTGCAGCACGCCAGCATAAGTCAATCTCTTCCTGGTGCGCAAAAAAGCTTTCGTCAAATCCTCCTAATTCATGATATACCGCACTTCTGATAAAAAAACAAGCTCCTGAAGCCCAGAATAATTCACAGTTGTCATCATATTGGCCATTATCTTTTTCTAAAGTATCAAAAATGCGTCCGCGGCAAAACGGGAAACCATATTTATCAATAAAGCCACCGGCAGCACCGGCATATTCAAAGTATTCCTTATTTTTAAAATCAAGAATTTTTGGCTGGATAATAGCAGTTTGTTTTTCCTGATCAAAAGTTTCAATAATTGGATTTAACCAATTTTCAGTTACCTCAATATCTGAATTTACTAAAGCATAAATTTCAGCATTAATATGTTGCAAAGCATCATTATAACCTTTGGCAAAGCCATGATTACCCTTGTTTTCAACAATTTTAATACTTGGGAAATTTTGTTTGATAAAATTTAGAGAATCGTCTGTTGAAGCATTGTCAGCAACATATATTTGCGCCCCTTGAGAAAATCGTATAACAGAAGGCAAAAATTGTTCTAACAATTTTACTCCATTCCAATTTAAAATGACAACAGCAATTTTATCCAAAAGTAACTTATATTTATTTTAATACTATTTATTCCTTATAGTCCGGCAAGTTTCTTAAAAACTCATATTTTTCGTTTTCAAAATCCATTTGACAATAAAAATGGCTCAGACCATTTGTTACATTCAAAAACCGTGCCTGCATTGTCATATTATAACGGGCAATTTGATCAAAAGTTGCCTGTGATATCTTTACACTTGGCGCTTTACATTCTACCAATATATGAATAGATCCATCAGGATTAAAAACTACTACATCATATCTTTTTCTCAATCCGTTGACTGTTAGGACTTTTTCAACGTTGATTAATGATTTAGGATATTTTTTTTCATCTATTAGGTAGTGAACCACATGCTGGCGCACCCATTCCTCTGGAGTAAGAATGATAAATTTTTTCCTGATTTCATCAAAAATAGACACTTTATTTTCGCTATTTTTGAATCGGAAAGTATAAGAAGGAAAATTTAATTGCTGCATAGCGCAAATATAATTTGAAAATTAGTCAATTTGAAAATTAGATAATTGTTTTTTTTAAAATTAAGACCGCCTGCTGATACTGAACACTGAAAACTAAAATAAATGGACGAAGTTGTAAAAATTGTTAATGATATTAAGGCCGGAAATATAAAGCCTATTTATTTTTTAATGGGAGAGGAGCCTTATTATATTGATAAATTATCTGAATATATTGAGCAGAATGTGCTTGCAGAAGAAGAAAAAGGATTTAATCAAACGGTTTTATATGGTAGGGACGTTACTGTAGAAGATATTGTTTCAACGGCCAAGCGCTATCCTATGATGGCTGACCGTCAAGTTGTTATTGTAAAAGAAGCACAGGATTTATCAAGAACAATTGATAAAATAGAATCGTATGTAAATAACCCTATGGAAACTACGGTTTTGGTTTTTTGCTACAAATACAAAACTCTTGATAAACGAAAAAAAGTAACCAAATTACTGGCACAAAACGGAATTGTTTATGAAAGTAAAAAGCTTTACGAAAACCAGGTTGGTGATTGGATAAAACGTGTGCTTGCAGGAAAAAAATATACAATAGATCCAAAAGCAAATGCGATGCTGGTAGAGTTTTTGGGTACAGATTTAAGTAAAATTAATAATGAATTAGAGAAATTACAAATCATTTTGCCACAAGGAACCGTGATTACTCCTCAGCATATCGAGGAAAATATTGGTTTCAGCAAAGATTATAATGTTTTCGAGCTTCGAAAAGCGATAGGAGAACGAAATCAAGTAAAAGCTTATAAGATAGCAGAGAATTTTGCTCATAATCCTAAAGAATATCCGCTAGTTATGACGACCGGATTGGTTTTTGGATTTTTCATTCAGCTCTTAAAATACCACGGCCTTAAGGATAAAAATCCCAAAAATGTAGCTTCTGCAATTGGCGTAAATCCTTATTTTCTAAAAGAATACGATTTGGCCATAAAGAATTATCCAATGCGAAAAGTAAGTCAGATCGTAGGGGCATTGCGTGATGTAGATCTTAAAAGTAAAGGTGTTGGAGCCAATGCATTACCTCAGGCTGATTTATTAAAAGAAATGCTGTATAAAATATTTAATTAAGCCGTGAAAATTCACGATATTTGCATCTCTAAAAAAATTACTACTTTAAAAATAATAATTGCACAATTATGGGAATGAATAAAAACACCGTTTTAGGATGGGCTACTTTTATAATGGTACTTATGGGATTGTTACTTATAGGTCTTGGCGCTTTTAGATACAGAGATGTTTCTGGCTGGGGGTTTGTAGCAGTTGGCGTTGGTTTTTTTGCTAACGCATGGGTTTTTAATGCTTTAAAAGGAAGAGTTTAATTCCATTTTCAATACCAATTGCAAATATAAATTGCATAGCAATTCAAAAAAATAATTAATTAAAATTAAAAAATAAACAGAATGTCAGACGATAAGAAAGTAATTTTCTCAATGCAGAAATTGAGCAAGACCTATCAGGGAGCAGACAAGCCAGTGCTTAAAAATATTTACTTGAGCTTCTTTTACGGCGCAAAAATTGGTATTCTTGGACTTAATGGTTCCGGAAAATCTTCTCTATTAAAAATCATTGCAGGAGTTGATAAAAACTATCAGGGAGATGTTGTTTTTCAACCTGGTTACACTGTAGGTTATTTAGAGCAGGAACCTATTCTTGATGATTCTAAAACAGTTATCGAAATTGTTCGTGAAGGAGCTGCTGAAACTATGGCAGTTTTAGAAGAATACAATCAAATCAATGATTTATTTGGTCTTGAAGAGAACTACTCAGATCCAGATAAAATGGATAAGTTGATGGATCGCCAGGCAGCTTTACAAGACAAAATTGATGCACTTGGTGCTTGGGAAATCGATACAAAACTTGAAATTGCAATGGATGCTTTGCGTACTCCGGAAGGAGATACGCCAATTAAGAACCTTTCAGGTGGAGAGCGCCGTCGTGTAGCCTTATGCCGTTTGTTATTACAACAGCCTGATGTATTGTTACTTGATGAGCCTACCAACCACCTTGATGCTGAGTCTGTACTTTGGTTAGAGCAACATTTAGCACAATACTCTGGAACTGTAATTGCTGTAACGCACGATAGATATTTCCTTGATAATGTAGCAGGTTGGATTTTAGAGCTGGATAGAGGAGAAGGTATTCCGTGGAAAGGAAATTATTCGTCCTGGCTTGATCAAAAATCAAACCGTATGGCACAAGAAGAAAAAGTAGCTTCTAAACGTAGAAAAACTTTAGAGCGTGAGCTTGACTGGGTTCGTCAGGGGGCCAAAGGTCGTCAGACAAAACAAAAAGCGCGTTTACAGAATTATGACAAATTATTAAACGAAGACCAAAAACAACTGGATGAAAATCTGGAAATCTATATACCAAATGGTCCACGTTTAGGAACAAATGTTATCGAAGCAAAAAATGTTGCCAAAGCTTTTGGTGATAAATTATTATACGATAATCTGAATTTTACTTTACCACAAGCCGGAATTGTTGGAATTATCGGACCAAACGGTGCTGGTAAATCTACCATTTTCAAAATGATTATGGGCGAGCAAAAAACAGATAGCGGAGAATTTTCAGTTGGAGAAACGGTAAAAATCGCTTATGTTGATCAGTCTCACTCTAATATTGATCCGAATAAATCGATTTGGGAAAACTTTGCCGATGGTCAGGAATTAATTATGATGGGAGGAAAGCAAGTGAATTCAAGAGCTTATTTATCACGTTTCAACTTTGGTGGAGGCGAACAAAATAAAAAAGTATCTATGTTATCTGGTGGAGAACGTAACCGTTTGCACCTTGCAATGACATTAAAAGAAGAAGGAAACGTGCTTTTGCTGGATGAGCCAACGAATGATTTGGATGTAAACACACTTCGTGCACTTGAAGAAGGTTTAGAGAATTTTGCAGGTTGTGCCGTAATTATTTCGCACGACAGATGGTTCTTAGACAGAATCTGTACACATATTTTAGCTTTTGAAGGAGATTCTGAAGTGTATTATTTCGAAGGTGGTTTCTCTGAATATGAAGAAAACAAAAAGAAACGTTTAGGTGGTGATTTAACTCCAAAACGTTTGAAATACAGAAAGTTGATTAGATAATAATCTGAATAATTTTCATCCCGAAGCCTCGGGATAAAATCCCAAATTTCAAATTGTAATAGATTTGAATTTGGGATTTTTTAATTTATATTATAAAGTATAACCATTTTTGTCATTTCGACCGAAGGGAGAAATCACACACGTAACTCCGTTGCTAATATCGCCAATCTTTGTCGATTCTCTAATGTGATTTCTCGTTGCTCGAAGTAATAATATCGCGCTAAAAAATTGGATTTTTAAAGAAACTTTGCTTTCAATTCAGGAGTAGGAATCATACAGCTTTCTTCTTTACCATACCATTTGTAACGGTTTTTAGCAATATAGTCGTAAATGTAATTTCGAAGTTTTTCCGGAAAAATTTTAAAAACAGAAGCTAGACCATAAATTCCTCCCAAATCTTTTCCAATTTCAAGAACTGCCGAAGATTTATAATAATAGGCAACACCGGGATTGTATAAAATAATACTATCAACTTTAGTTCTGTCTACACCAATATAATTACAAATTTCAATTCCTAATTCTGATTGCAAAGCTACAAACCTAAAAATATCTTTTTTGTCATGTTTGATCATAAACTGAACTGCGCCATTGCATAAATTACAAACACCATCGAAAAGAATTATTTTTTTATTTTTTGGAAGATTTTGCATTTAAAAAAAAGTTTCAAATTTAAGGTTTCAAGTTTTAAACATTGACAAAGCTGTAACATCTGATTTGTCATTCCGAGGAACGAGAAATCTCCGCGATAAAATTCTACAAAGATTGAAAAACTTTGCGGAGCTACTTTCGAAGATTTGTCGTTCCTCGGAATGACAAAAAATGAGAACAATTAATGATATAAAAATAATTTATAAGAATGTAAAAATAAATAAACTTTTCCAATCAAAAACAGCTTTCATAAATTGTTTTTAAGCGATTTTTAAAATATATACATCTTCTCGATCTTCTTTTTTAAAATCTTTTCTAAAATCGCTTTATTTTAACTTTTGATTAAATTTAAGCTTTTTTATAACTGAAAACTGCCACTGAAACCGAGAACTTATTTCTTCCCAGCCTCGACAAACTCTAATTCATCTAAACTTACTTTCGAAGTGAAAATTCCGTAATTTACCGTTGCCTTATTTTTTTCTATCGAGTCGATACTTCCAACAGATCTTCCATCCAGCATTCTTACACGGTCTCCAACTTTTAAAATTGGTTTTGGTTTTTCGATAACAGGTTTAAGTTTTTTCTCTTTTTTCTCTTTTCGTATCTCTTCAACCTTGACAGATACTTCGGCGATCACTTCTTTTTTCTTTTCGATTATCGCTTTAGCTTCTTTAGGAGTTGCCTTTTTACGTTTTGAATTTTCAATTTCTATGATTTTTAAAAATTCTCCAATAAGTTCTTTCTTGTTTTTGTTATTGAAATATTTCTCTGAGATGTCTTCAATTTTTTGTCCAATGTAAATCGTCTTCTGATTGCTATCATATAATTCCTGATAGCTTTCGAGTTTCTGTTTAATTTTTACATTGATGTTTTCCATCTTTTTGCTTTCCTCACGAGCCCGGGTTTCTTCTTCTTTTAAATTTATAGAAGTTTTTTCCAATTTAGAACGTTCCTTCTGAAGTGTCGCAATAGTTTTATCAAAACGAACTTTTCCAACTTCAATTTTCTTTTTCGCACGATTGATTAATCCAAACGGAATACCATTTTTCAAAGCAACTTCAAAAGTAAAAGAACTTCCGGCCTGGCCTAAAGCTAATTTATACATTGGTTCCAATGATTTTTCATCAAACATCATATTTGCATTTGTAGCATATGGTAATTCGTTTGCCAGAATTTTCAAATTCGAGTAATGTGTTGTAATGATTCCGAAAGCTTCACGATGATAAAATTCCTCCAGGAAAATTTCCGCCAAAGCTCCACCCAATTCAGGATCAGAACCAGTACCAAATTCATCAATCAAAAACATGGTTTTTTTATTGCACTTTTTCAGGAAATAATTCATGTTTTTCAATCGGTAGCTATAAGTACTCAGATGATTTTCAATAGATTGATTGTCTCCAATATCCGTTAGAATTCTATCGAATAAAAAAGTTTCACTTCGTTCGTGAACTGGAATCAACATTCCGGATTGTAACATCAATTGCAATAAACCAACCGTTTTAAGGGAGATTGTTTTTCCTCCGGCATTTGGCCCTGAAATTACAATAATTCTATTATCTTGTTTTAATTCAATAGTTTGCGGATGCGTGACTTCGTTTTTTTGTTTGTTATTCAAATACAAAATCGGATGATAGGCTTCTCTGAAAAACAATCTTCTTTCTTCGGTAATTGTTGGTAAGATCCCGTTTATTCTATTGGCATATTTTGCTTTTCCGGCAACTACGTCTATATCACTCAAAAATTCCTGATACTCAATTAATAAAGGTAAATAGGGACGAACTTGATTTGATAATTGTTTTAGAATTCTGGTAATCTCTTCCTTTTCCTCGTATTCAAGATTGGCTAATTCTCTAGAATATTGTAAAGTTGCTTCAGGTTCAATATAAGCAATACTTCCCGTTTTGGAACTTCCTAAAATTGAGCCTTTTACTTTACGACGATACATTGCCAAAACCGCTAAAACTCTACGGTTCTGTACAAAACTTTCTTTAATATCATCCAAATATCCAAGACTATTATTATGCGAAAGTGCAACCCCAAAACTTTGATTGACTTTTCCTCGAACAATATTCATATTTTGGCGAATGCTTAATAAAGCAGGAGAGGCATTGTCTTTAATTTCGCCATATTTATCTACAATAGCATCAATAAGAGTTACAATATCTTTAGTATATTCAACTCTTGAAGCTCTTGCATTTAGGTTTGGATAATAATCATCAAATTTTTTCAGGAAATTCAATAAAAAATTGGCAGTTGAAGAAAGTGTTGCTATTTTTCTAAAACTTCCTACTTCAAGAAAGCTATCTTCAATTGCAAGAAACTTAATTTCGTGCGTTATGGCGTCAAACCCGTGATTCGGGATGGCGTTATTATTTTCAAAAGACGAAACGTACTCTGAGGTTTGCATCAAAGCCTGCATCAAAGTTTCTTTATCTCTGAATGGTGTTATTCTTAAAGCTTTTTCTTTTCCTATATCTGTATTGCAGCCCGCCGAAATGGTTTCGAGTACTGTAGGGAATTGTAAATCTTGTAATGTCTTTTCGGTAATGGATATCATTTATTTTCTTTAACAAAGTACACGCAAAAGTACGAAAACATTACTATTCAATTCTACAAAGTTTCTATCTAAATTTATGAGTGGTAAATATGATATGAATAAAAAAATCCTGAAATTCGCATAAAAAAAAGATATGGACGTAAAAATGCATGATTCCTGGAAACCGGTTTTAAATGAAGAATTTGAGAAACCATATTTCAATGCATTAATTGATTTTGTAAAATCTGAATACGCGACTAAAGTTTGTTATCCTAAAGGGAGTCAGATTTTCTCAGCTTTTGACCATTGTCATTTTGATCAGGTAAAAGTTGTAATAATAGGGCAAGACCCTTATCACGGACCAAATCAGGCAAATGGTTTGTGTTTTTCTGTAAACGACGGAATACCATTTCCGCCCTCTCTTCAGAATATTTTTAAAGAAATCGAAACCGATCTAAATATTTCAATTCCCAAAACTGGTAATCTGGAACGCTGGGCAGATCAGGGAGTTTTTCTCTTAAATGCTACTTTAACAGTTAGGCAATCTGAAGCAGGAAGTCATCAGGGAAAGGGTTGGGAAAAATTTACAGACGCCGTAATTAAACAAATTTCAGCTCATAGTAAAGATGTTGTTTTTTTATTATGGGGAGGTTTTGCCCAAAAGAAAGCTGCATTAATCGATGCATCAAAACATCATATTTTAAAATCAGGACATCCATCTCCTTTAAGTGCAAATAGAGGATTTTGGTTTGGAAATAAGCATTTTAGTAAAACAAACGAATTCTTAAAAACAAAAGGATTAAAAGAGATCGAATGGTAGATTAAACACAGATTACACAAATTTACACGAATGGAAATTCTTGAATGGAAACCAGATTATATGCTATTTTTTGGCAGGTTTTTTAATAATCTCCTCTAAAACGGCTTTGTTCTCGTAATTAATCACCTTTAGGATCACCTCTTGGTTTTTAACGGTTTTTCCTTCTATTACATAAAGTTTTCCTTTTTTGTAAGGAACATTACTTTGGTCAAAATCTACATCGCCAAATTTTAAAGTATTTTTAATGTCGGCTGTGTCAATCCATTTTTCGTTTAATATCTGAATTGCTTTTTCAGAATATTGGAAAGGTTTTGTGCGTAAACTATTTAAAACACGTGCATTTGGAAAATAGTTGCAACGGGTGTCTTTTCCGCTAAAAACAAGGGCTACAAAAAAGCATCCCATAACCAAACCAATTAGATAATAAGCAAAACGATGTACAAACTTCATGAATTTTTTTTTTGCAAAGGTACACTAAAGTTCCCTTAAAATACAAGTAAATTGATGTCGTTATCCGGTAAATCAAACCATTCTCCAATGGCTTTATTGGTCAGGATTCCGTGATATAAGTAAATCCCGTTTTTTAAACCTTTATTACATCTTATAGCGCTTTCTAAACCGCCGTCTTCTGCGATTTGCAATAAATAAGGAGTTAAGATGTTGCTTATTGATAATGAAGCTGTTTTGGAATATCTTGAAGGAATATTAGGTACACAATAATGTAAAACATTACTTTTTATAAAAGTTGGTTTTTCGTGAGTTGTAACCTCAGAGGTTTCAAAACACCCACCCGTATCGATACTTACATCGACAATAACGGCTCCTTTTTTCATGTGCTCGACCATTGTTTCTGTTACTATAATCGGACAGCGTTCTTTACCGCGCATGGCACCAATGGCAACATCGCAGCGTCTTAAAGCTTTTAATAACGCTTTTTGCTGTACTGTAGAAGTAAAAATTCTCTGGTTCAGGTTATTTTGTAAACGACGTAATTTTGTAATAGAATTATCGAAAACTTTCACGTTTGCACCTAAACCAATTGCGGTTTTAGCGGCAAATTCGCCAACTGTTCCGGCACCTAAAATAACAACTTCAGTAGGAGGGACTCCGGTTATGTTTCCGAATAAAAGTCCTTTTCCGAATTCGTCTGTAATCATCAATTCTGCAGCGATGAGGATAGATGCTGTTCCGGCAATTTCGCTTAATGATTTTACGGCAGGATAAGATCCGTCTTCATCTTTTATATATTCAAAGGCTAGCGCGGTAATTTTTTTCTGTGCCAGAGCTTCAAAATATTCTTTCTTTTTTGTTTTTAGCTGAATGGCCGAAATAATAATCGTTTCCGGATTGATCATTTTAATTTCTGCTATAGTAGGAGGTTCTACTTTTAGCAGCATCGGGCATCCAAAAACCTTCTTGGTGTCTTTTGTTACTTCGGCTCCCGCATCAGAGTATTCTTTATCAGAATAACTGGAACTTTCTCCGGCTCCGGATTCAATCATAACGCGATGACCTTCGTATGTCAAAGAGTTTACGGCATCTGGAGTAAGGCAAATACGACGTTCCTGATAACTTGTTTCTTTAGGGATTCCTATAAAAAGTTCTCTTTTAAATCGGCCAACTTCAAGTTTTTCTTCTTGTGGCAACAATTGTTGTTTCGTAAATGGAGTTAAGGTGATTGACATGGGTTGTGCGAAAATTAAGAGTACAAATTACGTAAAAAGTTTTAAAATGTGTGTAAAAATTCTGCTAATACTATATGATGAAATTACTGCATAATTTTTTCCATTTTAATGTCGGCTCTTTCATAGCTTACGTCTCCTAATGGAACTTCAGCAAAACCAAATTTTTCATACAAATGAATAGCGGGTAATAAAATTCTGTTAGAATACAATAATAGTTTTTTTATATGGTTCTCTTTGGCTACGGCCAAACAATGAATTAGTAATTTATTCCCAATTCCAAGTCCTTGCGCTTTATCCGAAACCGCCATTTTGCTTAATTCAAATGTAGTATCGTCAACTTTGATTAAGGAAACAGTTCCCAGGATTTCATTATTATATTTAGCATAAAAAATTAATCCTCCTTTATCAATAATTTCTTCCTGTGGATTTGAAAGTGCTATTTCGTCATTTTCTTCTACCCTAAAATATTTTTGAAGCCATTCTTTGTTTAAGGTTTTGATTGGTTCTTTTAGATCTGACGAGAAAGGAATTATTTCTACTGTATTTTCGAGGTTCATTTTAATTTTATAGGTATGTTGTTTCACAGAAATTGAAAAAGAAATCACACAAAGGCTCGCAAAGTTTTCTTAGAATAATTCTTTGTGCTTCTCTGTAAAATCTTAGCGAATCTCTTCGGAATTAAACTAGTTCTAATTTTCTTTTTCCGTTTTCAGATAATTCAATTGTAACTACAGAATGCTCCTCAGGAATAAGATTTGCAATTTTTTCAGACCATTCGATAAAACACCAGTTTCCGGAATATAAATAATCGTCGACTCCCATATCCAGCGCTTCGGTTTCTTTGTTTAATCGGTAAAAATCAAAATGGTAAACAATTTGATTGTCTGTAGTGTAGTACTCATTAACTAAAGAAAAAGTTGGACTGCTTGTAGCGTCTTTTACTCCAAGAGTTTTGCATAATTGTTTAATCAAAGTAGTTTTTCCAACCCCCATTTCTCCATTAAAAAGAATAATTTTTTTTGGGTTTTGAGCTAAAATTTTATCTGCTACTTCCTGAATCTGATCTAATGAAAAAACGATATCCATTTTTATTGCTTATTAATTATAGTCTCAGTCACAGTTTTCAGTCTCAGTTAGAAACGTAAACAACGTTTTTCTGCCACAGATTAAAAGATCTTATTGATTTTTCACCTGTATGAATTTGTGAAATCTGCAGCAACTTTTTTACTGAAAACTGCGACTGTGAACTTTTTTATTTCGGGTTAAAAACCAGAAACGGAATAATCATTTCTTCTAACGAAATTCCGCCATGCTGGTACGTATTTCTGTAATAACTCACATAATGATTGTAGTTGTTTACATAAGCTAAGAAGAAATCATTTTTAGCGAAAATAAACGAACTGCTCATGTTTATAGCTGGTAAACCAATGTCTTTAGGTTCTTTTACTACATAAACATCTTTTTGCTCGTAAGTAAGACTACGTCCGGTTTTATAGCGCAAATTTAAACTTGTATTTTTATCTCCCACTACTTTTGACGGGTTTTTTACGTTAATTGTTCCGTGATCTGTAGTCAGGATCAATTTGAAGCCCAGAAGTTGGGCTTGTTGAATAATCTCTAAAAGAGGAGAATTTTTAAACCAGCTTAATGTCAATGAGCGATATGCTTTGTCGTCTGATGCCAGTTCTTTTACCACTTCCATTTCGGTTTTTGCGTGGGATAACATATCTACAAAATTATATACAACCGTAACTAAATCGTTGCCTTTTAGTGCTTTGAAGTTTTCGGCTAGTTTTTTACCGCCGGCATAATTCGTGATTTTAAAATAATCTTCTTTAATATTTAAACCTAAACGTTTTAATTGCGCTGATAAGAATTCAGCTTCATAAAGGTTTTTTCCGCCGTCTTCTACATCATTTTTCCAATATTGCGGAAATTGTTTTTCCATTTCTGTTGGTAATAAACCAGAGAAAATAGCATTTCTGGCATATTGTGTCGCGGTTGGAAGTATAGAAAAGTAGGGCACTTCTTTTTCTAATTTATAATAGTTTGCTACTACGGTTTCAAAAGATTTCCATTGATCGTAACGCAAATTATCAATTACAACAAACAAAATGGGTTTGTCTTTCTTTTTGATTTCAGGAACTACTAATTCTTTGAATAAATTATGAGACTGAATTGGTTTATCGGCTTTTGGCGCAAACCAGTCTTCGTAATTTCTTTCGATATATTTTCCGAATTGCGAATTGGCTTCCACTTTTTGAGATTCAAGGATTTCAATCATTCCCTGATCATTAATGTTTTCTAATTCTAACTCCCAGAATATTAGTTTTTTGTATAACTCAACCCAGTCTTCGTAGGAATTGACCATTGCCATTTCCATCGAAATTTTTCTGAATTCCTTTTGATAATCTAAAGTCGTTTTTTCAGAAATTAATCTCGAATGATCCAGATTTTTCTTCAAACTCAGTAAAATCTGATTCGGATTTACCGGTTTTATCAAATAATCAGCAATTTTAGAACCAATAGCTTCTTCCATTATATATTCTTCTTCGCTCTTGGTAATCATAATCATCGGTATAGCCGACTTTTTTTCTTTCATTTCAGAAAGTGTTTCCAAACCGCTCATGCCGGGCATATTTTCATCCAGAAAAACAATATCAAAATTGTCTTCTTCAAATAAAGCAATAGCGTCTAAACCGTTATTACAAGTAGTTACAGCATAGTTTTTTTTCTCCAGAAATAATATATGTGGTTTCAAAAGATCGATTTCATCATCGACCCAAAGTATTTTTATCTTATCCATAAATGTATTTAATTTTTAATGCAATTTAGAGGTATAGAACTTAAAAAGTATTAAAAATAGTATAAATTTCAGAATAAGAAAAGTTGATTTTTTCATAATTTTTTTTTCCGAATTTAGTATTGCATTGAAAATCATGGCAATCTAATGTTGATTTTTAAATGAAAAACACAAAGTGGTTTATAGTTATTTACTTATATTTGTTGACCTAAAAAGAACCAAATAGTGACTCATATCAATAAGTTAAAAATATTCAATGATCCCATTTACGGATTTATTTCTATCCCGAACGAACTTATTTACGACTTAATTCAGCACCCGTATTTTCAGCGTTTACGTCGTATTTCGCAAATGGGAATGTCGTATTTGGTTTATCCGGGTGCCAATCATACACGTTTTCATCATGCTTTGGGCTGTATGCATTTGATGCAAAAAGCAGTTGAAACACTTCGTTTTAAGGGAGTTGCAATTTCTAGTGATGAAGAATGTGCTTTGTTAATAGCGATTTTGCTTCACGATATTGGTCACGGGCCATTTTCGCATGCCATGGAAAAAAGTATTGTCGAAGATGTTAATCACGAAGCCATTTCGTTATTATTCATGAATCAGCTGAATGAAGAATTTGACGGGAGACTGGGGCTTGCGATTCAGGTTTTTAAAGGAGAGTACCACAGAAAGTTTATGTTGCAACTGATTTCAAGTCAATTGGATATGGATCGTATGGACTATTTAAAACGTGATAGTTTTTATACCGGAGTTGCTGAAGGAAATGTTAATTCTGAGCGCTTAATTCAGATGATGAATGTGGTTGACGGAACTTTGGTTATCGAGGAAAAAGGAATTTATTCAGTAGAGAAATTTCTGCTTTCAAGAAGATTGATGTACTGGCAGGCTTATTTACACAAAACAAGTTTGGTAGCCGAGCTAATTTTAATGAATGTGCTAAAAAGAGCCAAAGAATTAACATTAAAAGGAATTAATTTGCCTTGCAGCGAACCGCTTTTGTATTTTATGCAAAATAAAGTTACTTTGGAAGATTTTGATGCTGAGAAATTGGATTTATTTTCTCAACTAGATGATTTTGATATTATTAGCGCTTTGAAAACGTGGCAAAAGCAAGAGGATTTTGTGCTTTCTACTTTAAGTAAAATGTTGATAAACAGGGATTTGTTGAAAATAAAATTAAGCGCTGAGAAAATTTCGGCAGAAGAATCTCAATCTTTAAAAGAACAATTTGCTAACGCACATCATATTACGCAGTTAGAAGCCGGATATTTTATTTTTAGAGGAAAAATAAAAAACCAGGCATATAGTAAAGAAGCGGAACCCATACGAATTTTGAAAAAAGATAAAACAATTGAGGATGTTGTAGAAGCTTCTGATCAGCTGAATTTGAAATCGTTATCTAAATTGGTGACAAAATATTACATCTGTTTTCCAAAACAACTTATCTAAAATTAACATTTAAAACCTATTTTTTATATTTTTGTCGCAATGAAATTTACAGCAGAACAAATAGCAGGAATTTTAGAAGGAGAAGTAGTTGGAAATCCCAATGCAGAAGTTTCTCGGCTGTCTAAAATAGAAGAAGGTGAGGAAGGATCGCTTACTTTTTTGGCTAATCCCAAATATATCAACTACATATATACTACAAAAGCATCAGTAACAATTGTTAATGACAGCTTTATACCGGAACAGGAAATTACCACAACTTTAATAAAAGTAGAAGATGCTTATGCCTCTTTTTCTAAGCTATTGCAATTTTACAATCAGGTAAAATTGAATAAAAACGGAATAGAAGCGCAATCTTTTATATCTGAAGGCACTAAATACGGAGAGAATTTATATCTTGGGAGCTTTAGTTATATAGGACAAAATGTGGTTTTAGGTGACAATGTAAAAATTTATCCAAACAGTTTTATTGGCGATAATGTTGTTATTGGCGATAATGTGTATATTTTTGCAGGCGCCAAAATTTATTCTGAAACCATAATCGGCAACAATTGTACGATTCATTCAGGAACTATTATTGGTGCAGATGGATTTGGTTTTGTGCCAAACGAAGAAGGTGTTTATAGTAAGGTTCCTCAAATAGGAAACGTTATTATAGAGGATAATGTCGATATAGGTGCAAATACCACGATAGATAGAGCAACTCTTGGTTCTACCATAATTAGACAAGGAGTTAAATTAGACAATCAGATTCAGATTGCCCATAATGTAGAAATTGGTAAAAACACTGTAATTGCAGCGCAATCTGGTGTTGCAGGTTCTACAAAAATAGGAGAAAACTGTATGATTGGAGGGCAGGTAGGTATCGCAGGCCACTTAATTATAGGTAATAATGTCAGGCTGCAGGCTCAGTCAGGAGTAGCAAGAAACATTAAAGATGATGAAACATTGCAAGGGACACCGTCTCTTGGTTATACAGATTTTAATAAATCGTATGTTCATTTCAAAAACTTACCTAAAATCGTTGCTGAAGTTGAAGAATTAAAAAAACAAATAATAAACCCAAAAAATGGAAATAATGGTTAAACAGAAGACCATCAAGAATGAAATTTCACTAACAGGCGTTGGATTACATACTGGGAAAGAAGTTACAATGACTTTTAAGCCAGCTCCAATTAATAATGGTTTCACTTTTGTAAGAGTTGATTTGCAAGGTCAGCCAGTCATTGAGGCTGATGCTAATTATGTTGTTAATACTCAAAGAGGTACTAATTTAGAGAAATTAGGTGTAAAAATTCAAACTCCGGAACACGTTTTAGCTGCATTGGTTGGTTGCGATTTGGATAACGTTATTATAGAATTAAATGCTTCTGAGCTTCCTATTATGGATGGTTCGTCAAAATATTTTGTTGAAGCAATTGAAAATGCCGGTGTTGAAGAGCAAGATGCTAAACGTAATGTTTATGTAGTAAAAGAAGTGATCTCTTTTACTGACGAAACTACAGGAAGCGAAATCTTGGTAATGCCAAGCGATGATTATCAGGTAACTGCCATGGTTGATTTTGGTACTAAAGTTTTAGGTACGCAAAACGCAACTATGAAAAGCATAGCAGATTTTAAAGAAGAAATCGCTAATTCAAGAACTTTTAGTTTTTTACATGAATTAGAATCTCTTTTAGAAAACGGATTAATTAAAGGTGGGGATTTAAACAACGCTATTGTATATGTAGATAAAGAAATATCTGAAAGTACAATGGAAAATTTAAAGAAAGCTTTTGGTAAAGATAAGATTTCGGTTAAGCCAAATGGTGTTCTGGATAATCTTACTTTACATTATCCAAACGAAGCTGCACGACACAAATTGCTTGATGTTGTGGGAGATTTATCTTTGATTGGTGTTAGAATTCAGGGAAAAATTATCGCTAATAAACCTGGGCATTATGTAAATACACAGTTTGCAAAGAAATTAGCAAAAATTATTAAAATCGAACAAAGAAATCATGTTCCTGTTTATGATTTGAATCAGGAGCCTTTGATGGATATTCACAAAATAATGGCAGTTTTGCCACACAGACCTCCATTTTTATTGATTGACAGAATCATAGAAATGTCATCAAGTCATGTGGTTGGATTGAAAAATGTTACAATGAATGAGAATTTCTTTGTTGGGCATTTTCCTGAAGCTCCGGTTATGCCAGGTGTTTTGATTGTTGAAGCAATGGCTCAAACAGGAGGGATCCTTGTATTAAGTACAGTTCCGGATCCTGAAAATTATTTAACATACTTTATGAAAATTGACAATGTTAAGTTCAAACATAAAGTATTGCCGGGTGATACCTTAATTTTCAAATGCGAATTGATTTCTCCTATAAGAAGAGGAATTTGCCACATGCAGGCAAATGCATACGCAAATGGAAAATTGGTAACAGAGGCAGAATTAATGGCTCAAATTGCAAGAAAACAATAATAATTTAATCAAATTTATTGTTTACGTTTGTTGCCCAAATTAGACTATTTTAATATAAAATATAAAACTCACAGATGAATCAACCATTAGCATATGTTCATCCCGGCGCTAAAATCGCTAAAAACGTTGTAATTGAGCCTTTTACAACAATTCACAATAATGTTATTATTGGTGATGGTACGTGGATTGGTTCAAATGTAACCATCATGGAAGGTGCGCGAATTGGAAAAAATTGTAATATTTTTCCAGGAGCAGTAATTTCTGCGGTACCACAGGATTTAAAATTTGGAGGAGAAGATTCTTTAGCTATTATAGGAGATAATTGTACCATTAGAGAATGTGTAACTATCAATAGAGGTACCGTTGCTTCAGGACAAACAATTTTAGGAAATAACTGTTTGGTTATGGCTTATGCTCACATTGCGCATGATTGCGAGATTGGCAATAATGCTATTATTGTAAACGGTGTTGCTTTGGCAGGTCACGTTGTTGTTGGTAATCATGCAGTTATTGGAGGTTTGGCAGCTATTCACCAATTTATTCATATTGGAGATCATGCCATGATTTCAGGTGGTTCATTGGTTAGAAAAGATGTTCCTCCATATACAAAAGCTGCAAAAGAGCCATTATCATACGTAGGAATCAACTCTGTTGGTTTAAGAAGAAGAGGATTTAGTACTGAGAAAATTAGAGAAATTCAGGAAATTTACAGAATTTTATACCAAAAGAATTACAACACAACACAAGCTTTAAGTATTATTGAAGCCGAAATGGAAGCTACTCCTGAGAGAGATGAAATTTTAGATTTTATCAGAAATTCATCACGAGGAATTATGAAGGGTTATTCAGGAAATTATTAATTTTAGAGTTTAGATTTCTGATTTTAGATTTCTAAGCTGCAGATTAAAAAACAATATCATTAAATATAAAAAAAAATGAAGATTGATTCTTTTTTAGAATCTAAAATCTACATTCTAAAATCTAAAATAAAAAACAAATGGCATCTACATCAGATATTAGAAACGGGTTATGTATTAAATACAACCACGACATTTATAAAATTATCGAGTTTCTTCACGTAAAACCAGGAAAAGGTCCGGCTTTCGTAAGAACTAAATTAAGAAGTTTAACAACTGGAAAAGTATTGGATAATACATTTTCTGCAGGACATAAAATTGACGATGTACGTGTTGAAACACATACTTATCAATTTTTATACGCTGAAGGAGATGAATTTCATTTTATGAATGCTGAAACTTTTGAGCAAATTTCTTTAAATAAAAATATTCTTGATAATCCGGGTTTATTAAAAGAGGGAACAAATGTTATGGTTCAGATTAATACTGAAACTGATTTGCCTTTATCTGTAGATATGCCAGCTTCTGTAATTCTTGAAGTTACTTATGCTGAGCCGGGAGTAAAAGGAAATACTGCTACAAATGCAACAAAATCTGCTACGGTAGAAACTGGTGCTTCTGTAAATGTTCCTTTGTTTATTAACGAAGGTGATAAAATTAAAATTGATACCGCTTCAGGTAATTACATGGAGCGTGTAAAAGAGTAGTTTTTTAATTAGATAATTTGTCAATGAGTCAATTAGAAAATTAGTGAATCATCACAATTTTGAACATTCATTTTCTGATTGACACATTTTTCTAATTGGCACATTTTCTAATTGACAAATTTTCTAATTATAAAATATGAAATTTCCAAAGATTCATTCTTTACAAGAAATTGCAAATTTGCTTCAATGCGAATTTATTGGTGACCCAAACTTTCCGGTTTCAGGCATGAATGAGATACATGTTGTTGAGCCAGGAGATATTGTTTTTGTTGACCATCCAAAATATTATGACAAAGCTTTACAATCGGCTGCTACTATTGTTTTAATCAATAAAAAAGTAGATTGCCCGGAAGGTAAAGCTCTTTTGATTTCTGATGATCCTTTCAGAGATTTTAATACCCTGACCAAACATTTTAGGCCTTTTCAGGCTACCACTGTATCAATTGCTCTTTCTGCAAATATTGGAGAAGGAACTGTAATTCAGCCTAATTGCTTTATTGGAAACAATGTAACAATCGGAAAAAACTGTCTGATACATCCTAATGTAACTATTTACGATCATACCGTAATTGGGGATAATGTAATGATTCATGCCGGAACAATTTTAGGAGCCGATGCTTTCTACTATAAAAAGCGTCCGGATGGATTCGACCAGTTAATTTCCGGCGGAAGAGTTGTTATTGAAGACAATGTTGGTATAGGCGCCCTTTGTACAATCGATAAAGGTGTAACAGGCGATACCACAATTGGAGAAGGAACAAAACTTGACAATCAGGTACATGTTGGTCATGATACTGTTATTGGAAAAAAATGCCTGATTGCTTCGCAAACCGGTATCGCAGGTTGTGTTATTATCGAAGACGAAGTTACCATTTGGGGACAGGTTGGCACTACAAGCGGCATCACAATAGGAGCTAAGGCTGTTATTATGGGCCAAACAGGTGTTACTAAATCAGTTGAAGGAGGAAAGTCCTATTTTGGTACTCCAATCGAAGAATCAAGAGAAAAGTTGAAACAATTAGCCAATATCAAAAAGATTCCTGAAATTTTAAATAAATTGAAGTAATATGTCTATTAAAGAATTTGTTCAGAAATTTTATAAGTCAGATGCCTTAATTGATAGCGAAGTAATGAAAACTTATTTGCATCCTGAGGTAAAATTAGACTGGCATAGTACCAAAGGATTGATCGAAATGGATCATAATTCGATGTTGGATATGGCCAATGAACTTAGTCGCGCTTACGTGCGGTCAAAAGTAAGAATAAGCCATATTCTGGCTGAAGATGACCTGGTTTCGATACGATATTCTCATTTTGTGAAAACGATTGAGAACCCAAGAGAAGAGATGTTATTAGCTCATTTTGTTACAATTTGGCAAATAAAAGACGATAAATTGTATCGCGGTTATCAAATGAGTCAATTTTCTTAATTTTTTTGAAGACAAAAAGGTTAAAATACGTTACAAAACCTTACTTTTGCATCACAATTTTAAAAACTACATAAAATATATATCATGAGTGTTTTAGTTAATAAAGATTCCAAAATAATTGTTCAAGGATTTACAGGAAGTGAAGGAACTTTCCACGCTTCTCAAATGATTGAGTACGGTACTAATGTTGTTGGTGGTGTTACTCCGGGTAAAGGAGGAACCAGCCATTTAGATCGTCCGGTTTTTAATACAGTAAAAGACGCTGTTGATCAAGCCGGAGCTGATACATCTATTATTTTTGTACCGCCAGCTTTTGCTGCTGATGCAATTATGGAAGCTGCTGATGCTGGAATTAAAGTAATTATTGCTATTACAGAAGGAATTCCTGTAGCAGATATGATTAAAGCAAATAATTATGTTAAAGAAAGAAATTCCAGATTAATCGGACCAAACTGTCCGGGAGTAATTACTCCGGGTGAAGCTAAAGTTGGTATTATGCCAGGTTTTGTTTTCAAAAAAGGAACAGTTGGTATCGTTTCTAAATCAGGAACTTTAACTTACGAAGCTGCTGACCAGGTTGTAAAACAAGGTTTAGGAATTACAACAGCAATTGGTATTGGTGGAGATCCTATTATTGGAACTACAACTAAAGAAGCTGTTGAATTATTAATGAATGATCCTGAAACTGAACTTATCATTATGATTGGTGAAATTGGAGGTCAATTAGAAGCTGATGCTGCTAAATGGGTTAGAGCTGATGGTAACCGCAAACCAGTTGTTGGTTTTATCGCCGGAGAAACTGCTCCTGCAGGTAGAACAATGGGTCACGCAGGTGCTATTGTAGGTGGTTCTGATGATACAGCTGCTGCTAAAAAACAAATTATGAGAGACAACGGAATTCACGTTGTTGATTCACCAGCTGAAATTGGTAAAAAAGTAAAAGAAATATTAGGATAATCTCTAATATTCAAAATAATAAATTCCTAAAAAAGTCTCAATATTTTGTTGAGACTTTTTTACATTTTTAAAATGTTGGGAATAGAATTAAAAACGAAGCAACTCAGATTCTCAGTCCTAAAACTTCGGGATCGAAGCTTAAAATTAAAAATATGTACAAAGAATTAGAAAAATTTAAAGTAAGCAATAGTTTTACTTTTACTGTAGAAGATAGTTTAGAACAAGCTTGTAATGCTCCGGAAACAGGCGCAGGTGTATTTGTGGTTTATGCAGTTGAAGGCGATACAAAAGAACTAATTATGGTGGGGTCTACAGGAACTGTTCAGAACGACGGAACTCTAAAAAGTAAAAACGGAGGTTTGTACGATAAAATTGTAAACGGACACCAATTTGCTAAAACAGGAAGAAAATATTCTTGGCCGGCACAAATGAAATTAGAGGCTATTCCTGCTCTTGAAGTAGTTTGGTATGAAACATTCAATGCAGATGTAAAAGCAATTCCAACAGCAGTTGAAGGACAAGTTTTGCAAAATTTCTTAGATGCAAATGCAAAATTGCCAAGATGGAATGTAGCTTTCTAAAAAGCTTTTTGGTATAAAAAAACAAAAGCCTTGCTAGTGAATTAGCAAGGCTTTTTTATGTTATAAAGGTTTTTTTGGTTTTTGTTTAAAGTCAAAACTTATACTTGTATCTGAAAAACCTATAAAATAATTTGTTAATTTTAATTTGTTAAAGAAAACATAAAAAATGATTGTAGTAAAATCTGACAATTCTAATTTTTTTTTAAAGATATTATTTTTCTAAAATAACGCTAACCCTTGGCAGATCAATAAAAGATGATGTTTTCCTATATTAGGAAACGGCCTCTTTTGTGTAAAATAATTGGTTTTTAAATTTTGCCTTTATATATTTATCGCACAGAACTGAAGAATAATGTTAAAAAACTGTATTCTTTATGTTAAAAGTAAGTGCTTATTTTCAAGAATTCTACCCCAAATTAATATGAAGACCAAAACTTTACAATTCAAAACTTTTGACGACATTACGCTTTGGAATAACTTGAAAGATGGAGATGAAAAATCATTCTCAACATTATTTGAGAAGTACTATGCAGATTTAGTGAGCTACGGAAATTCACTTTCTCCTTATGCCGAGAAAGTACAGGATTGTGTTCAGGATGTATTTACGGATATCTGGGTGTATCGCAACGGACTTCAAAGTTCTGTCGTGGTAAAAGCTTATTTATTATCAAGTGTACGAAAGAGAATTGCACGTTTGTACGAACGTGATCATATTTTTCGAAAAACCACTAGTACAGATGCTATAGCATTTCTTCTAGAATTTTCTGTAGAACATGATCTTATAGATGATGATTATGCAACAAAAGAAAAGGTTGTTCATCTTAATAAATTATTAAATGACTTGCCCGCACGTCAGAAAGAAGCTTTGTATTTACGCTATCATCAGGGCCTGACAGTGGAGCAGATTGCAGAGATGCTTGATGTTAATTATCAGTCTGCAAGTAACTTGTTACATCGCGGTTTACTTACGTTGCGCAAAGAATGGAAAGGTAGTATTTCATTAATCGTTGTACTATCTTTAATAGGTTGTTAAATTTATTTTAAAAAAATGTAAAAAAAATCACAATTTGGTGAGTATATAATAAAAGAACTGTCCTCTATGTTTTTGTAACCTTATTTTTAGATGCAAAAACGTAATAAATATACCGAAATTGAAGATTTTTTATCTGATGAATCATTCCAATCCTGGATTTTATCAAAAGTTGATAAAGATGGTTGGGAAGAGTGGACATTAGAAAGCCGCCAACGTGCCAAGTTGGTAGAAGATGCCAGATTATTTTTATTGGCTATGCAGGTAGCTGATTCTAACTTATCAGCTTCAGATATTCATAATGCTTTACAGACTACATGGATTAAAATTGAAGAGAAAGAAAATCAGAACAATTCAATTCAGGATTCAAAAATAAAATTCCTAAGAAAATATTTTCTTAGTGGAGTTGCAGCGGCTTTGATTTTTGGATTAGTATCGGTTTGGTTTTATCAAAATCAAGTTAGCCCAAAAAGCAATGTTGTTACCTACAAAGAACTTATCGATGAAAATGCCGAAGGGCTGGTAGAACAAACCAATAATTCGAACAAACCACAAATCATCACATTATCTGATGGCAGTTCGGTTTTATTGCAACCCAATAGTAAATTAAGTTATCCTAAAATCTTTACCGGAAACGAAAGAAAGGTGTATTTATCCGGCGAAGGTTTCTTTGAAATTAGTAAAAATCCTAAAAAGCCTTTTTTTGTTTATGCAAACGAAATTGTAACGAAGGTAGTTGGAACTAGTTTTAGAGTTAAAGCTTATTCTGATCAGCCTGATGTAGAAGTTCTTGTGCGAACCGGTAAAGTTAGGGTAAAATCTAATGATTTGGTATCTAAATCAAATCAGGAAGAAGTGATTTTACTTCCTAATCAGGCTTTACGTTTTTTACGAAGCGATTTGAGTTTTAATAAAATTACAAACATAACTCAGGATGAAACACTTACACGAAGCGTTGGTAATATTGAGCAATTAAGTTTTGAATTTACTGATATTCCTGTATCGCAAATTTTTCAGACTATAGAACAAGCCTACCTTATAGACATTGATTATCCTAAAAATAAATTAAAAGATTGTCATCTTACGACTTCACTTAGTGATCAGCCTTTAACCGAAAAACTAAAAATTGTCTGTAATAGCATAGGCAATAATACAAGTTTCGAAATGAATGGAAATCAAATCATTATAATATCTGAAGGGTGTAACTAATTTCGCTTTGTAACTGTAATTGCAGAGTTGATTTTAATTTTAATTCCAAAAAAAAACAATCAAAAACTAAAACTAAACCAATAATAAATGCCTATGTAAAAGATGATAATGCAGAAAAAAGTGCCGAAATGCTGTAACATTTTCGACACTTAAATTTAATTGAATTGCTCTCTGTAAAGAGTAATTCACAATGTTTCTTAAAATACACTCGAATCAGTATTAATCAAAACAATCCAAAATTATGAAAAAACCAGTTGTTAAACAACGATTACTCCATCGAATCATGAAAATAACACTATTTCAGTTTGTCCTGGCACTTGTGTTTTCAAGTGTTGCCATGGCAAATAATGTGAATGGGCAAAAAAAATTAGATACTAAAGTCACTATAAATGTAGCTAACTTAACATTAGACAATGCGCTGTCTAAGTTAGAGAAGTCTGCTCATGTAAAATTTTCGTATAACTCGAGATTGCCTCAGCTAGCCCAAAAAGTGAGTATCGATGCTGATCAGGAAGCTCTTTCGAGTATTCTTAATCGTATCTTAATACCATTTAATATAACATATACAGAAGTAAGCAATCAGATTGTTTTGCAAAAAAATGCTGCTTCAGATGCTTTTGCAGGGGCAGATTCTGGTAATTCTTTATTTGAAATACTAACTGCAGGTCCCATTATTAAAGGTATTGTTACCGATGCAAATGGTAGTCCGCTACCGGGAGCTACTGTATTGGTAAAAGGGACAAAAAATGCAGTCCTTACTGATTTTGATGGTAGATTTACTATCGAAGTACCAACGAATAGTGATAGACTTGTAATTTCTTATGTAGGTATGGAGTCTAAAGAAATTGGCATTTCGAACACTAATCCTACAATTGTTTTAAGCGAGGAAGGACAAAATTTGAAAGAAGTAGTAGTAACTACTGGTTATGAAAAAACTTCTAAAAGAACATTTACCGGAGCTATCAGCAAAATTTCGGGTGCAGAATTAAAAGTAGACGGAGTAGTAGATGTAAGTAGAATGATTGAGGGTAAAGCTGCGGGTGTTACAGTTCAGAACGTAACAGGTACTTTTGGTACAGCTCCTAAAATTACAGTACGTGGATCTTCTTCTATTTTTGGAGATACAAAACCTTTATGGGTTATTGATGGAGTGGTTCAGGAAGATATTATTAATATTTCATTTGCCGATTTAGCTTCAGGTAACTCTGAAACTTTATTAAGTTCTTCTGTAGCAGGTTTAAATGCAAACGATATTCAGAATATAGAAATCCTTAAAGATGCATCGGCTACTTCTATCTATGGTTCAAGATCGTTAAACGGAGTTGTAGTTGTAACTACAAAACAAGGACGCAGGGATTCACCATTAAAAGTGAGCTATTCTGTTGAAAATACTGTAAGAACAGTACCTAATTATTCTCAATATGATATTTTAAATTCTCAGGAAACTATGAGTATTCTAAAAGAACTTGAAGGATATGGCGGAGATGGAAAAGGATTTTTGGAAATAGCATCATCTCTTAACGGGAGATTTGGTGGGGTATATAATATTTTGGCCAAACAAATTGATACTTATAATACAACAGGCGGACAATATGGTGTTAGAAATGATGCAGTTAGCCGTAATCAATTTTTAAAGAAATATGAATTAGGTAATACAGATTGGTTTAGTGTATTGTTCAGACCTTCTATTACTCAAAATCACTCTTTAAGCTTTTCAGGTGGTGGAAAAAACAATACATTCTATGCTTCTCTTGGTTATTATAGTGATCCGGGATGGACTATTGCTGATAATGTAAAACAATTAACATCTAACATCAAAGGAACATTTTTTCTAAATGACAGATTAAATATTACAGTATCTACAATGGGATCGGTACGTAATCAGCAGGCTCCTGGAAGTTACGAAAGCAAATCAGATCCTGTATACGGAAGTGTAAACAGAGAGTTTGATATCAACCCTTTTAAATATGTTTTAAATACAAGCAGAACTTTAAGACCTTATGATGATAATGGAAATCTAGAGTACTACAGAAACAACTGGGCTCCTATGAATATTATTAATGAGCTTAATAATAATATATTAGATATAAAAGTTAATGATATTCGTTTTCAATTGGATTTAGAATATAAAATAAACAAACATTTAACTTATAACCTAACAGGTTCAGCACGATACGCAAATACATCAAGAGAACACAAAGTTTATGAGGATTCAAACGTAGCGGCGGCCTATAAAGCAGGTACTTCGTTAAGTAAAGAAGGTGAAAATTCAATCGTTCAGGAAGCAAATATCTTTTTATATCAGGATCCGGATAATTTGACTGCACCAAAAGTATCTGTATTACCAAATGGTGGATTTTTAAGAAAATTTACCAATGATATGACTTCTTACAACATTAGAAATAGTGTTAACTACAGAAATACATTCAATGAGAAACATGAAGTAGAAGGTTTCTTTGGTACTGAGCTTAGATCAGTAGACAGAAACAGTGATAACTTTACAGCAGTAGGACTTCAGTTTGATAGAGGACTTACACCTTTTATTGATCCTAGGTTAATCAATAAAATTGTAAATGACGGAGATTCCTATTATGGCTTTGATGCTGAAAGAGAAAGAACTGTTGGTTTCTTCGGTAAAGTAGGATATACTTACGATCGTCGTTATACAGCATCTCTTACAGGTCGTTATGATGGTTCTAACAGACAAGGAAATAGCGGATCTAACAGATGGCTGCCAACTTACACGGTGAGTGGTAAATGGAATATTACTGAAGAAGGTTTTATGAAAAACAATAAAACGATAAACAATTTAGCATTAAGAGCTTCTTACGGACTTACCGCTACTGCTGGACCGGCTACAAACTCATTGGCAATCTATAAAAGTTTTATCACCAACCGCCTTTTCTTACAAAACAGAGAATCAGGAATATCTATTGATGAATTACAAAATGGTGATTTAACCTGGGAAAAACAATTTGAAACCAATATAGGTTTAGATCTTGGAATGTTCAACAACAGACTGCAATTTGTAACAGATATTTATCGTCGTAAAGCTTTTGATTTGGTTGATTATGTAACTACTTCAGGAGTAGGAGGAGAAAGTATCAAGCAAGGTAATAATGCTGATATGGAAACTAAAGGTTTAGAGATTGGTTTTACCACTCAAAACATTGTAACTCAAAACTTCAAATGGTCTACTACTCTTAATTTTTCTGTTTATGATCAGGAAATCACAAAATTACAGAACAAACCATCGGCTTTTAGTCTCGTAAACGGAAACGGAGGAAATGCATTAGGAAGCCCTAGAAACGCAATTTATTCTTATGAGTTTACAGGATTAAACAATCAGGGATTACCAACTTTTAGATTGCAGGATGATGCCAATAATAATATGACGGCTGCTGATTTTCAGGATACAAAAGATGTAACAAAATATCTGAAATACGAAGGTTCTATTGAGCCAAATAAATCAGTAGGTTTAGCGAATACATTTACTTATAAAAACTGGTCATTATATGTATTTATCGTGGGTTCAGGAGGAAATAAAGTTCGTTTAAATCCTGTATATGACAGCGTTTATGATGACTTAACAGTGTTTACAAAAGACTTTACTAACCGTTGGATAAATCCAGGTGACGAAAATATTACCAATATTCCTGTTATTGCTGATAAAAGATTAATAGAGAATAATGGAGGAACCCGTACGTTAGCTAAGGCTTACAATACATATAATTACTCTGATGCAAGAATTGCTGACGGTGATTTTGTAAGGTTAAAAAATATATCATTAGGTTGGGAATTTCCAAAAGATTTCAAGAAAAAATTAGGAGTAAGCACATTTACACTTAAAGGATCAGCAGTAAACCCTTGGTTGATTTATTCAGATAAAAGACTTAACGGTCAGGATCCTGAATTTCGTAACACAGGAGGTGTAGCTTTCCCAATCACATCTCAATACACTTTTGCCATAAACCTTTCATTTTAATATAATTGATTATGAAAAATATAAAAATAGTTTTATCTCTATTGATGCTTGTTGGTATTAGTAGCTGCGACGAGTTCCTTTCGGAAGTACCTGATAACAGATTACAAATTGATACCCCGGAAAAAATATCAGAATTATTAGCAGATGCTTATCCGGATGGTTCTTATATCTCGATTACAGAAAATATGACAGATAATGTATCTGATAATAAAGGTTCGCTTATAAATATAAACAACGAACAAAGTTATAACTGGGAATTGCAAGATGATCAAACAGACAGAGATACTCAGGGCTTTTACTGGAATGCTGCTTATAAAGCAATCGCTACAGCTAATCAGGCATTGGCATCTATAAAAAAACTGGGAGATACGCCAAATATGAATCCTCAAAAAGGAGAGGCTTTACTAGCAAGAGCTTATGCTCATTTTATGTTGGTTTCGATATGGTCTAATCGTTATAATCCTGCTACTGCAGCAACTGATTTAGGTATTCCTTATGTAACAGAGCCTGAAACGGTTTTACTTGCTAATTACAAGCGTAATTCAGTAAAAGAAGTCTTTGATTTATTGCAGTCAGATATTGAAGAAGGAATGAAATATGTGACTAATGATTACAGAACTGATTATTTAAAGTATCACTTTAATAAAGAAGCAGCTAAAGCATTTGCAGCACGTTTTTATACTATAAAAGGAGACTGGAAAAGAGTTTTAGAGCTTACAGAAGGATTAGGAAACAGACCTGTTGGCAAGATAAGAGACTGGCAAGCTTATACAACTTATGATTTTCCTAATAAACCAATTGAGTATGCTAAAAACACACAGCCTACCAACTTATTAATAGGCTCTCCAAGTTCTATTTGCGGTAGAGCAACAAGATACAACAGATTTGCTTTTACAAGAGCAAAAGAAAGAGACGAAATATTAGGTGTTCAAACGAACATATTCAACAAAAAATGGCTTATTGATATTTCAATTCAAGGAGCTAGCGGCGCGAACGTAGCTGTATACAAGTTTAATGAATATTTTAAATACACAAACCTGACAGCACAAATTGGTCTTCCGTATACAGGAGTAGTACTTTTTTCTAATGATGAAATGTTCTTAAACCGTATAGAGGCTCATGTCATGACAAATCAATTAGATATAGCCAACTCAGAATTAGAATTCTTTTTAGCGACCAGAACAACTGGATATGCGGCATCAGATGTGTTAACAAAAGAAAAAGTGTTTGCAAAGTATCCGGTTATTGCTGACGAATATACTCCTTTTTATGCACTGACGCCTGAGCAGACATCGTACATCAAAGCAATTACAGAAGCCAGAAGAAGAGAGTTTGTTCATGAAGGACAAAGATGGTTTGATATTAAAAGATTTAACCTTGTTATAGAACACGATACTTATAATTCTCAAGGTCAGATAATTAGAAAAAATGTATTGGTTAAAGATGATAAACGTCGCGCGGTACAAATACCACTAAACGCATCTAATAATGGAATTGAACAAAATCCAAGATAATTTTAATTTAAACTATTATGAAAATAATTAAACAATATAAAAAGTTAGTACTGGCAGTTGGAATTATCGCGCTTGCATCCTGTGCTCACGAAGACCAACCAACTGAGAGCTATTTAGATTTTACTCCAAAAGTAAAAACGGATTTAGATGTATGGATAGATCAAAATTATATAGATCCTTATAATATTAGTGTTCAATATGAGTGGAATCAAAATGTGGTAGAAGCAAACAGATTTTTATATCCGCCTGCTATTGAGAAGGTAAAACCTGCACTTGAAATCATTAAAAAAATATGGATAGACAGTTATAGTACTATAGGTGGAAAAGATTTTGTGAAAATCATCGCACCGAGAGATTTCGTTTTGGTTGGAGGAGTAAATGTAAATCCGGATGATATTTCGAACACTTTAGGATTAGCCGAAGGAGGAAAGAGAATATCTCTTTTTCAGGTAGATTATGTAAACAAAAGTAATCGCGCAAGTGTTACGGAATTTGTGCATACCATTCAGCACGAATATGTTCATATCCTAAATCAGACGAAACCTTTTGATGTGCAGGCATGGGCAAAAATAACACCTAATGATTATAGTTCAGATCCGTTTAGTATTTCAGATACTGAAGCCCGAAAACTTGGTTTTATCAGTGCTTATGCGAGATCAAATTATACAGAAGACTTTGCAGAAACTGCTGCAATAATTTTACTTCTGTCAAAAACAGAATATGATGCTTTACTTGCAAGTATTACAGTTCCTGCAGCAGTAACTGCTATTAAGAAAAAGGAAGCCATTGTAGTGCAATATTACAGAGATGCTTTTAATATCGATTTTTATGCGCTTAGAGATGAAGCTCAGAAGAATACTACGGATGTTTTAAATAATTAAAAATTTAACCAAAGAAAATTATGAAAACTAAAAATATATTTAAGTATTTGATGCTTCTTTTTTTGGCTTTGCAGCTAACTAGTTGCGTTAGTACAGAGGCTGAGCAAAAATTTGACGAAACGCCTACTGAACGTTTAAATAAGCAAAAAAAGGAACTAGATGATTTGTTACTTTCTCCTTCAGATGGATGGAAAGTAGTCTATTATACTGATGACAGCCAATTAGGTGGATTTACTCATTTGATTAAATTTTTACCAAACGGAAAAGTAGACATGGCTTCTGATTTTGATGCTGATACAGATATCCATAATAGTCAGTATGAAATTCAGTTAGGAAGTACAGTGAGTGTAGTTTTTACAACAAAAAACAAAATTCATTTATTGTCAGATTCTAATAATTCGCCACTTGCTGCAGGGAAAGGTTTTTTAGGTGATTTCCAGTTCTTGTACTATGGTCAGGAAAATAACGATCTTGTTTTTAGAACAAACCGAACCGTTAAAGAAGTTCGTTTTGTAAAAGCTACTCCGCAAGATTGGGCTGATTTAAAGAAAAACAAAGTGTCGATTGCTAATATGACAGGGGATATTAATAGCCCATTGTTTAGAATACTTGAAACTACCGATGGAGGAACAGTGAAAAAGTACGAATTTAATTTTAATGCTGTAACACGTTTTGGATCAGCAGCTCCATTAAGCGATGAGAATTCAGAAACTCTTAAAGTAGCTGTTGCTTATACGCCAACAGGAATAACAGTAAGACCTGCCGTGACAGTTGGAACTCAAAAATTAACAGATTTTGTTTATAACGAAACAGATAAATCTTTTATTGCAACAGGAACTGGCGGGGCTACTGCAGCTATCAAATTTACAAACGCACCACCAAGACCAACAGATGATTATAAACTATTTTTAGAAGGCGGTCCTCAGCTTACAATAGGATACATAGCTGCAAATTTAGCGACAGCTGCCAGTAATTCACCTTATGCTATCTCAATTTTGGATAAAGTAAATGCTACTTTGGCTGCCAATCAAAAAATCGCGAGAGTTCAGATCGCATTCAACGATCCTTTAAATGGTAATTATATTGCATATCAGTTTAACGGAGGAAAAGCAACGATTTATCATTTTTTCACCACTACTGAAGATGCAGTAAATAAAACCATAATCCTAACTGATGATGGTTGGCTGGGAGGAACTGTGGCGTCGAGAGCATTTTTGAAAATTTTAGATGATGAAATAACAAATCCTAAAGGATTGTATCTTAAAAAAGAAAGTTTCACCATTTTCTATTCTAATGTTATTTATACCTACGCAAGTGCAGCGACTCCGTTTAGATTAACAAATTATAGATTTTAATAGCTTAGTTTTTTTAGTTTTGAATGTTAGAGCGGCTCAATTGAGCCGCTTTTTTTGATTATTATATCTAAGTAAATTAGTATGTTTTGTAATTTTAATAGAATATTTTTCTTATATTTAGCTCTGAAAATCAAATGATTGTATTTGTTTTTTTGTCTGAAACTCAACAGGCATAAAAGGATTGAGTATACAAAATCAAACAATTAAACCATTATGTTAAAAACAATTTTAAATTTTAAAGGAGTAGAAGTTCTTAGTAGAGAAGAACAGAAAAATTTAATTGGCGGAAGTTATCGTGGCCCATTTCAGGACATTTGCACGACACCCTGCGCTATGATTATTTCTCCAAACAACCCATGCTTTGTAGAAGGTTGTGCAACTACAACTGTTCCGGAAGATCCTGATCCGTTTCCAGGACCTATTGTAATTGTAGGTTAAAAGATAAAGAAAAAATACTAATAGAATCAACCAGTAGAAATCACTACTGGTTTTTTGTTTTTAGAATAATCATTATCTGCTGTAATTTGAAATTTAAATGAATTGCAAATGTAATTTTTTTAAAAAAAGAATTATCATATATTTGACAAGTCATTAATAGCCCTGATAAAAATGAAAATCCTTTTGTTTTTTTCTTTAAAAAACAAAAGATTGAAATGTCCCGTCCTGAAGTTTCGGGATCGGGAGCAGGATTAGCTAAAAATAAATATTAAAATTAATTTTGAATATGAAATTACTAGAAGGAAAAGTTGCCATTATTACCGGCGCTAGTCGTGGAATTGGAAAAGGAATTGCTGAAGTTTTTGCAAAACATGGTGCAAACGTTGCCTTTACATACAGCTCATCTGTAGCTTCGGCAGAGGCCTTAGAAGCTGAATTAAATGGTTTAGGAATTAAAGCAAAAGGATACCAATCGAATGCGGCCGATTTTAATGAAGCCCAAACTTTTGTTGATGCTGTTTTAGCTGATTTTGGAACAGTTGATATTTTAATTAACAATGCCGGAATTACAAAAGATAACTTATTGATGCGTATGTCAGAGGCTGATTTTGATCAGGTTATAGATGTAAACCTGAAGTCAGTATTTAATATGACAAAAGCAATTCAGAAAACTTTCCTGAAACAGCGTGCAGGATCTATCATTAATATTAGTTCTGTAGTAGGAGTTTCCGGAAATGCCGGTCAAACCAACTATGCAGCTTCTAAAGCTGGTGCAATTGGTTTTACAAAATCTGTTGCCTTAGAATTAGGTTCACGTAATATTCGTTGCAATGCAATCGCTCCTGGGTTTATCGAAACTGAAATGACGGCAAAATTAAGTGAAGATGTAGTAAAAGGATGGAGAGAAGGTATTCCGTTAAAACGCGGAGGAAGTGCAGAAGATGTAGCAAATGCTTGTCTTTTCCTGGCTTCAGACCTGAGTTCATATATCACAGGACAAGTACTTAATGTATGTGGAGGAATGTTAACCTAAGAATAAATCTCAGTTTAAGTTTTCAGTAGCACTGATTACTGAAAACTGTCACTGAAAACTATAAAATATGACTACAAACACGATTCTATTATTATTACTTTCTTTAGTAATAGCGGGTGGGTTATCGTATTTTCAATATTTTTTTAAAGCTAAAAACAAATCCCGGGTGGTTTTGTTTTTGGCTTTTTTACGTTTTCTGGCCATATTTGGATTATTGGTTTTGTTGATAAACCCAATAATGACTAAGAATTCATTAGAAATAACCAAAACTCCTTTGGCTATTGCGGTTGATAATTCGAGCTCTATTGCTGTTTTAAAATCAGATAAAAAAGCGGAAGAATTATATCAGAAATTAATTTCGAATCCTGCGCTAAAGGAAAAATTTGAAATCCAATCGTATCAATTTGATGCTGATTTTAAACCTTCGGTCAAATTCGATTTTAAAGGAAAACAAACCAACCTTGATGAAGTGGCAAGGAATCTAAAAAGCATCAATAAAAACCTGATTTTTCCAACGGTTATTATCACCGACGGAAATCAAACTACAGGAAACGATTACGTATATCGTTTTGATCCTGTCAATAAAGTTTATCCTTTGGTTGTGGGAGATACAACCACTTTTCTTGATTTAAAAATCAACCAGCTTAATGTAAACAAATATGCATTTCATAAAAATAAATTTCCGGTAGAAGTTTTTCTGCAATATTCCGGAGATAAAAACGCAAATGCCGATTTTACTATTACACAAGGCAATACAATGGTAGCCAAAGAGAAAGTTTCTTTTTCGGCTTCTAAAAAAACAGCGACCTTAAATTTACTTCTGCCAGCGGATAAAGTAGGTTTGCAGATTTTTAAAGCCGCTATTTCATCTGGTTCAAAAGAAAAAAACAGCTATAATAATACTAAGAATTTTGCTGTTGAAGTTATCGATCAAAAGTCTGGTATTGCAATAGTTTCTGCCATAAATCATCCTGATATAGCTGCATTAAAACGATCTGTTGAAGTTAATGCGCAACGTAAGGTGGTTTTGGTTAAACCAAATGATATTAATCAGTTACAAGATGTTTCTGTTCTGGTATTGTATCAGCCAACATCTGCTTTTAAAGCTATTTTTGATAACAATAAATTAGCAGGAACAAATACCTTTATTATTACCGGAAACAATACCGATTTTAATTTTCTAAACCAACAGCAAAATAGTCTGGTTTTTAAAATGAGCGGACAAAGGGAAGATTATTTATGCGAATTTCAATCACAGTTTAACTTGTTTGCCATAGACAATATAGGTTTTGAAAATTTTCCACCGCTGCAAAATTTATTCGGAACGATTACAACAAATGGTAATGTATCTGTTTTGCTTTCATCAAAAATAAGAAACGTTTCTACAAATGCTCCATTGTTGGCTTTCGCCGAAAATCAAGGAAAGAGAACCGCTTTTCTTCTGGGAGAAAATAGCTGGAAATGGCGTTTGCAAAGTCATATCGACAATCAGTCATTTGAAAAATACGATGTTTTTATAGACAAGATCATTCAGTATTTAGCTTCGACAACCTCAAGAAAATCATTAGTTGTAACACATGAAAGCTTCTATAATTCGGGAGAAGCAATTGTAATCAACGCACAATATTTCAATAAGAACTACGAGTTCGACGAAAAAGCCAATCTTACGATTACAGTTACAAATACCGAAACGAAACAAGTTAAAAACTACGATCTGCTAAAAGGGAATAATTCATTCTCAGTAAATCTAGATGGATTAGCCACAGGAAAATATAACTTTACAGTAAAAGAATTAAATACAAACACCTCTTATTCCGGTCATTTTGAAATTTTAGATTTTGATATCGAAAAACAATTTGTAAATCCTGACGTTTTAAAATTAAAGCAATTGGCATTACAAACCAATGGAAAAGCTTTTTTCGAAGACCAGGCGGATGATTTGATCGAACAGCTTTTAGAAAATAAAGAATACAAATCGATAGAGAAAAATGTCTCAACCAAAACGCCGCTAATTGACTGGGTTTGGTTATTGATTTTAATTGCTATTGTATTGACTACAGAATGGTTTGTTAGGAAATATAACGGATTGTTGTGATGAAATATAATCGAATTCCTTTTGGCATTTTATAATCTTATGGTTAAAATTAAAAGTCTAAAATTATGAAAGTTAAATTCTTTTTTATTGTAGCAATTTTGATGGTAATTTTTTGTTTTTTTTCATTTTCAGAGAAAAATAATCCCAACAAAAGCAATCTTTCAGGAAACACGATTCAGCAACGTTTCCAACTGCCTCAAGGATTTGTGAGAGAAGAGGAATCTAAAACTTCGTTTGATTTTTTTTTGCGAAATCTTCCATTAAAACCATTGGGTTCAAATGTTTTGTATTTTGATGGAACTATAAAACCAAATCGAAACGTTTATGAAGCCGTTGTGGATTTACCCATTGGAAAACAGGATTTGCATCAATGTGCTGATGCCGTGATGCGTTTACGAGCGGATTATTTTTATAGCCAAAAACAGTACGATAAAATACATTTTAATTTTACAAATGGTTTTCGAGCTGATTTTAGTAAATGGGCCGCAGGCTACAGAATTGCAGTTAAAGGCAACAAAACAAGTTGGGTTAAAACTGCAAAGCCATCTGAAAGTTATGAAACTTATTGGAAATACTTAGAGACGGTTTTTATGTATGCAGGAACGGCTTCGTTAGAAAAAGAACTAAAACCAATTGATGTTTCAGACGTAAAAATTGGGGATGTTTTTATAAAAGGAGGCTTTCCTGGTCATGCTGTTATTATAGTTGATATGGCTGTGAATCCAAAAAATAATCAAAAAATCATGCTTTTAGCACAA
>Ga0116227_10000488_pt1 | contig 77038 bp, 46 predicted proteins | sample S1TSphgellanicum_FD_89693 | JGI IMG/M metagenome (GOLD analysis project Ga0116227, IMG submission 89693) | Host-associated microbial communities from peat moss isolated from Minnesota, USA - S1T2_Fb - Sphagnum magellanicum MG | ecosystem: Host-associated > Plants > Peat moss > Unclassified...
GTATTAACACAAATTTTTCAAGGATTTTATAGTACATCCATTACCACATTAACATATTAAACTTCCTTCTTACACCAAAAAAAAGAATCAAGGACCACTAATCTAAAGATAACATGTCTTCAATTAACTTTCCAAGGACTTTGCAATCCATCCATTACCACATTAATGCATTTAGACTACATATATGATTACACATATAACCTGGGTGAAAAGCCACTATCTATAGAAATAATGTATTAACACAAATTTTTCAAGGATTTTATAGTACATCCATTACCACATTAACATATTTAGACTCCATGCTTGCACATATAAAAGAAATCAAGAGCCACTATCTAAAGATATCATGTACTCAAATAACTTTTCAAAGCATTATGTAGTCCAACCATTAACACATCTATACATGTAAAGTGCAAAAGGAGGGACAAAAATGCAACATGCAAGCAAGATTTACACATACACATCACAACTATAAAGTCATCAAACTTCTTTGGTGACTACTATACATTTAAGTGAACCATTTGACAAAAAAAAGTCATGTTGTGAACACAATTCATACAATTTCCATTATAAAAATTATTTCCATTTAATATTAAAGATTTTTTTTTACTACAGGTACAAGTTGAAAATGTAGAAGTTGGTAAGAATTAAACGCACCTGAGTTGTTGGCCACTTCATAAATGGTAGTGCATTTCTAACCTCTAATCTCCATGTTATCAAGCCACAGTTTTCTTATACCATTATAAAACCACCAACTATTATGCATTTCTTCAACACATAATGAATCCACACACTTTGTGGATGTGTTGAAATGGACCATTGCACACCATGGATGATGAAGGTGTTTGTAAGATGTTAAGGTCTCTACCCATATTCATTCAAATGACAAACCACAAAATGAACAACCACCTACCCAAATGTAATATTAGAAATCACTTACATCAATTGTGGTTGTAAATTGGGAAGGAAGAGGGATGCTCAATGATGCTTTTAGCAAACCCCTTTAGACCTTTCTGACAAGTGTTTGCACACCAGTCTAATGCCGCTTCGCAAACTTGAGATTTTTTTGTATTTAAAAAAATTTGCTTGCTTCTCCATTAGACAATTTTGACACATGTTCATATTTTGCATTCCTTGCATTTGCTAACAACTTAAAGGCATGCACCACACCCTGTTGACTATCCATTGCCCTTTGTGTTGGTGCTTTCACTTCTATAAAGTCGCCATCACCTAAATCCTTTAATTTTGTAACACATACATCTAATTGTTGTTCAGTGTCATGTAACATGTTGTTGTGATCTTCCATTTGGCTACGAGCCCACACAATTGACATCTTTGTAACTTCCTTGCCCTACTCCACCACAAATATGGATTCTTTCGCCTCTTTTAGCCTCTTTTGTGCGTACTTTATGTATTGAAGAAGCTCCTTTGAAACACCTAGATCTTAAGCACCAAAACCCCCCAAAAAACTTGTGTTATCATTTTAACCTTAAGTTTGGTCCAATTTTTGAAATGTAATGCAAGTTGTAGCAACTTGATTTCCAAAAGTTCAAAAAACTTGTGTAATTTCAACCTTCAACTTTGACAGATTAAAATGTAGTAGCTGGAAGTAAGGAAATCCATAAAAAATTCAAGCAAGATTTAGGTTTACAGTATTCATCTCCTCCTTGAGCTACAACTTGAGCTCGAAAGTCCTCATGTTTCAAATCATCAAATTCACTATTGGCAACTTCATCATCACTAAACAAAGAATTTGTATTTGCAGATGCATTGGATGCACATGACTTGCACCTTTGTTCTTCAACATATGTCCATTTAGCATATCTTGCCCAATTCATCTTCTGTTGTTTCTGTTCATAAACAATTCTTTTTTCCATTCCAAATGAAATGAGTGGTGAAGCTGGAACATAGGGTTTTTTATGAACAATCATGAACAAGGTTTCAACCTTTGCTATCACCACAAGGTCTTCACAATGAGTATAACTATAACCATTTCAGTTCACAATAGGACCAAAAACCTTTGTGACCTCTTCTAAACTCAAGTCTCTTGGAATCTTGATGCACTTGGGATTTAGACCCTCACAACACAAACCATATTTTTCAACAAAATCTTTTGTGAATAGAGGTTTCCCATTTGACAATTTTGGCACTTTGCAATAAAGAGGTGTAGTAAACCTAGTGCGATGACCATGTTCCCCTTCAAGTTTGATTTTTCAAGGGCGTGTGATCTCATTCCTCAAAGGTGTGGGCAAAAAAATGGCCATATCTTTCCTTACAATACATGTATAGGTCATGTGTCCTTAGTGGGTATAATTAATACGTGTAAACAATATTAAAACTAACTACACATTAAGAACACTGAAAATTGTTTGATGACTTCCTCATGTAAAGTTAAAACATGTGGAGCTGGAACATCAATGAGAGAATTGTAAAATTGCCGTGCACAAACATGAAAAAAGTTGTGACTGCACGTTTGTGTCATTTATGCATGGCAAGGTTGAAATTTGAATTACATGGACCTTTCCTAGTGTAGATGGATGGCTAGGATTAAAACTACTATGTGATCCAACAAGATATAATTCTTAGGCTCAACAATAAAAAACTGAAAAAGGACTTAAAAAAGGATTACTAATTTGCCAAAACTGATCCACCATAGTATGGTTTTAACCTTGTATGAATGCCTTGGTTTTATTGTGTGGCAGTAGGTATAGAAAGGATATTGTGAAAATTTTTGTTTATTTTTTAAATTATAGATTTAGAATTGGTGAGGAAATTTTGTGAGGGATTAAATAATTGTAAGGATTTAAATTTGTGGCAATGTTTCCCCCCCAAGGATGAGTAGTAGAATGGTGACAAACATAAATTGAATAGTAACCCAAAGTTTGCAGAAACAATTAGACTAGGTAGCCATGCAACAAAATGAAGACGAAAATGTAGTAGAAAGAGAACTGCCATTTGCAAGTGATGTAACGCAATTTCATACTCTTGCAAGAATACCATACACCATGCCAAGAATACCTAGGATAGAGGAGTAGCTTGTAAGGTATGGGATGCCGTTTGTAGTAGTTATGGAACTTCAGGAAACATACACTAGCAGAACAATGAGGCGACCCAATGTTTGAATGAAGCTCCTATTAAAGGCAGAACCTCCAAAAGTTGAACCAGAGGGATGGGGAGATAATGCATTCAAGGTTACCTGTGCATATCTACAACGAAAAGAATGGGAAAGAACAAAGATGAGTCTGTCAACCCAAAGACATGGCACTTTGTATAGATCTAATGTGATATTACATACATCTCAACAATTATAGAGAGGGATGGAGACAAGATCCATTGACAAAGGCTCTGCTTAGTAATTTGTTTCACTTCAATACCAATAACACCATGAAGAATGGGATGAAGACTTGGACAACGATGAAGTTGAACAAGTGTTACCACAATATGTTAAAATTATATTATAAAGTGAGGATTTAAAGAAATAGGCTTTTGTAATAAAAACAATGTATTAAATCAAGGAGGAACATCGAACTAAACATAACACTCAACCAATCATGATTGTTGGTATTAAAATATGACAGGTGGATCGAGTGAATGTATTACAAACCCGTGAGTCCAAGATCAGACTCAACTATCAACATCAATTATTACCAAGAGAACAAATTTGGAGTAGATCTAGTCAAAATGCAGATTGACATTATAGGATCACCATTAGTTACTGTAGTTTCTACATATAGGAAGATCATTCATTCATAGATTGTCTATTTATTGAACGAGATGTATGAGATGCAATGATTAATCATTTCCATATTCAAGCACAAAATCACCAGAATCTAGAAGATGATCATAACCTGTTGGTTATTCCACAATACATGGTAACAATAACACAATTGCAAAACTACAAAAATTTATGTAGCACCATTAAGCATGGTGATGTATGGAGGACACTTTTAGAGGGTTTAAAATAGCCCAATTCACCAAGCCATGTCATTTCGTGTTAGAAAGAGTAAGGATGATTACTAACCATCTTGCTTTAAACCACATTTGACTTACAATTCTTAGAAGTACATAATTTGTGTTTGGAGTAAGGAATATAATAGGGTAAATGCAAGGTAAAGTGACTCATTTTTTACATTGTAAACTTGATTTTTGCAAGTATTTTGTGTTAATTGTTTATGGAGTGTAGTCACAATAACATGTAACATAGCAAGTGTAATGTTTGTTTGGCTTTTTCATATTTTTAAATCATAAATTAATTTGATTTTCAAATTATAAGATTTTTTTATATAATTATATTTGTAATATATCATGGGAACATGTGAATTAATTTGAAATTAATCCAATAAGTAAACAATTAACAAAAGCACTCATTAAACATTGTAACGCTTATTGTTAAAAAGTAAAAGGATTTGTAAATGGATTTGAATTTTTTAAATGAATTTTTTTTCCAAATTTTTAACATAAACCTTGATATAGTATGAATTTTTTTTTTTAAAAATTAAAAGATTTTTTCGAAGATTTTTTTGAGAATATTCCAATCATGAAAGTAATAAAAAAGCAAGCATGTGTGGCTTGTGTTATCCTATTTGCACCCTATGGTGAATGATTTTATTTTAAATACATTGAATGATAAGTCATTCTAGATTAACAACTTGATTATGAAGCCATTTACACAATTATTTTTTGAAAGTAATGCATTATTTATAAATAGTGGACTTTTGAAAAAAACATTAAATTAGTCAATTGACTAGATTGTTAAAAAAATCAAGAATTCATATTGAATTCCATTCCAAATTATTTATTGTGGTTAAACATGGGTTGAAAAATTAAATCATAAAGTTAATTATGAAATCATATTTTGTGAAACCTTAACCAAATGGTGGTTATGAAGTTTTGAATGGTCAAAATTGAACCTTGTTTTCAAAAGTCCTTTTGAATTGAATTATTTTTGTTTTAATTTTGTCCCCCATGGGTACATAATTGGGATACTTAAATGGGCTTTTATTCTTATGGACTTTATGGGTTTTTCTTTTAGGATTTTCAAAGTGATTTCACCATACCAGCTAACAACCATATTTTTCAGCATGGGTTTGATTTAGTTTTAAAAGGTTTCCTAAGTGACTAAAACTAAAATAATCAAAGATTACACTAATGAAAACCTTAGGAATTGAAACCATATCCACATGGATCATTTATAAAAACTTGTTGCGATTTTTATGAAAGTTATATTTGCTTAAAATGAGCCACTAAACTATGCATTTACCCAACATTATCAGATCCCACAATGTTAAACAACAATGGCATACAAATGCATGAAGACTAATATCACAATTTCTTACAACAATTAGTAATGGGGTATAAGAAGTTCTTGTGACAATTGCACACCCAACCATATTTGTGCCCATAACTTTGGTCAGATATCTAATATCTACAAGGAATGATGGAATCCATGTAATACTACAATAGAGTTCATATAAAACTTATTGAAAGCTTAAAAGTAAACCATTATAATGGTTTTAAATCAATACCTATAAATTATGGTGCCAAAAAACCTATAATAGTAGACCTTGATGTGGAAATACAAGTAAATTTATTATCAAAGACACCTTTTCACAAAACAATTATTACTAAATTTGTCATTAGACTTAGGAAACGATCCCCCATAACCCCTAAGAGGTGTTATAATAGGAGTTGTGCAATGTGTAGTACTCTTTCAGGAAACCACTAAATTATCCTAAGTATAAAAAAGATTTTGATTCGGATGCTCATGTATAAGTATTCAAAGTTATTATCAATTAAAGCTGACAATGAAACAATAGATGAGGAAATAGTTAATTTGTTCAATTTTACATTGAGAGATAACACTTATAAGCTAAATTAGGATTACCTAAGCCAAAACCTACTCCTTATAATTTGTGGATGGTAGATAAAACTACAACCAAACTAGTAGGATTGATTAAGGATCTAAGGATGTATGTTCATAGCATACCATACATAGCTACATTTACAGTCTTACAAAAAATTGTTGTAGTTCCAATTATTCCATGTTGCTTGGTAGACCTTGGTTTAGAGATGTTAAAGTAGCACATGATTGGGGAATAACATGATCACAATACAAGGGAATGGTATAGTTTGAACCATAGTTGTGACTAAACACTTGGGCACTAACTTGAAAAGACTAAAGGTTTTCCTGTGCTTTGGTTATTAGAATGGCATTACAGATGAAGAAGAAGATCTAATGTTTGTTAATGAACTTGAACTATTTTTTATTGGTACAATTAGTTTGCCATTAGAAAATCTAGAATAGTGGTAGTTAATACAATTTAGATTGAGAGAACTATAAAAACTATAGATTCCAGAGCAAAGCCTTCTTGTGATTTCAAAAGTAGTGCTTAAACCGTTTTGGATAAGAAACCTAAGGTTAAATTAGAAGATAAGGTGTATCCTGAAACCTATTATCACCACACCCTAGGTCAAGTGCAAGTTGATGAGACACCAATGAAGGTTCAAGTATAAGAACTATAGATTATGGGTTGGACCTTAATAGAAGAACAACAGTATTGATCAATTTGGAAACAATAGAAAATCCTTAGACAATCAAGGTGAATGTAGCTCAATTGACATGGAAGAACATGAATTCTTTGAAGAAATTGTTATTAAAATACAAGGACATGTTTCCATGGACTTAAAAAGACTTGAAAAGTATACCTCCGGAATTGGCACAACATCGTATTGAGTTGGATAAATCAATTCCACCATCACATCAAGCTAGGTACAAAATGAATCCAAATTATGTTGTAGCTATTAAGTAGGATATAGACAAATTGTTAACACCATGATTTATCCAACCTATAGAATAAGCCACATGGTTATCACTAATTGTGGTAGTACCCAAGAAGAATGGAAAACTCAAAATCTATGTAAATTTCAGAAAATTGAATGTAACTACTAAGAAAGATCCTTACCCTTTGCCATTCATAGATGAAGTTCCAAATACAATTGTAGGGCATGATGTTTATTCCTGTTTAAACGGATATTCTAGATATCACCAAGTATCTATAACACTAGAGGATAGATACAAAACAACCTTTGTAACAAATTGGGGAGCTTTTACTTGGGTAGTAATGAAGTTTGGAATAAAAAATGGACCTACCACTTATTAAAGGGTAGTGAGCAGAATTTTCAAAAATTATTTAGACAAATTCATGAAAATCTTTCTGGATGATTTAATTGTCTATAGTGATATGGACATTCATTTGCAAAAACTCAAACCATGTTTTCAAAAGTGCAAGGAATTTGGGATTAGTTTAAACCCAAATAAACGTGCCTTTATGGTATTTTTAGGGATGATACTTGGGTTTATTTTTTCCAAAGAAGGTAAATTACTAAATCCTAAGAAAATCCAAGCCATAGTTTAGATGCATGTACCCACGAATCCATAATAGATTTAGGTGTTCAATGAAATGGTTCAATTCTATAGATACATCATCAAGAATTTTGCATTCATAATGGTTGTAATTACCAAACTCATGAGGAAGACATAACAATTTTTGTGGACTTCAAAATGTCAGGCAGCATGGGAATTAATTAAATAGAATATGTAGAAGCATTTATTTTAATATTTCCTAATTGGGATGTTGAGTTTCATGTGCATACATATGCATTTGTTTTAGTTACACGTGCCATGTTAGCCTAGATTTAATAGGAAAACATGACCAGCTTGTTGTTTATGTTTTTAAATTATTAAACAATGTTGAAAAGAACTATAATACCACAAAATGTGAAGCATTAGTGATGGTATTTAAATTGCATAACTTCATACATTACCTGTTGGGTAACAAGTTTGTTTTTTATGTAGATCATATGGTTTTGGTCTATCTAGTAAACAAACCACATGTCTCAAGACGTATTACTAAATGGTTACAACTATTTTTGGAATATGAGTTTATTGTAGTATACAAACTAGGCCATACACATGTAGTAGTCAATGCATTATTTAGACTCTCGAACAATACAAAACTGACTAGGGTACTTGATAAAACTATACATGTCTCACTATTCATGTTATAACTAGTATGGTTGGAAGAGGTAAAAAATTATTTGCAGATAAACAAATGTTTAGGATATTGACCAATACACAAAAACAATGGTTGACAAGAATAACAAGACCTTTTACTTTATAAAAAGGTATCTTGTATCGCATGGGTCAAGATGTCCAACAAATTTAGACATTGTGTAACCATAGATGAAGCACATACGATGTTATGGGAGTTTCATGAAGGATTTGGTGGAGGCCATTTTGTTGCAGACATCACTACCAAGAAGATTTTTGATGCAGGATATTGGTGGCCCAAGTTATTTCATGATGTTTTTGAAGTTTGCAAATCTTGTGATGCATGTTAAAGAGTTAAAGGTTTAATAATGCAAAGTTTGGTTAAATTGGTTACAACTTTACCAAAGGAACCATTTGTGAAATGGGGATTGGATTTTGTTGGACTAATCAAACTTACAAGATAGTTTACAAGTAACAAGTACATTTTTGTAGCTAGCCACAAATTATGCTACCAAATGGGTGGAGGTTAAAGCACTTAGAACTAACATTGTTGCTGTCACAACAAAGTGACTGTATGAGTGTATTTTAATTAGGTTAGGCTATCCATTAACCCTAGTAATGGACCAGGGAGTTCATTTCATCAATGATATTATTAAGTATCTTAGTGATCATTTTTGTTAAAACAAGTGAGTTCTACTACCTATTATCCACAAGGAAATGGACAGGCAAAATCAACTAACAAGTTCATTCTTAATCTCATTATTAAGTTAATTAGTGAAAACAAGGTAGATTGAGATGAACATTTACCCATTATGCTTTTCTCATACAAAACAACTTATAAAATAGTTATAGGGTATATTCCATATTAGTTAGTGTATGGATTGCATCCTTTCATGCCCATAAAATATGTTCTGTTGACATTTAATGGGGACCATAGAAATGTAAATCCTGTCAAAGTATTAACTAACAAATTAATAGAGTTGGAAAAACTACAAATTAACATATTATAGGCCAAGGAGACTATTGGGAGTCAACAATGGAAGAATGTTCTATGGAGCCAATAGAAGTACACATAAAAGCGGTTCAAATTTAGAGATCATGTACTTTGGTTTCCAAAAGGATAAAAAACACATATTAGGAATTTACCAAGTAGTGGTTTGGTCCATACAGAGTACAGTTCTGCCTACCAAGTAACACTATGCTTTTGGTGACTTTAGATAAGTTTGACTCGAACCTTGTATTTATAAATGTGAACAAGTTGAAACCTTATCAATTTTTGGATGAAGAAACATAGATTATAGATCAACTTGAATTAGTGTATAGGGAAGGATGATGAAATATTGAGATGGATGATAAGGAAAATGAGGATGAATATGTGTTTATGGTACAAATGGTACTAATCAATGGAACTTCTATGCAACAAATGACTGACATTCTTGTGAAGGTCGAATTGGATGAAAAGCATTTGGTGATAGATGGTAGTGCAAGATTTGCCATTTTAAATCCCAAAACCTTAATGGGTACAACGACACATCAAGGGGCGTAGGAGGTAGTGGCATCGAATTAACATGATGTCAATTGTGAACAATTGTTTTTTGTTAAGTCTTCTAATCCTCATCCATTATAGCAAATTAAAATGAACGACAAGAGCTTAGTAGCACTACTACAAAATGTGGGTGCGGTTCATTAGTCCTTATTCACTAGACTAGTGAATTTACTACTTTCCAACTAGTCCCCAGTTACTAAAGCTAGTGAATTCACCCAAAATCTAGTGAAATCACTTAGTGTACATGGACATTTTTTGTTGTAGTGTAAAAAAACTTAAAAGAATTATTCGAGAAAAGGAAGAAGAATGTAGAAATTTGATTCATCAAAAAGGGTGAGAAACATAAGAAATGTGTATTGTAGATTTGCAAACGTAAGAGGCAGGCCACACTACACATTTTGGAATTACAAATCCAACATTGTTTCAAGATCGATCTCCAACATACACAAAGAGTGATGCCAAGAGGTGGCTACGTTTTTTGAGAAAATGCAAAATTTCAAGAAGTGGAAACCATGGTGTTGATGGATTCAAAGGGCAAGGATGAAAACAACCTTCGTTTTTTTCAAGCATTGAAATATGTGATGGTTTTCACACCATAAATAATTGTAGAATTTACACCACTAATTGTTTCAGGTTCAAGTCAAAACCTAATTTGTCTAAGTTTGAGAAGAAGAAGCAAAGAGATAATATAATGATGCGTTAGGCTAGGTCTGTGTTTTCACCAAAACCAATAGAATAAACATATATTCAAGAGTTGGAGAGAATTACAACTTGGGTCAGTATGGGAAAGGATGAAAAACAATGGGTGTCAAAAGCAAGATTGGCAAGATTGTTTCAACTATAGTGGAAAACGCCACACCACGATTAGTTGGTGGAGTTTTTCAACACTTATCAAATTAAGTGAAAAACTATATATGCAAAGATGGGAGAGAAAACTATTGCAATTGATAAGCATCTAATTGCAAATCTCTTCAAGATTTCCAACAAAGGTTGGAAAGAATACAAGCAAACAAACAAGCAAATTATAGAAGCCATGCTTAAGTGTATTGCCTTGCCAGGAGCATATGTGAAGATTAAACAATGGAGTGTTAGTAAGATGAAGTGACCCTATGAGATTCATTTCCTTACACTCATTCATGACATTTACCAAAGGGATAAGGTTTGTTATTTTAGTAACAAAAATCTTATATTAATCATGATAGCTATGTAAGGAAAGGGAGTAAATTGGGTAGACATTTTGTTTAAGCAATTGTAGAGAGAATTCATGAGATGGACAACTTCTTAGACTAAGATCATGATGGTAACAATCAAGGTTGATCCAAAGAAAGATGTTTGTCATTCAACATTAATTATTGAGATTTTGATGTAACATTTCTTCCCCAACACAACTCAATAGATTCCACCAAAAGATGTACCCACTGGAGTATAGGATGTTTCTACATCAACGGTCAATACCTCAAAATTGAGTGAGTGACTACATCAAGTTAAATGACCTCTTACTTCACCTAGCAGATTACCAAAACAAATGCAGGCCAAGGAGTAGAGAATTGTAGAAGATTCATAGGAAGAGGAAGAAGAGGTGAGACCTTTGATGATCAAAAGAAAGAAGTAGATGCGAGGAGCACTTCCCAACCTAGAATTCTTGGCATCCCATGCAAAACCAAGACCACAACAACCTCAAGAGGAGGCATAACAACTTGCATTAGCTGCAAAGATTCCAAATCTAGAATAGGTGGCCAAAGAAGAACCACAATTACAAGATTAGGTTGCTCAATAGGTTCCATCACTTGCAAATTTAAACATCACAAGAGCACCAAAGGGAGAGATTTATATCTCCAAAAAACAAACCCAACTAGGTGGTTTCCATCACATTCATCATCTCCCCAACATAATCAACAAGAGGTTCGGTTACAAACCATGGAACCAATTACAAATCAAGAAGGTAGACCATCATTTTCAATAGGGGTGTATGAGTTAGGGGATAGATTTGGCACATATAGGAGTGTAGGGCCATTTGCAGAAACATCTAGGGCACAACTTTAGTTTTTCAGACGCCACACATAGGAGGATCATTACTTCAAAAGGTAGAAGAGGATTTGCGAATTGTAGGACTACTCTAGCATGTGGCAAACTATAGTAGGAAAATGGAGTAGACTAGAATTGAGTTGTTAGGATTCAAATTGTTGTGCGAAAGGAATGAAGTAAAAAAGCAAAAGTTGGAAAATAAAGTCATAATTACACAACAAGAAGTTCAAGATTTACATCATCACATCCGTGCAACTGAAATTTAGATCAATAAGACATTTTAGACCAAGGAGAATGAGCTAAACCAATTGAAGATGGAGCTTATTATGGTAAAACGAAGGAAGGCAACTTTGTAATAGTAGATGCAATTGTTTGAGATAATCAAGGGAGAAATTTTTTTGTTAAAAGCAAATTAGGACATAGAAGATGCCAAATATTGGGTTGTGAAAAAAGAAGCGGATGATTTGGAGATTAGATGTATAGCTTTGTAACAAGACAAAGAAAGTTTCCAATGATAGGTGTAATTACAAGAAACAAAAATTATGAAATTCAAGGAGGAGCTTTAGAGTACTGTGCATCAACAGGATGAAGTTGTGCATAAAAAGGACAAAATCTAGGCTATGTAATAGATCAATCCAGAAGTTGTAATAAAATGCAACAAGGCTAAACAAAGTCATGAATTCAATCACAACCATGGAGCCAAATTTGTCCAAGCATAGATTTGAAGGAATATGATAATTTGTTGATGCAAACATTACTAAAATTCCTATTTTTTCAAACTAACCTAGTTGATTGGATGGGGTTTTTTTTACTAGAGGCTAAGAGCTTGAATGATAATGGGTATCATTTGATTAGAGTGATCGATTTGACAATTAGTCAAATTAGTGTTCTAGTCAATAAACCCACCTATTATATTCAATCAATAGAATTAACTAAATAGGCTTGGTCAAAATGGCCAATGGCTTAGTCTAAAGGGCCAATTACAAATTCTAGTACTAGTTGGATATCTTGGGACTACATGTAACATTTTGATTATGTTTGACCAATTAGAAAAAAAATTGAAAAATGTAAAAGTTAGCTCATCATAACTAAATGAATCATGATTAAATTAATTATCGTTAAGCTAATTATATATATATGGTTTATCTAACTATGGTTAAATTGACTATATTGAAATTAATTATGGCCCAAATACCTATGAAAAAATAAACTAAAGTTAAAACTAACCATAACTAATCTAACTATGGTCAATTTAATAATAGGTGGTTTAGCCCTAGTAACTTTATCCATGATAATTAGTTTAGCATAATTAATTTAACCATTAGTAGTTGGGCCATTGTTGGTTTTGGCATAAAGGTGTAAAGAAGATAACATAAGCCACACCGACCTGTTTTTTGACTATTTTTGTGATTATTTTGGGGAAACATTCCTAAAATATTCTTAGAATATTTTTGAAAAAATAGTCAAAAAAATCTTTAAAATTAATACTATTTATTAAGGTTTATGTTTAAAATTTGGCAAAAAATGTCATTTTCAAAAAAATTCAAATCTAATTAAAAGTTCTTTTACTACTTAAAAACAAATGTTATAGTGCTTAATGAGTGCTTTTGTTAAAGTTTTACTCATTGGAGTAATTTCAAATTCATCCCATGATAGATTAAAAATACAACTATAAAAAAAAAAAATTATAATTTTAACGTCAAATTAAATTATGACTTTTGAACATGAAAAACCCAAGCAAATGTTACATTTGCTACGGTACGTGTTATTGTGATTGCACCTATAACGAATTTAACCATGTTTATTATAAGCATAATTAAATTAACTATATTTATTTTAACATATTAATTATTTTACTCTAATAAAATTTGACCATAAATTAATAGACCCATAATTAATTTGAGGCTATTGTTAATTTAGCCCTGGTTGGTTTTGCCATAACTATTTCAAAAAAAATTATTTTAGCTGTAATTATTTCATTCACGTTTATTTTAACCAAATTCATTTTACTCATGGATAGTAGTTTAACCATGGTAAGTTTTAACATAATTATTTAAACTTTTTTGATTTTAACCATAATTGTTTCATTCATGTTTATGTTAGCCATAATTAAATTTTTCATTTATCAATTTAGCCATATTAACTTTATTCGCGGTTAATTTAGCCAAAATCATTATTTTAAATTAGTTTAACCATTTTTTGTTTAACCATGGTTAATTTTGCCATAATTATTTTAACCATTTTGATTTTATCCATAATTATTTCATTCATTTTGATTTTATCCATAATTAATTTTTTCATAATTGGTTTTGCCATAAAATATTTATTCATTAGTTAGTTCAATCATATTAACTTTATTAGTGGTTGGTTTAACCATTTCTAGTTTAGCCATGGTTAATTTTGCCATAATTATTTCAAACATTTTGATTTTAACTATAATTACTTTATTCATGTCTATTGTAGCCAAATTTATTCACTCATGGTTAGTTTAACCATTTTGATTTTAACCATAATTACCTTATTCATGTTTATTTTAACAATAATTAATTTATGCTTAGTTGGTTCAACCATAAAATATTTATTCATTGGTTAGTTTAATCATTTCTAATTTAGCAATGTTGGTTTAACCATAAAATATTTGTTCATTAGTCAATTTGGTCATATTTATTTTTCTCATGGTTAGTTCAACCATTTCTAATTTAGCCATAAAATATTTATTCATTAGTTAATTTAATCGTTTTTTAATTTAGCCATGGTCGGTTTTAAAACAAAATATTTATTCATTGGTTAGTTTAGCCGTATTTACTTTATTCATGGTTAGTTTAGCGATATTTATTTTATTCATGATTAGTTTTAGCCATTTTTGGTTTGGCCATGGTTGGTTTAGCCATAAAATATTTATTCATTGGTTAGCTTGGTTATATTTACTTTATTCATAGTTAGTTTCACCATATTTATTTTACTCATGGGTAATTTAACCAATTTTAATTTAGCCATGGTTGGTTTTGCCATAATCATTTTACCCAAAATTAATTTAGTCATGGTTATTTTTTGTAATTATTTTAATTTTTGGTTGGTTTTGCCATTATTAATTTAATAATCGTTAATTTTTCCATAATTACTTTAATGGCGGTTGGTTTAGGCATTATTATTTTACCAATCAATAGTTTTGCTATAATTAATTTTTCCTAGGTTAAATTAGCCACCTATTTAACTTATGTAATGTAAGTATGTGGTTAAATAGCCTAAATATAAGTAGTTTATATGTAGGTGTATTTATTTATACATATCGTATCTATACTCCATTTATTTACTTATATTTTACCCTATAGATGATTTAGTTATATAAGCTAGGGTAAGCCATTTATATACCTATGATAAATTACTAGTTGGTTAACTAGTTATTTACCTAAAATACAGTAATGAATGTGTAATTAAGTAGTTTAATATTAATTATTATAAATACATTATTGATAATATATAATGGATTAGGTCAAATTTGTAAAGATTAATTATAATTTGGTTGTAATTATTAATTATAATTTAAAAAATAAACATTAACTATTATTAATTTTTATTTTAACTTAATTAATATACATATGTACCTACCTCTTTATTTATTTATTTACTTAATTTATGTATTTTACGTAGTTATTTAGGAATAATGTTGTGTGAACTAAAAAGACATAGTGTTATGTGGACATGAAAATGTTTCTCCCTTCCAAAAGTTTGTCCCATATTGTTTGTCATCCTTTTTAAGTGGTTAGTAATATAAATAGATGGACCATAAGCATCCATGACATAAGAAATATTTTAAAAAGGAAGGCCATTTGGCATGAGCTAATTGAAAAGGCTCAAACTGAAAGGCTAAATTCAAAATGAATTAGCATTTTCCTATTTAAGTCATCTAGGTGTAGGCTTAATTTAGGTGGTGTACATTTAAACTTAGTAAAGGTCATAACTTAGGTTGCTTTATCTTATTTTAGGCTTCTATATCTAGTTGTTAGTTATAGCTTCCTAGACCTAGGCCTAGGAGCTTAGGTTGTAGGTTCCTAGCCATAAGTACCTTAAGAGTAGGTATTTAATTTTAGGCTTAACCTAGGTTGCTTAGGTTCTATCCATGTGGCATAGCCTAGTGGCTAATGTTTAAATGTCACGTGGCACAACTTAGTGGCCAATGTTTAAACACCACGTGGCATAGCCTAAATGACCAATGTTTAAATGCCACATGGCATAGCCTAAATGACTAATGTTTAAACACCACGTGGCATAGCCTAAATGACCAATGTTTAAACACCATGTGGCATAGCCTAAATGACCAATGTTTAAATGCCACATGGCATCACAAAGGTGGCCAATGTTTAAATGCCACATGGTTTAATTTGGGTGACCATTGTTTAAATGCCACATGGCATTTAATTAGTCAAAATGGAGTTTGACTAATCAAAAAATCATTTGACTATGGTATTAACTAGTAAAAAGGACTAGTAAAAAATGCCAACCTAAGCTTGGTCAAAAAGTATACGACCTAGTCACAATGGACAAGTTCAAAGTGATTAAGAGGTTTTTTTTACGCCTATCCAAAATAGGTATTTTTTGACCAAAATTTCTAGTAAAAAAAATTAGGATTTCTAGTAGTGAGAACATAATTTTAAACACGAAATGAAAGTCTTTGTAGTTGCAGGCATTTAATGTTCGCATCTGGTGGAATTTAGTTCAAGATATGTTTTAGATAGATTTGTAAACCTTGTTTGATAAACATAAGGAAAATGAAGCCAACTCTAGAAGAAGGCTTAAAACATACAAGGAAACATATCTAGAGTTCAAATATGACTCACCTTCTACAACTCTTGAGGATAGTTTCAATATTTCAAATTTTAATTACAATGAAGTAGGTCCAAGTGGAGAGGTTCAAGAAGTTCAATCAAGCTCACCTACAGACTTGAAGGGAGGAGATATTACAAAGGATGATGTGAATGAACAAATTGTAGCACAAGTTGAAGAATAGGTTTCAATAAAAGTCTCAGTAGAATAAGAAGCACAACATGTATTTACTCACATAGAGTCATTAGGTTATGTTACAATTGTTGATGTTTCTTTAACCACCCAGTTTGTTACAACAATTGCAACAATTCAAAACTTTCGAGAAAAACTATTTTCTGAAATGTTTTACATAAACCTTGACATAATAGTATAAAGAAAATTTTCAACATTTAAAAAAAACATATTGAGGACTTTTGTGAGAATATTTCCTCAAAAGCAATCTCCTAAACATGTGAATGTGGTTCATGTTATCCTATTGGCACCTTGCTATTAATTAACAAAACTATAAAGTTGTTCAAAATTTAAAAGATGGAGTAAACACACATCTAGTGGGGCCACACTAATCTAAAGTGGTGATGGTAAAAGATATTGTGTGCACCTTTGCATCTTCACAAGTTATTAGTAGTAGTGGGAAAGGCAAAACTAAATTGTTTGGTCTAGATAGAAGAAACATAAGAGAACTATTATGCAAAAGATTCTATTAAACACAAATTAGGATGCATTTTAGTTGAATTACAAGATAATAAGAGGTTTGATTGTTTACTTGAGAGTTTGAAAAAAATTGTATTACAATGGTGGATTGACCATTCTACCGTCTCTCCCAATAAAAAAAACATGGTAAGGATATGCATAAGAGTCAAGCTTTATGAAAGTTACACAACACATTACCTATAGGTGTCACCAATGGCAATATTGTTATCTTGAATCTTCTAATTTTGTTATTGTTTTTCAATAGAATTTCATTTGTTTGTTCATGCACAAACCTAATGAAGTTTGACATATAAAATTTAAATGTTGTTGTCACCTATAATGATTTTGTTACATCCTTATCAACTCTTTGATTTTTTGTAAAAGGATTGAAACATATGTTGAATTTGATTATTTTGCCTCAATACCAAGACCTTTTGTTCTTGTTGTTGCATAGAAACAATTGTGCATGTTGTTTTTCTCTTTTGCTCACGATTGTCTTTTCTTTTTACATTGCTCACCACATGGATAATAATAATTTAAATGAAATAATGTTTTGCTTTAATCTATGAACATAATCGTTTTTTGTCACATAATGTTGGAGATTTTCTTTTTGCCAATTTTATGATGTTTTGTATGAAGGCCTTGAAACCATTTATTGAACTTACAATTGAAATTGTGAGTGCTTCCAATCATGGCTTCAAGTGTTTATGTTGAATGTTTGGATAAAACAACCTTGAAATATTGGTTTGTTTTTTATTCATGATCATTTAATTCTTTTCTTATCATTTGAAGTGTTATAATCATTTGTGGGGTTTGATAATTCCTAATGTTCTAATATTGTTTCAATTGCAATTTTCTATTCTTGTACATATTTAGTTTCAATTATTAAACATCTGTATTAAAAATCCATACATAATCCAAAATGTTCCAACAACATTTCTCACAACCCAAATATCTACACAATTATGAATTTATCATAATTTTGCCACAATTTACTTCTCGTATTGATATGAAGGAAAAAAAAACAGATCATGGAAAAAAATACAAAAAACAAAAGATCAAATATCATAGTTCAACAATTTTATGTACATCCTCAAGAATGTTTTATTTCCATAACTATTGTTCTGCTTTTAATTATCTTCTATGTACTTCAATATTAGACATAAAAAAAAAACTAATTAAGAAAAAAAATTCTTTAAAAAAATCTAAAGCTTCCTTAATCCTCAACTTTCCCACATAAAACATCATTTAAATTCCTCCACAATCTTAATCTCACCTACCTTATACTTATTGAACTTGCTTTGTCTAGCTTATTTTAAAATAGACATCATAGTGTTTATCCCTTATGCTTATTTGGTCTAATTACTACAACATAATCTTGCCCTTAACATTACCTCCGTTGTATTTTAAATTCCATCCTCAAAATCTTGTTATAAATATGTGGATTAAAATAACCCAAAATCTTTAAATTTGTTATTCTATAATTGTCTACTTTATAGTTGTGCCTTGTGGTTTTATAGATTATTGTTCTTCCATTACATGAATTTCCTCAGTTTGCAAAATTTACTATAATTGCTCCTATTACTGTACTTTTGTAATAGTCTATGTATGGCCATTACCTCTTTCCTCTCATGAAGTTGCCCATTTACAAGTCATTACAAGTCATAAAAATAACCATTGATGTGCTCCCAACCTCCTCAATAGACTCAAATGTGAGTCTAAGATGAAAACAACGGAAGAGTACGAAGTTGGGGCACGCTCTTTGGCTTTCAACATTTCAAGGGGGGTAGAGGGGCATGTTGGAGCTCCGGGATGGGACTAGGAAGATTAATAAGCATTTTAATCATTTACTTGGACCTGTACAAACCAAACAACAAGTTGGTTAGTGCATACTTTGAGCACTTTTGGTGCTAGGACGAGCCACGGGCAACCTTGGACTCACAAGACTCACCACGGTTCGGACTTGGGGGAAGCCACCACCTTCCCCCTTATAATATACTTTGTGCCTCTTCACGAGGGTTTAGATTTAGGGTTTAGGGTTTAGGGGTTTAAGGTTTAAACCACTAGGCCCACATCCAATTGGCATTTTGTCCCGAGACTCCTAAGTGGGAGTTTCGAAATTCCCAAAGTTGGGACTCCCGCGACTTTGGGGCCCCATAATTTTTTGTGCAGACTTTCGATTAAGATGAGGTCTGAAGTAAAGTTGTAGCCTTTGTCGAAATCTTTCCAACGATATGTCGCACGCCACCTGCACATAAGGAAATCGAATCGATTCTTGACTTTTAATGGTCGGGAGTCAAACTACCAATTTGACTCCCGACCTTTCTTTTGGCCATAACTTGTGTTTTAGATGTTCAAATGGTCATGTGAGCCCATTTTAGACATTTACGTTTCAATAGCTTTCCAATGATATAAAAAATTCTTTAATCTAATGGGTTTTGACCCCTGCAATTGTTCGCTGAAAATTCAGGAATCATTTAGGACTCCAATTCCCTAAGTGGGAGTTGCCTTGAGAGTGTGAGGGTTCATTCTCTCACATTCTCTTGCACTCACAAGAGTATAAGATGTGCCTCCCATGTCTCCCTCTTGTTTCGCCCTTTTGCAAGCCCTTGCCTTAGTCGCGAACCCAAGGTTAAGGTTGTGACAACCATTATAATGTTTAATGAATTTTTTTGAACTTTTTTTTCATTGGATATTTTTGAAATTAATTCACATGTTTTAATGATATATTAAAAACTTTACAATATAAAAAAATATTATACTTTCAACACCAAATTAAATTGCCACTTCTAAATGTGAAAAACTAAGCAAAAATTACACTTGTTGTGGTTCCTATTTGTGTGATTACATTTAGTAGTAAGATTGTTCAAATAAGGTGACAAAAGAATCTTTCACCATGAGATGCCACATTATTTTTTCAATTGTTAAATGTTGAATATTTGGTCCAAAACCTTTTAGTTGACTTATTGTAAAGGAAACAATCTTTTGGTTAAATTTACATTGATTTTTTATTCTATCTTACAGTGTAATGCATAATTGTTTTACAACATCCAAACCAATAAATGTCATGGAATCATCTTCCATTACAACAGTTCGAACATCATTAACTTTTTATTGCTTGTATTTTTACATTTGACTTTGGTTATTATGCTTCTACTTTTCCATGTACCAAATGTTAAAAGTATTGTTTTCTTCCTCCCCTTCTTCCCTTCCTTCCTCCTTTCTCTTTTTTGATAGAGGGGTTTCGTTTTTGTAAAGCCTTAATATTCGTTTCCCTTTAGTAGATCTTGTGGCTATGTTCATTTTGAAACCTTAACATTAGTAAATGCATAACAAAGTCAAAGAATGCGTAAGTGTCTTGATCTTCCATAATAAATTCTCACAAAATGCACAACACATCAAAAATATCATGTTACATTAAAAATTATAGCAAATCACCCGTTTGTAAAATTGCATTCCAATAGTCACATGAGATTCATTGCTTTTGGATTGAAACTCTTGAATTGTTCTTGCATCGTGCAATCTCATTGTAGTCCAAAACAATATTGAATTTAATAAATCTCTCTCAATAATCACATGAAGCTTCAACATTAAATGCAGTCTTCAAATCAATGTTGCCTCATTTAGTGGGTACATATTGATGTTTTTAAACCGGCACGATTTGACTTTTCTTCAATTTTCTTTTTTATGCCACATACTGAACACCAATAGAGCTGCTCTTACATACTTCACACCAGCAATCATGCTTGATACGTAGATGTTCATCTTAGTCACAACAAATTGCTCTGTGGATGGAACTCAAATTGTTGGAAAAGCACGAAGTCTGGTGAGACAGTTGAGAGAGGAGACAGTCCCGTGAGACAAAAAGGAAGAGAGAGCGGATCTGTCCTTGGAAGTTGGAGCAGAGGCGAGGCTGCCCTTGGAGAAAATAAATACGGAAAAGAGGGGGAAAAAAAAGCTTGTTTTGATTGTTCGAGAGTTCTCTGCAACTAGTGGGTGACTAGGTACAATCCCAATAATTGTTTTTAATGAGGAAAATGTACAATCCATTAAATATGTCATTCGCCTACTTGTTAAGTACTCATGACTCATGAGCAGTGCTTTTTCTTTTCCCAAATTTGTGACGTGCATAGCAATATTGTGCTGGTATATATGGTGCAACCTAGGGATATGATATTGGTATCAATATGAGTATCGAAGAACCTACCATTCAGGTAGGGGTGTTGTACTGATACATAAGGTGCAATATGGGTATATGGTACTCATATCAATACAAATATTGAAGAACATATTAGTCAAGTACCTGACTTATATCAGTATCAGGTTTATACCTACCATATACCAAGAAAAAATCAGACTTGAATCCAATTGCAGTACACGACAAACATGAAAGTCTTTTAAATGTACCCAATACCGGTACCTGCCAGGTATGAAAAAAAGAAAAAAAACCAATACTAGGACCAGTCTAATATTTTCAAGGTTGATACCACTCCAACACTGGAACATAGGTGGGTTGGGGATCATCCATAAGAGGTCTTAGTCAAATTTGGCTACAGGAGGTTAAAGAGAAGGTTTTTAAAAAATAGGATTCGTCTTATATTTTGGCCACATGTTGGAACCAATGTTGTACAGAACTTGTTAAAGCTACCAAGGTACTATGACATTCATCTCAAGAAGCATATACAATGTGTACATGAACAAATCTGGATTTGATTTGTCAAATAAGTGATTGCACCTAAGTTTAATACATTGAAAGGTCAAAGATGAATTAGATCATTTAAGTAGGTACCAAAATTATCTTTTATATGATGTAAACACCACATGTATATATTTGGTATGTTATTTCCTGAAGTTCGCACTTTGCATTGGGTCTAGGGTCTCGAAAAACAACAATAAAGGTTTAGGGGTTCATGAAGTTTAGGGCTTAGGAGAGCCACAATCAAGATTAGGGTTTAGGATGCAACCATTTATTTTTGTTGCTTGAATTGAACAAAAAGATATTAAAGCAACATTTTTCAATTCTTAATGCCAGTAGCATTCATGAACTCATATTTGTGTGCCTTGGTTGAGTGCAAATATGTTGTTGTGAAAATCTTGAAATGGGAAACTAAAAGCACATAGATTGAATTTTCATTCTATGTGAGATGGAGAGTTTTTACAACAAAAAAGCACAAACATGACAAGTCCGAAAAGTTTTTCTAGCTATCTAGGAAACTTTGAAACACACACCCATTATCCATGAACATTTTTATTATACAAATTTGAGTCTAATTCTGAGTTTAAACTGCTCTTCGCATCACCAAAAAGTCTGAAAAAGTTGGTTCATGATGCAAAAATAGTTTCGACCTGACATTTTTCCCCAGGATTCTGAGGCTGGTAAAAGGCACAGGAAAGCCTAACACCTGCTGCTGTTGATTGGCTAGATAGTTTGATTGGTCCAGATAGGTGGCTTGCTATTACTAGTCTCCCCCTAGTCTCCCAGCTCATTGCAGTCCGAGTTTTAGTTTTATGAGTGAGGTTGTAAATTAGTAAAAGACTAATCTTGGATGCGAGAAATATTTTTGCAGGGTTACATACTGAACACCAGTGCAGCTGCTCTAAGACCTGGCTCTTTCTGTGACCTCCAAGGTGTGTTATCCGTTTGTGATGCAATATTTTCTTCTACAATATTATGCCTTGAAACTCGAAACATAGGAGAAATCCGGCTCGACTCAACAGCGAGCTGATCCTGCTCTAGAACTTTATGCATCGTGTTCTATACTATATACCCATGAGATGTACAGATGCCTCACTATGCTGAGTTGAAGATAGTGATATCTCGAAGGCTAATAATATTACTTCATTTGAAAGAGGCGCCTCGCAGACAAGACAGAGGACACGGCTAGGAACAGGAACGCAACGAAGGAAAAGGCTAGAGCTGCTTGAGCTTTGGGGACATTGGTATATAGTTGAGGAGCTGTAATTGCTGTTCCAGCTGCACTTGCTGCAATTAACACGAACGCCAGCACCTATACACGACCCACATTTTCTGGAGTAAGCTTTGCAGTAGTATACAGAACTGTATTCATACATTCAGTGTTCAACTTCCTGACTCCTGATCTCGACTGATTCCTATCTAATTTCAGCATTGCAACGTCTGGATGTGCAGCATAGTGCAGTGACGATCTGGTATTTTTTGAAAAAAAATTGGTTTGAAGATCTAGTGGGAGATTATAAGGATAAAGTACGGACTCTCACCAGATCGAAAACGAAGCTGATGATTGCGAGTGCTACAACCGGTTGTGGATAAACTTTTCCGAGACCCAGGATGAAGCTTGTATGGATAAGTTGAACAATCGCGTAGAAGGTCACGATTACATTCACGGCCACCACGGCGCTGTAATATTCCTCGTCATCATCATCATCATACGCCAAGCCAGAGTTAGCAAAAAACATTTTTTTTAAAAACATTTTTTTGGAGTACTACAGTTAAGTCTCGAGATCTTATATATGGGTTTCAATATTCAACCGCCATTTTCATCGCATCAATTCCCAGTTCAGGAACAGTGTGATAACAAACTACCAAAAAAGCTCACTTCGAGACTCATCGAGCTTGATTCACCATGACTTGATAAAAAGAGAAAAATTAATTATATAGCTGAATCACATCGCAGGATGGTAGGCAATAGCGAGACATGCAGACGAATAGCTATCTCACATGATGTGATTAAAAAAAGCAGTAGTACTACTCACTCGTAGGCTGCGAAACCGGAGAACGTAAGAGTCACGAAGTCCGTGAAAAGAGAATCTGTTCCGTCTGATTCCTCGATCGTTTGACTCCACGACACCATGAGCCCAACGGCGATGAGAGAGAAGAGTATGGTGGCCACCCGCAGAACGATGCTGACGCCGCCTAGGAGTCTCCCAGTTTTTGTGGACGTCGCTGTCACCGAGGCCGGTTGCGTGTACATCGGAGGGATCGTAGGGATCGTGCCGGCATACTTTTCCTGCGACTGTACATTCTGGTCGAAATACTCCGTGCTCCAAGCCGAATGCGCCATGGAACCGAGTCCGGTGTTTCACAGGCTACCAGTACTGTCGTCTGCTCTTTCGGTCGAGATCTTCGGGTCCCTTCGCTTGCTGGCGTTGAAGAGCTGCTCTTACGGTCTGAACTTCTTCTAGCTTCTCTTCGAAGTCGGTAACTTATGGTCTGAGCTGAGCTTTGGTGGAGCTTCAGGTCTTAGTGAGTCTCAGACCTTAAGTCACTAACGCCTCGAACCACCAGGCTCTTTTCTGTCTGTCGGTGTGTGTGTCTGTCTGTCCGTCTCTGTCCTGACTCCCAAGTAGATATTTTCTTTAATTTTAAATTTTAAAAATATTTTTGTGTGTAGTCTAAGTGATGATCATCCATAAGTCACAGTTTAACCAAATTGGCTATAAACAGGATAAGTAGATGGATGTAGATGGTTAGTACATAGGTACTTGGATGTAGATGTAATTTGGCTACCAGGTAAGTAGATAAATGTAGATGGTTAGTACATAGGTACTTGGGCTAGGGAGTTGTTAATAGACTGGTAGTAAAAACTGTAACAGAGCTAACCACTGTGGTTAGCTAGGGAATTGCAACCCAATGGAAAGGTGTTTCTAGTCCACCCACCATCCATCCCTCCTGGTGCTCTTGTGGCTCTTAGTTCACTTCAGCTCACCAGCGGATGCTCTGCATCAACATGTAGTCTCCCTTACTGAGTTCGAGGACAGCTCTGAAAAAGAATAACTAACTAAATAAATGTGGGGAAGATTGGGAACCCTTACGTAGGACCCTGGGATAGAGTTCTTTGTCCTAAGAAGCTTAAGGAATGTGTATGTTCCCACGGAAAGTGGTGACAGAGAGAGATGTAAAATCTTGAACTATTTTTTTCTGTTTACCTTGTGTCTGGATATGTGGAGTCCTTCAGCTGGCAAGTTGCCTTTCAATTCCATTCTAGAATGGAATTGGAAGGCAATGTGTCATTATAGTAAGTTTGGTTGTCTAAGACCTGCTTTACACTAGGCCATTGAGCCCTAGAGAGCGTTGGCCTGGCCACTCTCATGGCGACTACTTGTTGCAAACTTGAGTTCATATGAGTTCATATGAGTGTTTAGATTTGGTATTGTTGTGAGAAATGCCATTCACTGAAGTAGGGTTGAAAGCCAAAAGTTGAGGAGTAACAAACTGCTTAATATTTTAAGTCGGTTGAGGGGGGGGGTTGTGTGGAGAAGGGGGAAATTTGAGGTTTGGGCACCTAACCTTTCCGAGAGTCATATCCAACCCATTTCAAAAAGGAGGAAAGACCATCAATCCACACAGCTGTCCAGGGTGACAGCAGGTTCTCATCACTATGTCAGATGACACCATGAAACCCATTCACTATGGTTGTGTGTGGGAAGCCACCCCTTGGCAAGAGTTAAGACCTTTTCAATTCAACACTTTGCCTTAGATACCACATACTCAAGTAACACATAGTGTTGTGAAGCTCCATTTTTTTGGGGTCACAAATTGCAACATTTCAACTCCATCATCCATCACTAGTTCAATCTTTTATGTCTAGTCACCTTTGTGGTTAAACGTTGTGAAACTGTTAGGGGGCTGGTAAAGCTATAAATATTGACAGGGCCCTTGAAGAGTGCCAATGACAAGAAATTACTTTTTTCATTGGTCAAGCATAATGGTTGGCCCAGATGATGAGCCTTAAATAGTCAATCACTTTGTAGAGTTCATTTTTGCAGGTTTATGGGTGGGAATGGGGAGAAACTAATGAATTTATTGGTTGGATGTGCTAAGTATTGATAGAGGGTGAAATGAGCATTGGCTTTGGTCAAGATCTAAGGAGTTAAAATCCAGTGCATTGTTGGAGCTAATCTCAGTTACTCAAAAAGCTGGATGGCAAGAAATCCTAGAGAAACAATACTCCCCCTTCCAAGAGCCATCCAAAATTGTGTGTTTCTAGAATTTGTATCACAATGTGAAATCCAAAACTAAATTCAAAAGATTTTGGACCAAAGCTTTGGGCTAGGGGGTTGTCTTCTAGCATAGTAGTTAGTGTCTTTGTTGCACAATTCTCTTTTTGTAAACCCTTTTAACGCGCTGGGCAATGGAAAAAGCTTGGTAAAGCGCAATTAACGAGCCTCAAATAAGAAAAGGAGGATAAAACAAGAGGGGAAAAAGGGATGCTTGCTTACAAATTAAGGCACTATATCGTCCCCATCTCCTTTTAAGGGCTGCCTCTGAGTCATCACAATTTGTGAAGATCTGCTTTGATGAGAGAGGGAGCAGTCTACTGTAAGAGAAGAGAACAAAGGCGAGATCTCCTCCCCTCCACATTCCATTGTTATAATAAAGCCTTGATCCAACATCCAAAATTGATTTAAAAGATGCATAAATAAATAATCCAACTCATAGGTTGAGCCCACGAAGTTGGGTCTCCATTCCTCAAGGGTTCCTTTTTCATGAATTAACCCAAGAATTTGGTGCCAAAATAGACACAGGAAGGCAGGTAGGCAGCCACTTCATTCTTGGACTTGAGCCCTAATGTAAAGCCAACTCGCCCAACTTTGAACTATGTCAATACAACAGCTCCTTTTTGAGTTGATCCCATTGTTGGGCTCTTGCATTTAGGAGGCCCAATGTAGTCACATCAAATGATTTTTTTTTCTCATTTAGGTGTGTACACATTTGAAATTTTACTTCTCATAGGTACTTCATGTGTGGGGGGGGTAAGGATCGAGAATAGGCCATTCTCAGAATGAGGGTCCAGTGCAAGTTGTGAGACAAGGTCCTTATGTGGCATAAAGATTGGGGAGAATTTTCACCAGATGTGATTCATTTTGAAAAACAGGGTAGGCACTTGACCTATAATCTTCCTTTTTTTGAATCTACCTCATGCACAAGGTGCCATCCTTCATCGAGGCTGAAATTTTACCAATGGCAAGGGACCCTCTCTAGAAAAATTCTATGAGTTCTTTACATTAGGTGTACTATCTTCGTTTGACTTCACATTAGTGAATTGGTGGTTCATTCTGGCGAGTCCTGTGTGGGTTCTGGCTGTTCCAGTGTAGATTAGCACCAAGAGTCTGAAGTAGGGTGGTGAATTTATGAGAATCTGGAACCACCCAAAGATTTGCTGGAAAGCCTGAGCAACTTCAGCAATCCTTGCCAGATAATTGATTGTTCTCTAGTTCTAGCATATGGGCATGCTCAGCTTGTGATGTATTGTATACCTTGCACTAGCATTCAACTTTGTTCATTCGTTTTAAGGCTTCTCATGATGGTTCTCATAATGGTGCTTGATGTTGAGTGGATTTACCAACTCTTCAGAAACTTGGGTTTGGCAACATTTTGGCTTCTGTTTGTTGCAAAATGCTGTTCACTCTTCACTAGAAAATCCTTGGTTGTCAACATTTTTGGACTGAGTTTAGTTGCTGTAAACTGTTCCTGTGATATTCAGTGTCTTTTTTCTAATGGCGAAATTTTGCATCCTGGCTGGAAGAAAAGGCAATATGACTCATACAAAACATTCTTTTGGAAAAATGGGCCCACTTTTGCCAGGTTTCAAGGATTTTTTTTTGAAATTGCCAGATTTAGAAAATGGATTCTACATAGTATCTAAATCTTTTTGAATGGAGTCCAGCCTTTTTCTTTTCATGGTGAATATTTTTTTCAAAATGGTGAATTTTTTGTGTGTTTTCAGGTTGCCAGATTTTGGAAAAAATCAATTTGAAATGAATTGCCAGATTCTGTATTAGGTTCCAATAGAAAGGTGACAACATTTTTTTTGTTTTCATGTTTTGTTTATAGCAAGATTTGACTAAATCTTTTTATGGATGATCACCAATCCAGCTACCTCACAAAACAAAATTTTAAAAACCGCTGAATTGGAGTCCCTGTGCTCAAGCCGTGGTGTGAATCTCTCAAGTGGGTTGGGTTGTTGGCATCTGTACAGCAGACTTAAGAGGATGCAAAAGTCTTTGTTTAATGAAATGGGTAAAGTACTCTTTTACATCATGTCACTTGTAAGACAATGATGATGAGCACTTGACGAGCAGAGGTATGATACACTGTGGTTGAGTGGCCATGGTGGTAATAAGATTTCATAACCAAAGTATGGAGCATCTTGCTAACGTGGCAGCATGCCAGTGGACAAGAGCTCCTCAATTATATCATGTATCCTGCTGCCGAATGACAATTTCTTGCCTCGCTAATACTTTTTTGGTCTTTCATGGTCACAAGTTGGTTGAACCTTGTAACTCACCCTATTCCATGTCCCATACCCTGTAAGCTTTGCAATTGGTTAAGTCCGATAACCAGCTCAAGCATGCTGGTTACCATGAACAATCTCGACACTCACACACCTCAACTATTCACATGCTCTCATTGGCAATCTAGTCCAAAAGGTTTGACAATTGAGGCTTCTAGTTGAGCACTACCTTACAAAATGTTAAATTTGACAAGGTTCTTCAAGGCCATTCATTTATTGTTGGGCATATAATTCTTCTTCTTCTTTTCTTTGGTCATAATGCACACATTGCAAGAGAGGACTTTTCTATAGGAGCTTATGCCAATGTAGTTGCAACTTGAAATTGATGCACAGCCCAGCACCTAAGCTCATCACAACAAGAAGTACCTACAACATACCCCAAGAAGTACTGCAGCCTTTGATGTGGGTCACTACCCTTCAGTCACCTGTTCATGAGGGAATGGGAAGTCTGGATGAAGAGGACCATGTACAAGACAATGAAGATGCAAGCAGAAGCTCACCATCAATCAAGTATTGTGAGTTTTGGTTGTATACCTATGGGTGAATTCATGGTCTAAATTCATATAGAACTGAGAATCTTAGTTGCCCTAAATTTATATATAGAGTAACTGAAAATATATGCTTAAATTATATATATTACGCTAAAGCATGGGGAGAAAATCTGTAGTGTATTTGGAGGGCTCTGTATATCCATCAATTTCCCTCCTTCAAAGTGGGAGGGTTCTTACACCTATAAGTAGGTATAATTTCTCTCCCAATATTGAGGAGGAGGCAAAATGTCCCTCCCAATCCTATACCTCATGATCTGCATATGCTTGGTTCATGATAAATTTTGCCTCATGCTCTAAGATAGGTAAAGCCCAAGGGTGGGGCACGTTCCCAAAATGCTGGGCTGGATTTGACTATCTCCTTATCTGATGCCCCTTGTTTAGAGAATGCTCCCATCCTAGGGCTTTACCCTACACTGAAAATCATAGTTAGCCTAAATTCAAGTATTGGTATTCAGCTGTTGCTGATGAACAACAATAGTTTTCAGGTTTGAGCAAGGGTCAATATCCCTGGCACACAGGGTATTGGAAAACAGATTCTACACTTCAACACATACATATGACTAGTGGAATTGTGCATTAGTCACTCATGTGATTTCATCTCTGGTTGGAGTTGGTCACTGGTCATTTTCTCAGTGTTGTCCAGGTTTGCCCTAGTTTACCAACCTTGTTTTGGTGATTGTTTGAAATATCTTAGGATTGGACTTGATCAAGTGTGAGCATGGACAATAATTTGAACATCCGGCACTCTACAGGATGATTGGGCACTTTAATTGAAAGATTCTAAAGGGTGAAAACATGTTAAAGTGTAACACTTTTTAGGGATAGTGTACTATGCATTCACCCTCAAGGACATGAGCGAAGAAAGAAATAAAAGACTATTAAGATTAATTTAACAAATGTGATAATGGATGTTGTCAATTGGGTAACACAATGTAAGTGAATTGACTTTGGACTAGGAAATGATATTATGGTTTTCACACTTTGAATTTTATCCATTATAGAAAAAAGATTTTAACAAGTCAAGGAACTATTTTCTCTTAGTTAGAATTGAAGTGAATGTCCATAATCATACAAATCATAAATTCTTGCAATGGAGGGAACTTTTGCAAAAAGCACATCATTGTGCACATTTATGTTGTCAACTTTGTCTCTTCTAATTTTATTTTTGTTGTGCCCCTTTTGTGTTAATTAGGAATTGAAGCCTAACCTTCGAACATGTGCAACTAGGGCTTTCGCCCCTTTGCCTTAGTTCCAATGTCATCAAAAATGATTTGTGCATTATAAACCTTGCATCCTTTAGATTCAAATTCCTCCTATTTGAACACCTTGTTGGATTTTTAATTAGACACAAATGTGGAACTTTCCATGAATTTTTTTAGGTTAGCTTTCTTGCACATGTTCCATTTGTTTGAAGTAGTTTGTCAAACATTGTCTTTGAACATTTTCGAGATTCTTTTGACTCTAAGATCCAATTAATGGTTTCATTTAACTTCATCAATTAAATTCCCATGTGGCCACAAGCCACATCCCATAGTTTGTGCTTGCATTCTTGGTGTTGTTAGGTTTTGGTTTTAGTTAAACCTTTAAATGGCATTTGGTTAATTGTAATGGGTGAGGTGCTTTATAACATGGTTAGTAGGGCTTTATGTCTATAGTTTCATAACATGTTTTCTTTTCACCTATCATCACATCAGTTTGACATGGCAATTAAGGGTGGCTATAAGGCAATGGTCCATGGTATTTAATGTGCTTTGGATGTTCATCTTGATTAAGTGGTGCTTTAGGTGGATGTATTGAATGCCTTCAACACCATCTCACTTATGGCCATCTTATAGGAACTTTGAACAACAAAAGGTTAGTTGTTTCAACTTTTCCTTTTTTTTGTTCCTTTTATGCCTTTCAACATTCTTTGTTTTTCAACCATCAGTTCCTTTTGGGAGATTTATTTATCATCCTTTCATTTGTGAACACATGTTCTAGTGACTCCCTTATCGGGCCTCTTTTTGCACTCATTCATTTTCTTGTGTGTTGTTTTTCAAGCATTTTTCCCTCTTATCTTTTCTCTTTTTTAACTAATGACACCCATATCTTTGCCCATGCCCATGTTATTCCCTTTGCCTTCAACCATTTTGTCTTCCTATTGGCTTTTGTTGGGGTTGGTTGTTCAACTTCAAAAGTGATAATCTTGGGCCCTTCTAGCTTGCCTCCCAAGTTTGCCCTCGTAACTAGTTTTTATTGCCCCATCAACGAAATTAGAATCTTAAACATCCCTTTTGGTTTTGGTTATTTCTCCTCACCCTTTTTATAATAGGTTTTGGATGAGGATGTTCATCATGTTAATGCACTCCTAAAGCTAGGGGATGTCCAAATAACATTTGCGATCCTTTATGAATGTTTCGTTCAAAGGTCTTTTTATTTAATCCATTATTAATTCTAGCTTCTTTTGGGTTTTCAGGATCAATTTGCCTATTTTGAATCGACTTTATTAAAAGTTTCTAAAAGGTTTTTGGGCTTGGGTTCTTTTGAGTGCCTTCAAGTTCCATTAGCTTGATAACAAGTTTGTTTCCCCATTTCTATTGGAGAATTAGGTTTCATTTCTACAAAAAGCATTATTCGAACAACCTATTTTAGGGAATTAGGTTATTGTTGCCCTTGTCATTACCTCTAGGTTCCTATTGGACTCTCACCCATTCTTATTAAAAACAACAAGAATAAATAATTCAAGTTCACTATCCTTCCAAGCCCATTTGAAATTGACATAGGAACTTTTTCCTCCAATGGTGGTGTTGTGCATACCCCCTTTTGAATAATTGATAGAAAGAATAACAAATCGACTTCAAGAGAATATTTCAGAGATATTGCATGACCATTCTTTTCCTAACATCATTTCTTATTTGCATTGGGTGCACTTAAAATATTATGCAAGGTTAGGTGTGGGTGCATGGCTATTTGTTCATCCAATGTTCTTTTTTTTTTATTAACTTTAGAGGTTTTTTCTAATGCGTTGCACACTTTGTTGGGCCTCCCCCATCCCTTAGCCCTTGATTTGTCCCATTGCATTTGTGGTCAACCTTTGGACCCTATTGGGATGCATTTTTTTCCCATATGTTGTGCAAGATGCCTTTGCATCTATCATGAGGGATATGGGGTTTCATGTTTTATGTGAACAAACCCATGTTTTTTCGTCGCATATTTTTCAATCTTCACATTAACAGGTTAACATTGTGGTTTCAATGGATGACATTCAGATGTTGGTTAACATCATCATCATTAACCCCACTCGAACAAAACAAGTTTTACGGATAACTCTTTCTATCTCGTGGGGTTTCCACTACAGTTACAACTCAAATTAAGGATGACGTTTATCACAATCGACACCCAATGAACTAATTTCTCCTTCTAACCATAAAAGCCTTCGAGTATTTGCATTAGCAAGCCAACCATTTTCTTCATCAATGTGATAACATAATATGGAGTGTGAAGGGCTCTAGAAGCCCTCCTCTTTTGATTTTGTGTTCATTTTATAGATAAAGGGTGTTGGTGGCATTGCAATGAGCATAAGCAACCTTTATTTTGAAATGTGTTATTACTATAAGTGAGGGCTCTTCTAGGCTAAGTGTTCTTTCAAGTGTTTTTCCCCACTTTTTATTTGATATGTTCCTTGTAACTAAGGGAGGTTTGAGTACTTGATTTGTTCATGTTCCATTTGCGGTCCACTTTCATTAGTGGTTTTTTCTTTTTGCATGGACTTGGGTCCATCCATCTCGTCCCTTTTCCTCCCCTATTTTGGGTGTTTTGTTTTATTAATATTTAATAGGTTTTCATCATCTTGTGTGCTAAATTAGACTCTAAGGTTTTTAAACACCCAAATGCCATTAATAAATGTCTTGAGCAATTCAAAAACATAAGTTGAAATCTAATTAGTAATAATTTGCATCCAACTGAGAAGTTAGGATTATTAGGGACAAACTGAATTTCTTGAGCTTCTTTCTGAAAGATTTTTAATTCCCATTATTTCACCCCTTACAACTACTTTGAATTTTATTACTAATGTCTAATTTTTGTTATAAAGTTTCTTCAATGGTTTCATGTTGAGTGCCAAAAATAGTAAAAATGCATATGGTAAGCAATTTCATGAAAAGACATTTTAAGTAAATCAAAGGGTTAGTTTTTTGACAACACTAAAATGGCATCCCATTACTTCAAATTTTAACGTTCTCTATTTTTTTTGGATTGTACATAGACCTTCTACACATGGGAGCTTATTTTGACCTCCACACATTTTTCTTTGTATCTTTTCAGCCCTTTCATTGTTTGTATTTGTATAAAATACCTTTACATTGAAATGTGGTTTTAAAATCTTAATATGAATGTAATATATACAAGGCAAGAAATAATCCATGTGATCGAAGTGCTAGGTGATTACACCTACAAAGTCAAAAAACAAATAAGTAATATTCAATTACGTGTTTTTATTTTATAACTTCAAATATCAAATCAAACTTTGTGCAAGCCAATAAGGCACCTTTAAACTATCATGTTAACTACGAATATTGCAAAACTATGCATAACATACATCATAAAAAATAATAGTAAATCTGAAGAACATTTAAACAAAGACAAATTAGATATAAATTCAAGTTCAAAAAATGATAATGTTTTGGGGACAAAAGTAAGGTTATAGACCCAAATTGCTTTTCAATTTCTTCATGTTGTTCCAAAAGTGGTGATCAGCCACAAGAGGATTTCACCAAATCTAGCTACAAGACAAATAAAGGAATAGAAAATCTATGAATACTATTACATGTTTGTGAAACACTAAAACCTAGTAATTAAATATGGAAATTTCAAAGAAGAAAGGTAAAATTTTGCCAAAATCCTCCAAAACTCTTGGTGATTTCAAAAACATTCTTCCAAATGTAATGATTTTTGGAAATTTTCCAAAAAGTTCCCTAGACCATATTCTTGGGATATTATTTTTTAGCAAAATGACAAAATTTCATTAAAAAAAATCACTACATGTACCTTGTTTAAATAGTTTTGAATTACACTATTTAGGTACAAATAAAAACCTTATGTACTAAACCATACACTCAGTATAAACACCAACTAAATCATTGTCATTACAGAATGATCAACCACTATTATTCCAAACATTCAATGGCTTGATTAAAAAGTCCTCATTTTTCCACACATGCCTATTTGTTGTTATGTAAAAGGTTAAGACATTAATCTAAAAGTCCAAATGCATTTGAAATTTTGAACTTCACATTAGATTGGTTCATGTTAAATGTGATTGTACATGAACTAATCAATTATTCCTATACCTCTAGACAAGTTCAACAATTTGAACTTTGAAATTGAAAATAAATATTATTTATTTAAATAAATTAAGTGTTGAAATTTTATTTTAGTTGATATGTAAAAAATTTCAAAATAAGTGGGTGAAATTTTAAAACACTTGAATATTCAGACATATTTGTATTTGTACAAATGCTGATCCCATGAATCATAATTTTTGGGATTAAACTTCAATGTTGAATATTATTCCTTCCCCATGCATTGCTTTCAACATATTCCAAACATATCATTATTTTTAAAATTTTGATCATGTATGAATATATTCAAAATTACTATAATATCTTTCAAAATATACACATTTTATGCATATTAGCATGAAATTATACAAATATTAATTAACAATATTTAATTAACTATTATGATAAATTCCTAATTGTTATAAGGTCCAACACAAATTCCAATTAACGAGAATAAATTGTAGAATTATTCATCTAAGAACCAATTGTTCATCATTAAATTCATCTTTTCTTGGCCTTGCCTACCAAGGCAAGGATATATATTGCGTTTAGATTCATTATAGAGTATGGTAGCTTAAGGGATTTTGGCCCCTATGTAATAGGTTTATATGAGGATTTTTGAAAGATGATATTTTGGCTTGTGTTGACATTTAAGATTAGTTATGGAGTTCTAATATCTTGGAGGATTTTGGTTTCCTTTAGAGGATGTTTTGAAGGTTATATTTTCGCATGGTGAAATATTTGAGTTTCCATAATTATTCTTTTGCTTGAAAATAATTTTTAATGTAAATGGCAAGGCCACAATGTGACACACCCCTTCTTGTTTCTACAATGATTTGACATGATTAAACAAAAGCAAGTTCATTAGTTCATTATGACAAAGACTATGTATTAGAAACATATCACCTTGCCACATAAATGTCTTAGTTGTAAAATATAAATATATGGATGCAAATTATTAATAACATTATAAACAACAATGACAATGATGATATGTCATATGTTCATATTAATTGTATTGATTGTAATTTGTTAACATGTATGACTTGAAAAAATGTTTTGTAATTTATTGTTGATTAATAAAAATCTAGCAAATTGAAGATAAAATTTTGATGTGATTGCACATAACAAATTAGAATGATGAACATTTTATACCATTAGTTTTTTTTGTTTTTTTTTTCTAATTATGTCTAATCATTCATGCATATAAGTTACTCATGCCATTATTTAACTTATTGGATGTGACATAAGTGCAATGATAGAATAAAATGCTAACTGGTTAATTGTAAATGTTGTTATGTTCACACATGGCATCTCTACATATTTTGTGTATCAATAACATAAGGGCATCATGTCATGGTTCACCAAAGGTTCACGACATAGGTATATTTAAAATCTCACAAGGAAGATAATTTTCTTGTGTAATAGATAACACGAACAAAATTATGGCAATTGCTTGCAACAAAACATTATTATAAGGAGGAAATGAAAGGACATATCATAGAAGGTCCTACAAAATCCACAAAATTATAGGACATTATATAATGCAAAATACCAATGTAAAAATTCATCAATGTCCTACATTTTTGAGTAGTTAATCTAGATTCTAGACCTTTTAAGTTTGAGTAGGGCCACTATGAACCAACAACCATTAACGCACCATGAAAGTTGTTAGGAAACAATTTTTTGCTAGGGTCCAATTCCTTTTTGAACCATGGTGGTTAACTTAATTGTTTCTACCTACCTCCTAACAACCCACAAACATGTTGTTATTAGGTAGGTAGAAAAAAAAACCTTTACATATGTAAAAACCATCTACTTACCTAGGAGTTACCTATTTGCCTACCTATGTATGAGACCTATTTCCTCCAAAATTGGTTACCAAGGTTCATCCACAACTGAATAATAACATGCATCTAGTGGATGGTGCACTAGTGGGTGTTGGTTCATTATGGCCTGTATTTAGGTCATAGGAAATTGATGAATTTCCTAGTGTGTTTAGAAAGCACCTTATAACCATCAATATTTTTCTTATGCTCTGGAATCACACCTAATGGAAAATCACTACTAAGTTGATATAGGGATAGCAAGAACATTGTTGAATTCAAACCAACAATGTTAATTAACATTAAAATCTATGTGGCATCCTAGGTGGCACCCAATGTTAAGGGAATGTTAAGTTAATGTCTCCTTAACACACAATTTTCAAAAATAATAAATTTTGCACTAACATTTCTATGTTAGCTAACAACCCTGAAAAGGGGTATTTAATTCATTTAAGTTACAAAATGTCATTACATAGTTTTCCTTTCATTCCCCTCCCTATTCACCCTCCACTTTCATCTCCCCCCTCCTTGCCACTTTCTTTTACCTATTTCCTATGTTCTTCTACTTCTCTTCATGCTACACTTTGTTCAAAGAAAAAAAAAGAACAAAAAATTGTTTTGTTCAAGATTGTTACAAAGTAGCAACAACTTCTCACTACCACAATGGAGATTTCAAGGACATGTTTCTCTAACCAAGATGATGATTAGAACACATAAGGTAAGCAACTTTTTTTTCTAGTTTATATTGTGTCTTGCCATGAATAAAGAACAATTTTTTTCTTCAATTCTTGAATAACATCAACACGTGATAATATAGTCTTCTATTTATATTGGAAAAAATAGTTCTTGGACAAAAAAAACCTTGATCAACAAACCTTTGAATAACAACATTTACACAACACAAAAACACATGAACACATGTTACAAACCAAATGGTGTATAATTGTACTTTGAAATTGCAAATATTTACAAAGCAAAACCAAACACATTTTTGAATTCTATGTAGACCTATAGAAAAAAAATTCATAAGCAATTACCTCAATGAGGCCATTGCTTTAGCATGAAAGAAAACAAAAAGTAAGAAATCAATTTCCAATCAAGAAACAAATTCCAATGTGCAAGTTTAAATTCATGAAACATGTCAATCAAATTGGGAACATGGTCAAATTTTGGTGTTTGTCAAAACCAAAAATATGAAAGTGTTGCAAGCCTTAATACCATAGAAGCAAGAAACAAGTTTGAGACCATTGTTACAAAATGGAATGTAAGATTTCAATAGAAGTGATGAATGTAAGGTCTTTGACTCAAGTACATAATGGCGTAACCTATAAGGATAAATGGGTTGCTCTTGCAAGAGATTTCAAAAAGATCTATGATTACAAAATAAGCTTAAAAAAACCTAGATTACTAGTCCATGAACTTTGAGGAAAAACACAAGGATTGCTAAGGAACTTTGGGTGAGGACTGTACAAAATGATTGCAAAGTTTTTTGGCACACAACCCATCTTCAACCCACCTCAATATATGTGGGATTTGATTGACGATGCAAATGGCGTCTATAAGCCATTTAGCCTCACACTTAATGACACCATCAATTTGAATGATGATTCAAATGCAACAAAAAAAATGCAAAATTTTAGCATAAAAGGAAGTACAGATGTAAATGATGGTAAAAACACATTACACTCACCTAGAAAAGGTAAATAAAAGTCCATTTTAAAAATCAAAATCTAATGGTTTTTCAACTTTTAAATGATGTTGAAGTTCATATTTTTTCCATTTCCAAGTTCATACCACCATAATTTAAACAATTTTCTTAAAACCTCTAAAACTATGGGCCTTGAAAAAATCAATTTAGGTATCAAAATGAACTTTATGAATTTGAAATTTTCATTTCAATCTGAAAACTTTTGAGAGATTTTTTTTCGCTTGACTTTTTCATCTTAAGTGTTATGGTACTTCAATGTGTGGTGGTAAAAAGTTATAGGCTTAGTTTCCAACTCCACTAGAAGAAAAAAATGCATAATGATAAATTTTTGGGGGCAGTTTGGACTATGACATTGAATGTACCATCTTTTGTAAAATCCACCTTGGATTAAACATTTGTCTTTTTGGTAAATTCTTTTTAGGGTTTGAAAGATTAGAATGTGAGTTTCAATTTTTCATCTCACTTTTGCCAAATTTTTCAAATAGATTTGAATACAATGCAACAATACTTGACTCATCCAAAAAAACCTAACATTGTGACTTCCAAAAAAGTCCACTATAGTGTGTTTTTACCCATGAAGCTTAGATGTTTGAACCATCACCTATTACGCGTTTTCCCCCTCAATTTGGAATAGCAACAAGTCTTATAAAATTGATGGGAAATCAATGATGGTTCTATGGATCTTGTTCAACTCAATGTAATTGTAGTAACATTACCCACACCTAAAACACTACCCACTCAACTAAATGCAATTGGACCATGTTGCCCACTTGAATGGAGGCCACTCCAAGTACTAACCCCCCAACACCAATCTTAGTTAAAAGAAATCTCAACATTCCATAAACATGAAATGTTCGATCTATTGGAAGCACAAGGGTGAAGAGAACATATTCTTTTGCTCATAAGAACATGGCATAAGAAAAAAAAAAAAAGAGGAATGAGATCTTGGTGGAGTCAATTGGTCAAATCAATTCCATAATTATTGGAAAAAAATGAGCGAAAATCCAAAACCAACTTGTTGAAAAGCAAATCAAGTATTTCAAAATCAAATATGAAGTTGCCAATTGCATGCAAATGGCCATGGGCATGGCCATGATTTAAGCCCTCAATAATCAAACACAAATGATGACCCAAGTTTTCATGTGAGTTGTTGTTAATAATGACATACAAACATCAAATGCAACTGCACCTAAAGAAAAGATCACAAACAATGAAGAAGTTGCCAAGGATTAAAGACGTTCAAAATTAAACTTGAATCAAAGATTTTGGTTGAAGATAAATGTGATTTTCTATATGAAATGGAAGTTTTGACATTGATGTTATGACTATGGTGTGAATTGAATGAAAGATGGTTGCCAAGATGTAAAGGAGTTGTACTTAATGTAATTTATTACCATAGTACAACTACCACACAAATTCAACAATTGTTATTATAACCATGAATCTATGGCAGAAATTTGAAAGGAATTGAAATGCAAAAACTAAATATTGCAAACTTTCAAAAACTTTTTACAAACTTCAATTTTGGCTTGATTCAATTTGAATTTTGATGGGCAACAAAAAGGTCAAACTTACTAAATCATGCAATATTCCTTTGTCTATTGAGGTACAAAATTAATATCCTTTATCCAGATTTTTCCTAACCCTCAACTTGCATTTGATTCGTTATTTCATTAGTAACTTTTTATTGTTTATATTGTTATTTGTCTTCTACATTCACCTCTAGTTCAATGATACAAAATTGTCTAACAATTTTAACTCCATCTTCAAAATTAAGAAGATTATTCAACAAACAACAATAGATACATACATCAAGTAGGAATGTTGTACATGTAAATCAAACTTTTGCAATTCCTTAAAATTCTTTTTCAAAATACCAAAAATATTCTTGAAATTATTAACCTCCCTCCTAATATATGTTTTCTATTATAAAATAGTTCCAAGATTCAATATTGTCCTTCCTTTTTGAAGCACGTCATTATCCAATATATTAATGGGTAGGTCTTGTCACTTAACAAATATGGAGGAAAGCCGTTTACACCTTTGTTAATGTCAAACAAACCATGAAATTGAACTTGCCAATATAATGTAAACTTGCGTAAAACTTTAGAATCATTAACTCTACTTGACATTCCAATACAATAATCAAGAAATTTCTTATTGCAATCTATGACAATTTGTGGAATAATTGAATAGTCACTTATTTTATGGTAATAATAATCTTCAAGAAAAAAGGTTTGAGGTTTTAAAATTAAAATATGGGTGCCATTGATTACACCATTGACATTTGGTAACCCACACCATTGTTTGAAAATTTTCCATCACATCATTCAATTCTATTCTAATTGGCTAAAATATCAACTATAAACAACTCATGGTAAACCAAAAAATTAGCACCATGGGCTAGCTTATAAATAAGGCACAATAATCATATTTTGACTAATATTACTTTTTGATATCAAGTGTCATGTTGTAACAATAGAGGTCACAATTGATTAGCAATCCTAAACAAAGTTGTTTTTGTCATTCTAAAATGATTTATCCATTTGTCTTCATTGAATTCTATTAATAAAAACTAGGAGAACCATGTGGTGCTCCTCAACTTCACCTAATGACCTAAACAAGACTAGAAAACAATTGTATAATTGAAAATAATGGAACATAATTATAATGAGAAGAAATTTTATATTCATTTTAGAGGTTAGGTTGAAATTGTAAAAGCTTGGATCCAAAGATGATATTAAAAAAATTTGAAAACATAATCCATGATTTGAAATAATAACATGCACTTTGTTAAGAATAGAACTCTATTATTTAAATCATCCATGAAACAATAGAAAATGGAGAGTGAAAAAATTTGTGAATTGCAAATGTGTTGAAGCTTGAAACTATTGATTATTCAAAGTTTGAAACTCAATGTTGCGGAAGTAATAAACCCCAAAAACAAAGCAAAGAACAAAGAAAAATTGAACTTCTTTGCTACACAATGATGGAGGTTGTAACAATAACAAGCTCAAATCATGGCAATGGAATGTGTGATTTGCAACACAACAAACAATAACACATAATAGATCGAGATGCAAAGGAAACAAAACAAAAAAGAAACTTAGAAGCAAAACAAAACACCAAAAAAAAAAAAAAACTAAAAAATAAAAACAAAAAAAAAAAAGAAAAAAAAAAAAAAAAAAAAAAAAACTTAAAAACAAAAAAAAACACCAAAAAAAAAAAAAAACTTGAACGTTGTAAACCAACAACAATAGAGCATGTGACTTGCAATAATAAAGAACTACACATAATAGATTAAGAAGCGAAGGAAAACAAAAAATCTCAAAGACAATCAAAGAACAAGAAAAGAGAAAACTTGCAATGGAGGTCATAGTAGTAATGAATTCATTAACAATAGATTGAGATGTAAAGCCAAGAAAAAAACAACCTCACAACAATGGAACATGTGACTCGCAATAGCAAAAAACCACAAACAACAAATCGAAAAGCGAAGGAAAATAAAAAACAATCCCAAAAACAAAACAAAGACGAAGGAAAGAGCAAACTTGCAATAGAGGTCACAACAACCAAAAAAACAAAGCAAAGAACAAAAAAAGAGAAAACTTGCAATGGAGGTGATAGTAATAGTGAACAAAGAATAAAAGACCAAACATAATCCCAAAACCAACACAAAGCATGAGAACAAGCAAGCGGACCTGCAAAATAATGAATAGCGAACGAGTTTGTGTAATGCACAATGACCAAACTTACAAAATGTTGAACAAGCAACAACTCAACTTGCAAAGAGAACGAATAAGTGCAATGATGAAAAGATCAAGCTTATAGAGCTTGCAAAATAAGAGTCTCAATTGAGTATCAGGAATGCTGAAAGGAATGATGCAAAGATGCTTTGAAAAAAAATGAGGCAAAAACAGCCAAGAGTAAGTGGTAACTTGCCATCATGAAATTTTGGAGTGTATCCATGCTGGCAAGAAGGTACACCCTACTAACTTTAAAACCCTAAACTAGTTGTAAACATCACAAGTGTGAATAAACTTCTGAATGTTTGGTAATATTTTGGGTTAATGTTATATTAAAGTTAGATGAAGTCAGTGGCAGTATTGTTGTTAGTAGGTCAGCTGCTAACACCATGTCTGATTGCACCTTTAGAAAAATGGAAGGATCTTCCACCTATTGCTTATGCTTAGGCATAAAGAACCCTTCCCCTTCTTTGCCTCTCGATCCTCGTATTCGGGAGGGGTATTACACCTAAATCAATCAAGAGTAGGAGGGATCTCAACTCTAGTGCTTGATGTGCTTGATGATGATGGCTTCATCTGCTGTTTCTTCTGTTCACCGTTGCCAGTGTCCGTCTCCCATTTTCTGCAATCAGCTGCTTTTGTTGGCTCTTGGGATTCGGCAGAGCGTTTTTCAAGCTTGTCTCTCGATTTCTGGAATAATTTAATTGCGAGAGTTCATAGGTAGGTCTGTTCGTGGGTACAACAACAGAACTGGGGATCGGGTTCCACCCTCGTCTTGTGTTCACTACTACATTTGATTCCGCTGGGAAGCTTTTGATGTGGGTACCTATCTTCCACACATGTTGATTTTGGGATTCTTGCTTTCTCCGCTGTTGTTGGTTTCATCCCTCGATTTTTTGTTGCTTTTGCAAGCTGAATCTTCGGACATTTGTATGGGTGTTCTTTTCCTGCACACCTCCTTCTCTCTCTCCTGGCGTTATTGGATGAGGTTCAACACTTGCTCTTAAAACATGTCTGCACATGTTTGCACAAGCTCTTGCCAGGGCGGCTCGATTCCTCAAACTGGAGTTTTTGGCAAAACCGACGACGTGTGGCATCGTGCTATTTCTGTTTTCTTTTATAGAGCTCAGTGGCTGAAGCATCGGATTGAGATGACGGTTGAAGAGGAAGCAATTAAGAGGAAACACTTCGTCTACAACACCATTGCTGGCACTGAATTGTCCAAACAACGAGGTTGGACCTAGCAAATTGACGGTGTTTCCAGGCAAGCTAATCTTCCCAACAACCTTTTTGTACCATAGTTTGCAAGCACAGAGTCATGTTGGTTTTCATCAAGCACAATAAAATGTGTTGAAATTGATGGCAGTTGTGATTCAAGGAGATACCTGGAATTGTGGATGAATTGACAGCTGGGGATTGTTCTTTATTGCAGTGGAGATGTGTGATGCTTTGTCAGTGCTTTCTTTCTCATTGTTAAGGAACATGGGGTTGGTGACCATCTTTACCTGTATTGTAAGGTGTAAAAAATCTGTCTGCAATTTTGTTTTAGGAGATAGATTACCATATAGCAAAGGTCTTGATGATTTTCTTTTGTTGTAGACTGCTTGCTGCTCCAACCTCCTCTGTTGAGTTTCACACTTGTATGAACTCAGTTGCTTGCTGACACTGATGACTAGAAACTGCTTCTCCTCAGAAATTTGCACAATCACTTGCCATCCTCACAATTCATTTTGTCTGAATCCTGACGAGAATGAGCCATAACAGCATAAAGAAAGGCTCATTAGTTTGTCATAAATGGGACAATGCACTTCACATCAGCTCATTGGTGCTGTTAAAAATGAGGCAGGTTTTATGGAACTGAATACTCCATGGAGTGAGGAGTTTTGTGGCCATTGACCAAGCTGTACACTTGATGACCATCTCTAGAAAGTAAGGTCAAAGGTTAAGTCAAGTCATATGGGTTTTAGCTGACAATTTTTTTCATGGTGACATTCACTGTCATAGATGATAACCGGTTCAAACTTGGTGGCAAATGACTTGATGAAAATGACCTGATGTGAGGGTCTGTGCAGGTGATTGCTGGAGTGTGGTATTGTGGAGTGTTTCATCATCCAAATCCCTCCCACTTCAAATCAAAACTGGTATGTCAATTTCAAGTGCACAACCTTTTGACTTACATTGTAAGCACCTCAATGTGCAGATGCTCTTAGTCTCACTGTTTAACTGCAAGGAAAGAAAGCCCATACAGTAGCAAGAAATTAATAATAGGATTGTCTCAGGACTCAAAGAGTACTAAAATGGTATTATTTGAGTTTGAACACTTCTCTCTGTATCTAGGCTTCCTTGCATGTAGGCTGTCACATAGCGATGAATTAGTAGAATGGCTGTAGAGCTGCTATCTTGGTGCAAGTAACTGGGAGATATCTTGGACCACTCCTATAATCTTTGTGGTACAGTTTACAGTGTCTGGATGCAATTTGCTGTCAATTGTAGGACCTCAATGTGACCACTGGAAGCACCCACTTTTGCTGTGGAGTATTGAAGCCCAGCAGTATAAACTCATTGCAAACTCTTTGCAAAGCAGATTGCACAGAAGGTTTTTGCAGGCTCTCTCCAGGATAACAAGATGATGACAACTGCCTTAGTGGATTTCAGAAATGAATAAACTCAGTTTCCAAGTGTGCCATTGCTGAGCATGAAAACTGCAACTGCCAAGAGAAATGTAGCAAATGCCAAAACCTCCACACCTATTGAAAGTAGGTGTGGGGCGCAATATAGTCTGGGTGCAAAATCACATTCTGCTGCAGGCAACTTTCAATCTCTGAAGGCACACAAAATTGCTCTAAAACCTGAAAGAAGATCTGGCACACTTGTGAGCAAACCTCAAACACCAAAACATGTTGCTGCTGTTGCATCATCCTGTCACAAATCTTATCTGTCATGTAGCAGTTTGTCATAGCATGGAGAAGAAAGCAAAACTCAGGCTTTCATCAGAGCTGGGCAGAGATGAAGGACAGTTCAACTCTGCACTCTTCCAACGAGGTATACACATACATTTAGCATCTCAGCATGCTTTTTTTGGCATTGAGGTGTGGACACGGGAAAGTCATTACTGACTTGTGCAAAAAGCTAGATGAGTCTCCAGTCTGCCAAAGGTCATGACAATGGAAGAGGAGTTGGAGGCAGAGGAGAGGTGCATGGTTGTTTGCCATCATCATCATCAGCACCCAATGCACTTCTTGCCAGATGAAAACATCTCTCTTTCTCAAAGCAAAAGCATCTGACATTGCCAGATGTGCAGAGCCTTGAAACAACAAAGTAGTAGACAGTACTCTGCCTCTTTCAAAATGCTGCACTGTCAATTGCTGTGAAGGTAAATTTCTTGAGAGTCTGTCACAACTACCCATCTTGGCAGCAGCCTTCAATTCCATTTCAATGCGGGTTGCTCATCATCAATAAAGGCAAAAGTTTGTAAATAGAGCCCTCCTACTGAGGCTCTTTTTTGGAGTGCTGATTGGTTGGTCACACTTGGCTGAGAGATTTACAGTATCAACTGGAGGTTTTGATAAGCTATCTAGAAATTCTGAAAAGCCTGATGAAGGACAGGAAAATTAGCATGTCCTTTCCAGTCTTTACAAAGTTGTTTTACTTACAGCTCATGTAACAATTCCATTATGTATACAAAGTGTTTTATGGCAAAAGCTTTTGCCTGCTGCATCTGTCACTGATTTTGTATAGATCCTACATGTTGAATCTGTAGCAGATTGTCTGAAATGACAGTATGATAGTGATCCCAGTAAGGTTTATGTAACAACAGGTCATTCTTCAGGGATGCCACCCAACCATGTACACCACCCACCAGTAATCAGTCTACTTTCCTGAATGATAGAAAAATGACTGCACCAGCAGTTCATAGCTACTCTGGTACCATGATGGACTTGTCAAATGAATCAAAGAATTGGGTATATGGTGGCAGGACTATTGGCAAAGTCATTGATGTTTTGAACAGTACTTACTCAACTCATCATATCTCTTTTTCAAAGAGGAGGAATTGATGATGCAGCCAGCAACAATCCCCCAGGAAAAAAGCACTGAAACTGGTAAGAACATGGGTTCTTCGCCAGTGGCTCTGATGTCATATTGAGCCTCTGCTTGACTCCAGCTCTAGATTCACCTTCACTGAGTGTTACAACCAATGGCTGCAATATGAGAATCATCAAATGGCATGGTGTTAGCCATGAGGGTTTTACACAATGCAGCCCAAATCCAAAAATTTATACACACATCTCTTTCTCTCTGCAGATTATGCGATGAGAAGATGTGTATCTTATCACATCAGTGTGTCTAATCCACACATCTTCTGATCACACACCAAACCAAACTGATGAATGGCAATGGATTGAGGATGCAGGAAGTGTTGTCAAGTGGAACAACACTATCACAACATGCTGGTTAGTAGAAGGTGTTTTGGGACTATCTCCTGCATTTGGTGCTGGGCAGTTGCAGCAATTTGTCATGGCTGAGAATGAGATTCAGGAGGATACAACTGAGGGAGTTGATTTTCTGGTTCTGGCCACTGCCGGACTATGGAATGTGGTGTCAATCAGGATGCAGTGCGAATGGTAGATTCCATTGCAGGTGCTCAGGAGGCTCCCAGGATACTCATAGATTAAGCCTAGTGCAAAGGATAACAAATTTCCTGGAGATGGTGGCGTATGTGATCCCATTGAATTTTGTCAAATTATTATTCAGATAGTTGAAGGACTACAGACGAACATGGAACTTTATTGTGCAAACTGATATGTAGATCCAATGGGATTGGCATATATTCTACACTACCCACTACCTGTAAGTTGACAATTGATCTCCTTTGCTATTTGGCTTCACTTGATGTGAAAATGGAACCAAGGTGGTTTGACCAACAGTAGCTCTCAGGTTTTGAGTGCTGTACTTTTCTCTTTCATTCTAAATGTTTTCTGCCTAGAACTTGAAGCAGAGAATTTGTTGGCTTTCAGATTCTTTTTGCAACACAACAACCAAGAACTGTGAATGACTTGGGTGTGTTAACTCCAACTCTCCATCTGATTTTTAGCAGCCATCAACTCTGTTTGTAGGGGAAACCTTGCCCTCATTTAATAAACTTGCACCTATTTACAGAAATTATCAAATGTGAGTCATATTTCAATTCAGGCCGTAGTTATTTGTAAGTCGGTGCCAACAAAACCTCAGGTTGTAGAGATTCATGTAGCTATTTATATAACATAAAAATGTACCACTATTCAGTTTTATAATATGGTGACTGATCATTTACAAAATCTTGTTAGTGAGACAAGAATTGATGTACAAACATAACATATTCCACTTAACAATATAACATGAAAAAATGCTTTGACTCAATCTTATTTGTCTTAAAAGTTGTGTTTATAATTGTAAAGCAGGTGTTTTAGGTTATTGTTTTACAACAACCATGCATACACAGTTGCCAAGAAAACTTGTGAATCTTGAACATGTCAACATTCCTATGGCAATCATGCATTTCATCAACAAATTATGCAAGTTCATTCTCCAAAATCCATCAATGAGTCATATGGTACTTTCCTCACCTAAAATGACACTTCTTTTTTCTTGGGTTTATACCAATTTTGCTCTGGCCTTTCTAGTGTGTGGATTTCAGTATATCAGTTTGGTACACCTAAAATGATTCCTCAAATTTAAATCAGTTTGTTAAAAACATTGGGACTCTGGATATAACAAGTTGGTCTCAATAGGAACCCAAGTGCTTCTTGGGATCTCAAGTATGAACTTGAACATTTGAGAATTGCATACTATCTGGTCTTGTAAATGGATATGTCATAATTTATAAAATATAGAATTCTGTTGTTGTGGGACATTACATAATCAAGAGTATAACTCCATGTCTATGTCTACGATAACTTAAGTGTCTTTACATTCCAATTAGGATACTTGTGGAAGGGTTGACCTTTTGTGAATTTGCTAGAATTTTCATAATTACCCAAAGCTACCCTACATTATGAAACCTCCTATACAGACTAGAAACCACTGAAGATTCTCATTCCTTCAATTGGGCAACTAGTGTTGATTGCAAGAAAAATAAATTAGTCACTAGTAGCTTAAGTGCAGGCACAAAGGTTTTTGATTAATTTTCCAATTTGAGTCAGGGAAGACCTAAAATACATTTGTCCAAGGCTTACAATTTAAATTATAATGTCTTCATTAAAATCCAACTTGATTTAACTAGTCATGTTATATGTGGCTTTGTCAATTGATACATTAGGAGGTTATTGAACCTAATCCTTTTATTCACAATGGTAAATTTATATGATATGGAATGATTATATATATATATATATATATATATATATTTGCAAAGATTCATTTTGACAATAATACATAACATTTTTCCATAAAGAATTCCATATTGTCATAACTATGTCTTATATAATTTTATGTTGTAAATATAAACATGTGAATTTTAGTCACATGATCATAGTTCATAGATGCACAATAGTTGACATTGAACACATGAAACATTTCACTCACATGCAACATCTCAATTACTATATTAATGTTTACTTGATCACTGTAATGGAGCATGCGCTATTGTGGCCATGTGAAATATCATTTAATTATTTTCAATGAAATGAAACCATGAAAAGTGATCAAGTTTGTTATAATGAAAAAAATTGAAAATATTTGAATTGATGAGTGATCTTTCTTTGCATTCAAAGTTTGGCCCACTCTAAAATATGGTCAATCATTAGTTGTGACCTTGTTACACTTTTGATAATATTGCAATACAAAAGAAAAATACTTCACATAGGTAATTCATATTTTCCAACTATTTTTTAATAGTTCTTGTTCCAAAACCCATTTGATAACTAAATGTATAATGGTACACTCATAATTTGATTCCATTAAGTTGGTTACACTAAAACATGACTTATTTGTGTGACACACATTTCAAAATGCCCAATTTGCACATGAATTTATTGTATATTGTTTGGACTATGATGAAAAACGGGGTAAGGATGAAACCCTAATGCAATGACACAATACCATCAACTTTCGGACTAAGTATATGACAAAGCATTAGTAGTTGATAGTGATGGGGAAAGGAGTTGTGTTGGTTTTTTCTTTGTTTTTGTGTTTTTGTTTTGTGCAGGTTATGGAGTGATGGCTTGATGGTGTTCAATGTTGGTTGGTTGCTTTTCATTGTGGAGTCATCTAAATTGTTGTTAGTTGAATTTTGGAGGAAGCAAGTGATGGAGTGATGGAATTGTTGTGTTCTTGGAGGAGATGTTAGAGTCTTCTATTGAAGGGATAAGTTTCTGAATTCAATTGGTTGTAGTGGATTTTTGAAAGTAGAGACCTTATATTTGTAGGAGAATTTATTGTAAAATTAGAATGGAAGAAGAGTTCATGGTAGATTTGTTTTTCACTTTTGAAGCATGCAACTTCCGTTGCGCACATGTTTCAACAGTAGGAATGCAGATATAACAATAGAAAATAAGGGTGGATTCAAGGATGTGATAACAAGCTTTAGGGGTTACGCAAGCAATCCCTAAAGCAAGTTAGGTTCTTTTGTTTAAACATTTATGTTGTCCAATGTGATGTGTATGTGGTTGTTGGGGAGAAAAAGTACCCATTTTGTATGGAATCTTTGAGGGTAGAATTTGTTTGAAAGAATTCATTCTTAAGGAATCTCTAGGCATGGAAATCGAAACAATGTTTTATCTTTGTCTTCTTTCTTAGTCATTTTTGCAAATAGTGTATCTTGTTGGAGTTTGTGGGTAAAACTATAGCTAGATGAAGGAGGCAATTGTGTTTGTTTGTTGAATATCCATCCGGTGTGTTGTGTTCTATATGGTTTCATTTGGGCACATTGTCACTATTAAAAGTTGGGGTCATTAGGGACGGGGTATTATTCAATCCATAGTAAAATTGCTTATGAAAGGATAGTGATGCTTATGAAATAGGGACTAGAATGTTGCGATCCTTGAACACTCAATAGTGTTAGGTCCAATTGTTAATATTGAGTTGAAGTCATTGATTTGTTGTTTGAGTAGTTCATTGGATTTAAAATTATGACAAGGGTTGTTGCAAATGAACACAATGATAATTAAATAGGTTGGGAATTACCTCTTGTTTCTTTTTGTTACTTGACATTCATAATCTATTCCAAACTTGCAATATGCAAGATGTTAAACACTGCTCATTGAATTTTATTTGGCACCTTCCCTAGGTTTCATGCCCCACCACCAAAGTTTCCACATGGTGCAAGTGACTCCTTCTCCAATGCCATCTTCAAAACATCGTGGAACAACCTTCCTCCCTTTTGCTATCAATTGTGATAATCTAGATTTTTGTTTTGCAAAGCAATATAATGTTCTATGCAAAATGGAGAAGGCAAATTTGGTCATTTGAAATTTAATTAAAAATTAGGAAGACATGTTTATCATTTTTGGGACACTATTGGGATAAGCTTTTGTGTTATAATGTGTGTGCTGCAAGTAATATGTTTTTCCAAAAGACATGAGAATTTTGAACTTTTGAAAGTTTTTGAAATGCATTTTCACTTTCTTCTCTTCATTTCTCCACTTGGGTTGTTTCAAAAAAATTGTTCCAATGTTTGCTCATTTGTTTATTTATTTATTTATTTATTTGGTTTTAAAGAAGGAAAAAAAAAAACTTGGAAGAATATTTTACCTTTAATTTGGGCTATGGCAAACAACCAACATGTGGGATGGTTAAGGATGTAGGAGTAATCGCTACCCTAGTATCAAAGGAGTAAAACCATGTTTCTAAAAACCAATGTGTTTATTTTTTCTTGAAGAATTATAGTCTTTCATAAAAAAATATAATTCATAAAAAATAATTTTTGAATGAAATATTTTTCCCCTCTTCTTTCATTCATACTTAGTTTTCGTCCCCTATTCAATTCATGTTATGCAATTTTTTCATCCATTTTTCAAGCTCCTTAATATAATATTGCAAGATTGCCATTTTAAAAAAAAAAAAAATCTTCTCTATTTTTTTAAAAATGATTTTGCAATCATCTTTAAAACCTTAGAATCAATCATTACAAAGAATCATGTCCATTCCAACCCATGTGTTTGCGATTTCTATCCAAATCAACCATTTTTTCAACTTTAGATAGGATTGTCCTTTGTGGCACTTGGTGGCACTTGGTAAAAATGATTGGTAGTTGCATAAATGACTACAAAGTAGTTTGTAGTTGCATATGCAACTTATACTTACGACTAATGTCAATTTAAATGAAAATGAAAATGAAAAATACACATATATCATCCATTTTTAGTGGCATCCCAAAATAGATGAAAATGTAATTTTTTTGCGACTTGGAAGGTGGTTCAAGGAACATTGGATACCACGTGGCTCTTTTCAACTTGATTTGCAACTATAAATTTTAGTTGCAAATGCACATGTAATCAAATGTGGAAAAAAAAAATGAAATTGGCCAATGAAATTGCTAGATTTAGTGGTTGAATTATTTTCCTTTAACTTTTTTCGATGAATTAACCATTAAATGTGTAATAGGGTTTGGTGGGTTTGTGAAATTTTGAAAGGACCCATGGAAATTAATGGTAGAATTAGGGCTAAGTAGTAGGTATTTTATCATATTGTTGATATGTGATAATGTTCTTGTATTAATTATTTAATTAATTAAACTACGTAATTTATTTATTAAGTAGGTTAGGGTTTAAATAGTAAGTGTAATTAAATAAATAGGTAGGCTATGCAATTAATGTATTAAATATAAATAGGATAGGTAGTAGCAAGTAGGTCAAATGCATGTGGGTTAAGTAATAAATATTTTATCATGTTGATATATGTGATTTTTTTGAATTAATTACTATATTAAGTAGACAATGTAATTTATTTATTGAATATGCTAGGTAATAAGAGTAATTTATGACCCATTTCATGTCATACATTTGAATTACGTTTTGTTGGTATAATTATGATCTATTATAAGAAGAATTAGATAATATAATTTTTTAAATCAAATAGATGTTTGAGATTTGAAAAAATATAATTTTTATTTACATAATTTTTTTATCATAATTTTAAATAAATCTTAAGATATTATATGTGTAAACATAATAAAATGTATAGTTCCATAAAATCAATTGATTATCTGGCATTAATCAATATTTTAAAATTAAAATTGATTATCTAGATTAATCTTTTATATCAGAAATATAGTTAATAAAATAAAATATATTATATTTCTATTATAATTTATTTATGATTCATTTATAAATATTATATGTGAATAAATTATATATCACACATTTCAATTAAATTCTATTGGTAAAATTATGATATATCAAAAGAAAAATTGCATAATATAATTTTTAGAACGAAATGAAGGTTTAAGATATGAAATTTATTTATGTATTTGTTATTATGTTATCCATTTATAAATCATGTGATTGAATTTATTTTTTCCATGAAATGGTCTTTGAAATTGTATTGAATAACATAATTCAAATATTTATCTTTTCAAATTGATTTATATTTTTAAAAGGAAAAAATAACGTTTGTGTACATTATTGGAAAATTTTATAATTTAAATTTTAATCTTGTCATTTGAATGAAATTGTAATAAGATATCAAAGTTCAAAGATGATGTTTTGTGTAATGTTTGAAATCAAATAGGTTAAATATGCATGCTACTTCTTTTCCACAACATCTAGGGTGGCTTGGTGGTAAAAGAGTTGCTCTCCATCTTTGGGGTCAAAGATCAATCCTCACAAATGGCATGGGTTATGGTCAACACTAAAATGTTGACCAAATATTCCCTACCTACATAGCCAACATAGGTGAAATGCCTATTAGGTGACCTTAAGTAGGCACATTAGGTGGCCTACCTAGCAACCTAAACGGGTTTTTTAAACCTGACCTATGTAATGACATGTGTCAACATGGTACATGTTGAATTTAGTGAAATTAACAACAACAACAACAATAATAATAATAATAAAATTATTATTATTATTATTATTATTATTATTATTATTATATCTAAATAATAAATATTTAAACAAATATAAATAATGCGACTACATTTTTGAGTTGTAAATATAAATGTAAAATGACGATGCCATGTAACCTAGTTTGGATGGATGAAAAGTTCATGTAAGTCACATCTTTATGCGACTACCTTTGCAACTTAGTGTCATGTATTGTCTTTTGCAACTAGAATTTTATGCAACTTGTCTAAGGCAATTAAGCACTGTAACAAATCGCATATGGTAATTACGACTAAAAATGAATTGGAAATCTAATCATATATTTGCAAATTCCTTGTAGTGAATGAAATGCAAAGTTATTTTTCTTCTAAATATGATTTCACCTTTGCTTTAACAAGAAAGATTGCAAAATCATTTTTTGGGTAAATTTTACAATTGTGCAAGCAATCTCTCTAAAATTTTGAAATGGATATGTGTTCAAGGAATGTGGTAAATGTTGTAAGGTACCAAGAATCCAAGTTCATTTAGACAAGGAAATGTTGAACATCTACACACCGTATATCCCCATATTTATATGGATCATAACCACAAGCCAAATATGGCACTTGCTTTAACTCCTTTTAAAGCATGTAATGGATTTATGATTTCAAAATTAAATAAGAGGTAATATTTTTGTTTTGCAAATCATTTTTGGATCTTTCCAAGGTGAAAACATGAATAAGTGGATTGTTTGGACTATCAACTTGTAATTTTTTGGGATTACATACAAATGTAAAATTTCAAACCATATTCAACATTAACATTGTGAATTTTTTAATTATTCATGTTGTCATTGACTTTAATGGGAATCATTAAAAAAAAATTGGATGAATTTTAAGCATATTATGGACTTGTTATGGACTCTTAAATGACAACACTACATTTGTCACATAGAAAAAATGAAAAATGTGGATTCAAAAAAATGTTAAAATAGTGTCAAAATAAATAAAATAAAATAAAACATCATTGAATGAAAAATTTATTAGTGAAGTGCATTGAAACTTTATATATATATATATATATATTATTTTATTTTAAAATTTTTTAAATGACATGATTATTGTAAATTTTTATTCTTGAAAGTTCATTTCACATTAAAAAAATTATTGCATGGATTTTTTTCTCAATCACATGTTTAGGGATATTCATAGGTTGGTTTATTAATTATGGTTAAAAGCATAAGGGATAATTATAGGATTTATGATTTGATAATTATTAACAATGTTTTTGCTAGTTTCAGATTATGGACTCACAAACACCACTTTTAAACCACCTAACCATGTTTTCACCCTCCAATTCTTATTCCTGAAGTAGTTGGACCTTCATTCTTTTTCATTAACATGTCAAAGATAATTCCTCTCTACACATTAAGAAGAAAAAAAACCAATGTTTGTTGTGAAAACAATACTAAAGTTGTAGTCCAATTTTAAGAATAGACAAAGTGCATGATTTTATAGAGTTGGGGCAGAGTAGAATAAATGGGGATGAAATAAAGCTTGCATTAACAACTACATTCACAACTTTTAAACCTCTTCCCAAGAATGTTACTAACTTTATCTTAACACTCATGTCAAAACTTACACAAAACGAGGTATTTTTTATATTTATATATTTTTGTCAATGATTTCTTCTTTAAATATGGGAGTGTTGTCAATTCATCTTACCAATATCTAAACTTAATGGACATAAATTTGCAATGTTGACACCATGTGTGGCAAATGACAAAAGAAAAAGACTTGGTGTTATAGCTAGAAAATAATACCTAGTAAATGTGGGAATGTTGGCCATTATTTCCTAAATTATGTGAAGTTAGCTCTTAGAGAGGCCATGTACTTGGATGCCAATGTGCCACCTACTTATTTGTCTAGTGAAATCATTGAATGCGTGGTAGCATTCAACAATGTAGTGAATCACACTAAAGTCCTACAACACACAACTCTATGCTCCATAATCACATTAATAGGTGAGACTTTATGGTATAGATGACTTCAAAGCTCTTGTGCATCATATGTAAAAGCTTGTTGACGTTTACAAATGTTCATTTGGATGAACGAGATATAATTGCACAAAGGGTACCTAAGGTTTTTGTTGACATTTTTTTATGCACCCTTCATTAAGAGGTATAGACCACAATTTGATGAATTTGAACTGGACCACATTGTTTTACCAATGGGAGGCACAACAAAATCAAATTTGCAAGACCATTTATTAATTTTGTAGTTGATGGTAACTTCAACCAAGGGGACACCACGAAAGTTTCTAGTATAAACAAAGGGCATACAATTTTCCTTCTAGTGGGGAAAAATATTGAATCAACTATTGTTTTGGAGTTTAAAGATGATGCCAAACTTAAGTAGCGTCCACTCCAATTATACAAAGCTAGAGTGAATAGCCATGCGTTGCAAGAATGTATGTTTTATAAGTATCATAATATGATACAAACCTCCATAATATCTACATGTAAAGTTAGGTTGGATTTAAGTATGAGTTGTCAAAAGCACCAAAATTTCATTATTCAATTTCAAGCACACAAAAGCTTTCATTGATTCGTTTTAAAAAAATTTCAATGCCAATAATCATCTTTGCTTGGGGTATTATTGTCAAATGGTAGGTACATACTACATGGAAAAAAAACATGGCACACTAGGGCAAATACATTATGCAATTACATGTTTTTTTTTCTTTAAACACAATATAATAGACTTGAATGACAAGTGATGGAACCCTAATATTGTACCAAAAGTCAATTTGTATAAGGTTTTATTAGCTTCCGTATTAATAAACATTTTATATAAAATAGAACATATTTGCATCTACATTTCATGCAAATTTCTAGAGAAAAATGTTAAAATAACCCTTTGCATTTACTACATCCTATCATACAACAACATTTATCATTCTATAGTGCATAAGGTAGCCAAAAGAAAAAGTTCATCACTTTCATGTTCACATTTGGATGCACAACTATTATTATTGCCTTGTTAATGGAATAAGAACAATTGTCATCCCTTGCAATATCATGCTTGCAATGATCCATGTACATATAATCAATCTTTGTTTGGTTGAAATCATTCATTTAGTCACATATTCTAAACTTAAAACCGTCCCTTGCAACATTACACCAAAATGTGATATATATTACTTCACATATCACTACATTTGTAATAATATATGGCATTAATGATAACATGAGTATGTAGTAAAATTGAATTTGTACTTTCTACAACTAGTAATATTTTTGGTCATAAATATTTATGCCATTCATCATGATTATATAGTTGGGAAAGACAATGATTTTAATTATTACAATTTATTAAAAAAAAGATTGGCATATGAAATGTAAACATGTGTTTAACCATAATAAAGTCACATGGACAATCTAACTAATCCTATTTATTAACCTAAGACTAATTAACCTAGAAGCTTAAACTAGAAGCCTAGGTAGGTAGGTAGGTAGGCTTAGGTAGATAATTAAATATGTTAAAGTAAGTAGGATCCTATTTAATTCATTAGTCATAAGTTGTTTTTATTAGTTCATTCCAAATGGTATTTTCATTTTGAATATTTCTAATGCATGTATTATGTGTAGATTATCATTTCATTTACTTATATAGTTTACAAAGTTGAACTTGTTGACAAAAGGTATGGGATAAATTTCATGAAAGGGAAACACTACAACATTGTTCCACATCTTTTGTCCCACACAAAAGTAACCTACCTATTTACCCATTTTCCTACTACTTATTATTCAACCTACTTAACTTAGTTTAAGCCTATGTAAAATATTAAATATGTAGATAGGTATAAATATGTAATTTTGTTAGCCTACCCTACCTTTATCCTATAACCTACCTACTTACATAGCCTTATTAACTCCTTATTTAACATAGGTTATGTAGGTAGGCTACATTTAATTATTACCTACTTGACCCACCTACCTAGATTACCTACTTAGGTAAGTAGGTAGGTGCGTAAGGCAAGCCCATCTTTGGGTGGTACTACTAAGAACATCACACCTTGATTTTTCTAGACCCATTGAACTTTGAAAAATCATAGGAAAATTTTCAATAAATATTTTCAAATTTAGAAAAAATTTCAAGAATGTAGCTCTAGTTATTTTCCTTGAACTTTTTGGTCAAGAATACATTTATTTGAAACATGATTTGAAACTTTTCTTGGGAAGTTTTTTCCTAAGGTAATTTGGAAGTCATTAAATTTTTAGATTCTATTATGAAATTAATTGAATAAGTATAATTGGTTTTGAATTTCCAAAGTTAAGACTATCACTTTCTAAAAAGACAATTTTAATTAGGAATACAAATTTTTAACAATTTACAAAAACATTTAATCAAAAATAAACTTCAAGCCATATAAAGTGCATGTAATTGATAAACATAAGAAAAAAATAATTTATAGTTGTGAAAACATTTAAAGTAAAAGGCTTAGAAAAATGATTTGGTCATTTTTGGTTTTTTAACCATTCTTTGTGGTGGTTCTTAGTAGTACCACCCAAGGATGGGTTCACCCAATAAATAGGTAATTTATGTTAGGTGGATAAGTAAACATAGGTAGGTAGCTTAAGCTAGATGATTAGGTATGTTAAGTAAGTAAGTAGGTAGGGAGGAAGGTAAGCATAAGTAGGTAGGTAGATAGCCTAGGCTAGGTAGGTAGGTATGTTAGGTAAATATGTAAGTAGGTGGGTAAGTAGGTAGCCTACATAAGTAGGTAGGTAAGCATAGGCATATATATAGGTAGCTTAAGCTAGGTAAGTAATTGCTAACATAAATAGGTAGGTATATAACTTAGGCTAGATAGTTATGTTAAGTAGGTTAATAGATTAGGCAAGTAAATGGGTAGGTTAGGTAGGTTGGGAGGCTAAGCAAGTAAGTATGTAAGTTTACCTACCTATTATTGGTGCCCAACTTATTCTTATATCCCTAGATGTGTACCCAAGTACATAATACATTCTTAATATATCACTAGTAAACCTTAATATACATATAGAGACTTTAGGTTCATGTCATCATTGTGACCAATATTTGGTTATATTTGTAACTTTAATGTGATATATAATGAGCTAGGTGAATGAAAAATCAATCACAATTCATCCACTTGGAAGGATTAGTTGCCATTAATAGCATCCCAAGTTATAAATGTGGCCAATGGAGGAAACAATTGTAGTCATGTAGTCATAATAATTATTACAAGGCGTTTTACATGTCACATATGACTACATGATTAAGTTTGGGCAGCAGTAATAAAATGGTCAAGTCATGAATACCATGTTTTGGCACAAGTGCAAATTTGTTACCATCAGGACATTAAAATCTTCCATGTTTAGATCATAAAATGTTTTACTTGTTGCAAATAAAAAATTGATTAAAAAAAAACCCAAGGTGTTGATTTGTTTAAATGGACCAAAATATTGTCCAAGGGGTATTTTTTTCTTATTTTAGAATGTAATGAACATGTAAAATACTAGCAATCACAAGAAAACTCTTCTTGCACAATGAAAAATTTATAGTCCAAAGCGAAAAGGTCAAGCCTCAAGGGCATACTAGTTAATGAATTTTCATGGAATTTAATTAAAGTGATGTTGTACAAATATATTTGTGAAGAAAAAATATTGTGAAGAGGTATTGGACATTATGTTTGGAAATGAAAATTTTGAAAAGGTTTCATCCAATTGGTGTCAACTATTATTATTTAGTAAGATGATAATAAATGCATCTTTTGAATATCTTATTGGTTAATTTACATACAAGAAAAAATCCCTAGGATGTAAGGGATGCAATGAAATGCACACTTTTTGTCCACCTACCAAAATACTTTTATTTTATATTCATTGGGGGCCACGATGTTTCATTGTATTTGTATAATATATACTAGTTTCTTTAGAAAATTGAGTTAAACATACAATAGTTGTATTAATATATAGTTTATCAATGATCATAAGGGAGAAAATTGGGTGTAAACATGATAACATGTGCCACACTTGCTTGCATTGGGGATTGTTTTTGGGGGAATATTTCTTTAAATATTTTTTAAAAAGTCTTCAAAAATATTTGAAATCTTTTTAATATTTTTATGTCAAGGTTTATGTAAAAGACTTCAAGATATATGAAAATTTCAAAAGTTTTGAAGTCTATTTATAAGTCTTTTTAGAGCTAAAAAACACACGTTGGTAAGTACAAAATCTTTAATCATATAATTTGGACTGAAATGAAATAAAATTAATACTTACAAAGTTTGCTCATTCAAATCTACTTAGAACTAGTTTCAGAATTAAAATCCAGCAATGAAAATATGATAAAAACACCAAAACGATAAATTTTGACTATGGAAACAAAAAAATTCCAGAATTCAAAATATATTTCTTTCATACTCCATTAAAGCTCCATGTTCTATAATGATACAATGGTCTTCATCTAATCCTCTTCTTCCAAGATATATTCCTTCACAAAAACATTCTTATGTTCTATTCAAATTCAAATGGTGATAAAAATTATATAATATAGCTAGTAATTCTTAAAATAGGAACTTAAGTAAATAGAAATATACTAACTAATTAATACATCAAGTAACTACTCCCTTAACATTACCCCACCCGTACCCTGAAACACATCCCAAAATTTTGGATAAAAAATGTGTTAAGAAAGTTAAATGTTTTGTTGTTTTTGATCTTGTGATTAAAAAATCTGATCTGTATGTACAATAATCTATTTTATTTGTATTACAGTCTGTTCTACATGTACTTCAAATTGAAGTATTGTCTGATTCTTTGTTGTATACAGAGTCTATTATTGCTCTTCTGATGCCTTTGTTGACAACTATATAGTTGTTTATTGATGGGTTGTTATTTGCTCTTGTGATTACAACTTTTTTGTCACTTGTAACTGTTGTTGTAATTATAAATCTAATGTGATTTCATTTTGACCCTGCTATTGTAGCTCCGATATAATTTGTAACTACTGATTTGATTACAAATTTGATGTAATTTGATTTTGATCCCATTGCTACAACTCTAACACAAGCTCAATCTAACCCTGTTGATTCTCCTAAATTATATGTTTTTCAAGTTGTATTTGCTCCCCTATTTCTGTGGTTGCAGATTCATACTCCTAAAAATTGACTTCTACTTATTCTAGAGTCTGTTTAGCAACCTCCTTCTAAGGGTTATCCTTTCTTCCTCTAAGATCTTTTAACTATTATGTTACTTTTGTACCTAATGGTCATGCCCCATCTATATCCCCTTTGTCTCCTTCCTCATCTGAAGTCTTTAGTTCTAGAGATAGAACTAAAGGTTCACATTCAAATGATGGCATAACTTGTTCCATTTAAGAAATCTTATGTCTATACAACCTTTCATTCCTTTCATACTTTTTGCAAACTTTCCCAATATCTTTTTAAACAATGTCCTGAACTACATCCCACCATAAGTTTGCATCTTTTTCCTCCATTGATAATGCTTGAACTTTACATGGAGCAAAGTACTATACTTTTTTATTTCACTATTTTCTCCAAAGACAATATCATAATTGAAGGGTTTTTTCTTCTGAGTTTCCTTTACAAGTTTGTTTAACTTTTCATTAAAGGCGATTTACTTTTGCAAATTTTTGTCCATCTATGCATGCTTCTGTTCAACTTGCCTTTGTTTGTCATTATTAACTTGATATGCATTGGCATTGTCCACTCTAAGCTCTTCCACCTCCTACTACTTCAAGATAATTTCCTCCATGTTCTTGTAGTTTCTCTAAAGTTTATTATGCTCTATACTTAAAATATCCTTTTTTACTTTTAGACCCTAGTGATTGGCATTTGTCTCCTTTAACAATGCCTTTAAGGAATCCCTTTCTATTATGATGTTTTCCAAATCCTTGTTTTATTTCTCCATGTTATTGATCTTCTATTTGGCTACCTAAAGTTCTGCCAATACCTGATTATTCTTAATGTTCTTATCTTGCAACTCTACTTTAAGCTTTTGTTCCTTCTCCAAAGCTCCCTGCAAATTTTCAATAGTTCTATCCTTCTCTTCTATAATCTGCTTGTTTTTTATCTCTAGATTAGAAAGTCTAAGCAAAATATTTGTGATATGTACAGTATATTCTACTACCTATTGAAACATAGTATAGCTATTCTTTGCTCATCCAATTCTGCTTCTATCCCTTGCACAAACCCTAGTGTATGAAACCTAGGAGTCTGACCCTTGGAATTTGCACCTAATGAACCTAGACTCTTGTGTGCAATCTAGACTTCTCCAAATACATTCATGCATGTTGTAAAACTTAGTCTTGAAAGCAACATACCTTCATTATTCTATGGTGATGGAACATATTATTGTACTTCTGGTGGATCCCAATCAAAATCATATACTTGTTCCTTTACTGATTGCTGAGCTTGAGACTCTAGCTCCTTCTTGGGCCATCTTTAATACTCTTGCCCATCTGACCTCTACTCCTACTTGGGAGAAATGGGTAGTCTCGAATCAAATTTAGGAGATATGGATTTCTCCTTCTCTCTTTGATTCTATAGTTATTATTTCTTCAATAATTCTACTACTTGTTGAAGATCAATATTTTTTTTTATTATAGTATCCTCATGTCTTCTTTGCCTCTTCTATAGAGTCTTTATCTCCTCATCATCATCAAACTTAGACATTAAAATTGTTCTTTTGGTTGTCCTAATCTCTGGCCATTTCTCCTTTTTAGGAGAGATGTGTGTAGGGTTTAGAGGCCTTTTGTTCATAATGAACTTCTCCCTCAAATTTTTTCTTTTTCTTTTGTCCTCGTGAAGTTGTTTTACCTATTTCTTCTTCTCATGTGATTCTGCTACTTCTAATGGAAACCACTTTTGAAACAAAACTTTTAAGGCTATGGTAGAATGGTATACATCCTTTTTTTGTTATCTTTTGGTTGTTCCCTCAATCATATTTTTCTAACACTTGTCCCATCTGATCAATTCTTTGACCAATTGAAAATACATGATTGCAACCCAATTAACACTCTCCATGATCTACTCTATAGATCATCATAGCAAACTTATTGTTAAAATATTGCACCTTATCCTTTTGGTAAATATTGTCAAAATGGCAACAATTTTATTAACATACTCTAACCTCATCTTTTCTACAACCCACCCTTCATTAGTGATGTAAGTGTTAGGGACTCTATTTGCTATATTTGCCAATGCTACTTTGGCATTAGACATTTCCACTTGATCTGCTTCTATCTTTCTTGTATGGAAAATTCTAAAAACTTTTGCCAAGACATGCTTGTCTATTATTTTCTACTCATCCCCCAACATAACCTTGATTTTATTATGTTCAAGATCCAATTTCCAATTGTTCAAAAATTCAACTAGAATGTTGTGGTGAGGTGTCTTCCACTCAATTTCAAACATACCTACTAATCTAATTCTGTTTGCCCAGGCTTTTTCTTCCTCTCCATAACTTGTCCAAAGCAAAATGTTCTTCAAATTGCTATTATGACTCTACTTTGTTGGAGTAAAGACATACCTAACCTCATCATCTTGATGAGTACGCATTTTCTTCCCATGCAAATTTGCAACCATCGCTTACCAACTTGTTTTCTTTGTGCACTTCTTATTGGGAGTATGAACTCTCTTTGGAATTTGCTCTTGAGTGTACTCCTCTTGATGTAATGGCAATTGTTGTTGTTGTTGCAAATCATCCTTCTACTAGTCTTCCGCAGAATCTGAAATAGAAATGGGACCGACTTGTTCACAAGAACTTACCTATCTTTTGGGCTTTCTAAAGTTATATCTCCTCAATGTTTCTTTATAATCTCTCTCATTTTTTCTAATTGCTTCAAAATCCCTCTCAAAGTTAGATATCGGAGAGGTTTTCTGAGAAGAAGAATAATAATAAACTAGAGAAGGAAAAGGTGGACCTCTTTCTAGAGACCTAAATTGCAAAGGCAAAATGTTTACAAATTTTTGCTGCTCTTTCAATCTCTCTTGCTCCCCTTTCAACTTTTGCAACTTCTTTTTAAACTGTACTTGTAATTTCTCCACAAAACTTTTTTTGGTACTCATTTTGGAGACAAAAAACAATTGAAACATGCTTGTAGAAAACGAAAACAAAAAGTCATTATGGTGATTGTTACTTTCTAAAACGTTATCACCTCTTTTCATGAAGTGATGTTTCACTTTTTGTTTTAGGGCCAACATTTTAATGATTTGTACTTTTTAAAGATTATTTGACATATGTCACCTCCTGGTTAAATTCATACTAACACCGACATGGGTTATAATTAATACATGCTAAACAAATAATTATGTGGATGTAGCATTGGGTGATTCTGATGACATTCCTAAATTTGATGATAGAATATAATGTACATTATACATTCCTTCTGGCCTATGCTAAGTCATCAGATCAACAGAATCTTGTTCTGACATTAGTGATTTATTTACCCCATAATCCAATAAATGTGAAATTGTATAACCATGGTTTAGGTATTTGTCCATGACCTACTGGCTTATTAGATTTACTAAGGCTTTTTCTGATACTATTATCCAATTAGTGCCAATGGTCTTTATTTCTCTGTGATCTTTTGAATATTCATCAAATGTTTCTTCCATGTGGTTTTCATCTATGGACTATAAAGACTTTTAATCCTCTAAACTCTAAATCCCCTTCAATGTCTAATCCACATATGTATATGGTTTTAATTTATTAACATTGACCAATATTGGATTTGGTTCAAAATTGTTAATAGAAACAAGAAAAATAATATTATTGGGTAAACAATATTGTACCCTTAGTGGACCAAACCATCTTTTCTTGAATTTTTCTAGATGTTTCTCCCTTTGGGAAACCATAAGACATAATGTCCAAATTGGAACTCTTTACTAGTATTTTTTTATCAATAGAAATTTGTTCCATTGGTTGGCTCCAACATTGTTATGAGCTTCCAATCTATTTTCCTATAGCTTTTTTAATTCTGTAATTTTGGCTGTTAACACTTTGGTTAATTTTACATCTTTTTGGTCCCCACTAATAGTCGACATAACATATTTTATTGGCATTAGAGGATGCAAACCATAGATTAACTAGTAGAATGTATAACCTGTTACCACCTTGTAAGCAATCTTATATGAAAACAAAAATGTAGACAGCTGTTCATCCTAGTCTATTCTTTTATCATTAACCAACTTGGTCAATAGTTTACCAATGACTTTGTTAGTAGATTCTATTTGTCCATTTCCCTATGGATAATATGTAGTAAAACTAACATGCTTCAACAGAAATTGTTCTGTCAGATGTTTTATTATAACATTGATGAAATGTATTCCTTGATCTATAACTATGGTCAACGAATATCCAAATCTATTCAAAATATATTCATACAAAAATTTGACTACTACAGTATTGGTTATGAGTGCCTTTGCCTCTACCCACTTGGTTGCATAATCTATATGTATTTGTTTCCTATTAATATTCCTATTGGTTTGATTGGACTTATAAAATCTAGACCCCAGTTCATAAAGGATTCTTCTAGAAGTGTTGTTACCAACTTGGCTAAACTTTTTGTTTTGAGTCCTGCAATTTTCTGACAACTATCACAACTTTTGCAAAAGTCATGAGTACCCTTGAATAAAGTTGGCCACCAATGTCCTACATCTAAAATTTTCTTTACAATAATATTTATAGCAAAATGTCTTCCAACCACTCCTTCATGTAGCTCCTTCAAAACAATTTGTGCTTTTGAGGTGGTTAAACATCTACGCATTTTGTTGTCTTGTCCGACTTTGTACATAATTCCCCTTTTAAAGTGAAAAGTTCTGCCTTGTTGGCCAACTTCTGTTTTTGAATTAGGTTCAAAGTTTCTGGCATCTGACCTGTCTCTAAATAGGTTTTTACTTCCTTCAGCCATGTAAGTTCTACATAAAATAATGATGCATACACAATCTAATTTGGGACACCCAATGGTTTTAAATTGTCTGGCAATTTAAATAAAACATCAACAACTACATGGTTTTTACTAGGTTTGTAAATTACTGTGAACTCATGCTCCAAGAATAACAGCAACCAAATTGTTATCCTTTTTGACACTTGTGGTTTGTTGACCAAGTACACTAAAGCCTTATGGTCTACATAAAAAAAAAAATTGTTTCCCAATAAAAAATATTTGAACTTATGTAAAGCATAAACCATTACTAAAGCTTCTATTTCTATAATAGCATAATTATGTTCTGCCTTATTGAGTAGTCTAGAAGTATATACTATAAGCTGGTCATACTTACTAGGTGGATTCTATGCCAACATTGCACCTATGCCAACAATGATGCATTTGTGTGCACATGAAACTCTAACTGCCAATTTGGAGGCATTAGAATCGATGCTTCCATGTATTTCAACTTGATTTGATCCCAAATTTCTTGACATCATGTGCTCCAAATAATGGGTTCTATTTTCCTCATTAACTTGGTGATTAATGCCATGATAAAGAAAAATTAGTTCTTGATAAAACATCTATAAAACTAAACCATACCATTAAAAACCTAAATCTGTTGTGGATTGGTAGGTATTGGCATGTTCACTATTACCTAAACCTTTTTGGGGTTTGGTATTTTTCTTTCCTTATAAATTATGAACCTTAAAATTAGTCTTGAAAATACCATAAAGGCACATTTCTCTAAGTTAAGACTAATTCTATATTCTTTACACTTCTAAAAACAAAGTGTGAGCTTCATCAAATGACTTTCTATATCATTATAAACTGTGAATCATCCAAAAATATCTTCATGAACTAGTCTAAATACTCTTTGAAGGTTCTGCTAACTACTTTTTAGAAAGTTGGTGGCCTATTTTTGACATTAAATGGCATCACCATCCAAACAAAAGCTCCCAAATCTATTACAAAAGTTGTTTTGTATCTATTCTTAGGGCTATGGAAATGTGATGGTATTTTAAATATTCATCTAGAAATGAATAGGCTTCATACCTTGTTACAGTGTTCAGTACCTCATTAGAAAATGGCAAAGGATAAGAATCTTTTTTGGTTGCCTTATTGAGCTTCCTAGAATCCCCACAAATTCTCAATTTACCATTCTTCTTAGGCACTACCATTATGGGTGATAACCATGTAGTCTTTTCTACAGTTGAATAAATCCAGGTATTAACAATTTATCAATGTCATGTTTGATAGTTAAAACATAATTAGGGTTCAATCTATACTTTGTTTGATTTGTTGGTGGAATTGAAGTATCTAACTCAATTCTATGTTGAGCCAATTCTGGAGGTATGCTTTTCAAATCTTTGTAAGTCTAGGTAAACACATCCTTGAACTCCTTAAGTAGCATCTAAAGTTCTTTAGTCTTCTCCTTTGTCAATTGTGAATTAACCTTGATGTATTATGGATTTGCCTCTATGTCAAGATTTAGTTTAACAAGCTATTATTCTTTAATCAAAGTCCAACTTGCTATTTGAAGATTTTGTACCTGTATTTTTGCTGGTGTTTCATCCATTTGAATATCATCTTGGTTATGATGTTAATAGGTTTTTGGATAAACCTTATTTTCCAATGAAACTTCTGGTCTGACATAATTTTTTTTTGATTTCACTATTGAAGGTTCCATTTTTGCAGTTGTTTGATCTAATGTCCCTTGCTTTGGATTAGATTCCTTAGTGCTTTTGATTTTTAACATTCTAACATTCAACAATGAAATTGTTTTTTCTAAAATGTAATTGTGCCAATTGAGAATACTTTTGGTTTTGTTTCAACGATCAAATCTTCCTCTTCATCTATTAACCTTTCCATCAAGTCATAATAAACAAGTAATTGGGACCTTCTAGTTTCTACTCCCAATTTCATGTTAACTAATATTGTTCTGACTATTCCATTACCTTGAACAATAATGACATTGTTACCCTAGTCATATGTAACCTTTACACCTTTGAACCAAGGTCTTCTTAGCAACATAAAATAACTAGAATCTACCACATTGTTTTTTAGAATAATAAATGTGGCTATATATGGAATACCATGTATGTGAATTTTCAAATTTCTAATGATTCCTAAAGGTATGGTCATACTCTAATCTACCATGCTAAAGTGGTATGGAGCTAGCCTTGGTTTGGGTAAACTTAAATTTTTTGTTATAATGTTCACATTTGCCTTTCCATCTATCAAAACATCCTCAAGAAGATTCTTCCCAACTTGTACTTGGATAACTACCATCAGGTTATTTACCTCTATAGTTGATGTGTTTAGTTTAGAATGTGTCCCAACCACTGTGGCTACACTAGGCTCTAATATCTACTTAGTAACTATATTAGGTTTTTCTAGCTTTAGTTTCTACCACATATACTTTTTAATATTCGGTGCTATTTTTAGCAATTGACCTAACCTCAAAGTATAGGTAGTTTCTAACATTTATTTACTGATATCTTGGAATATTTGTTCCATAGACATAATTCTGTTGATAGGATTAATAAACAAACTTTGTGATATAATTGGTTTTGTGGACACCTCATATTTTGGCAATCCCGCTCAAATTGTATTCCACTATGCTTTTTCGTTTGGAATCAAATTTTGTGGTGGGTTTTCTGCTTGCATCTCTTGTATAGCCTTGATAAAAGATTGTTATAGTCTTTGTTCTTTTTCACAGTCAACAACGGACTTCTTCTTGATTGACTTTCTATCTTTAAACACATGTTTTTCAGTAACCTTGTTCTTGGTGATGGCCATATTCACATCCACCATATGGACCAAAGGATTTAAAAACCTTGGGTTCTACCACAACTTGTTTATCTATTGGTTTCATTCCTTTGTTCTTACACATATTCTGCATATAATTGTACTTAGGATAATCTATGATCTTATGTTTAGTGTCATCACAAATATGACAAGAATACCTCACAGGCCTTTGTACTTTTATCTGTTGAATAGTAACCTCAGAGACTACAGGAACATGGTTTTCCTTTTTTTTGACTCTATAGGTTTCAACATCTTGTGACAATTTGTACAATACATTCCTATTTTTCTTGGGACTATTTGAGGTTTTAAAGCTAATACTATCTTATTACTCTATGGTATTGATAGATTGCTTATGGCCTCTATGTCAAAAATTCCTTCTTCGCAAACCAAAACTACTTCTTTATGTTGTTACAAAATTTCTCTCTTCATACTTGTTGTTGCTACACGGAGATATGGTTGTAATCTAGATTTGAAAATAATAGTTAAGAAACTATTTATTGTCTTGTGTTGAAAACTATTGGCCAACTTCAATAACCTCTCATAATAGACTTTCATTCTTTCATTCTTTCATTTTTCTCTTGTTCATGTTTTTCAACTACAGGTAAACTTGTTCATCATTCTGAACTTCTTTGTACCTTTTACAAAAAGTTAATTGCAATTTTACAAAAGTACAATTTGGGTAATCTCCCATGTAATTGTTACACCAATTAAGACACAATATCTCTAAAGGTAAAACTAAATAGATTAATAATTTTTGCATCATTTGTTTCATTATTTGCTTTAATGGTAGCTTTAAATACTCTGACATGAGCATTTGGGTCAAAATTTTTGACATACTTTGGATAGTTAAGTGGCCAACAATAAGGTCTATTTAGTGGTAATGGTGGCATGCTTGGATTCACCATTGGTAATCCAAAATATCCTAGAGGTCCTAGAGGTCTTGGAGGATCTAATCCGCTTCCTTTTAAATTTAATGGTTGACTAACAAAAATTGTGTTCACCTTTTGAGGTATATCTTCATGCAAACCCACAAATTTGTTCCCCTTGGAGTTTGTGGTTTGGATCTAACACCATCAAGAGTATAAACTGGTGTTGATACAAATGGAGCTTCAATAACTGTACTTATAAACTAAGGCATTGCCATAAAATATAATGGCATAGATTTTACTGGTTCCATTCTGAAATTTGAAGTTCCTACATAGGTAAGTCCAATATGATTTTGAGATAATAGATTTGGTATAGGAGCTACATAAATAGGTACATCTACCATAGTCTGAGCTCTCATTTCCATTTTGTTTTCTCTCTAGACTTATTCTTTGAGTTTATTTGGAATTCTGAATTTCTCATGGTACAGATCCTCTAATTCAATATGTCCATGCTTCCCTACTTTTGCAGGTTTCAAATTCAAATTTTGGAAATGTTCAATAATCCTTGCTTCACATTATCTTCAATAAATGTACATTCATTGATTTGATGTCCAATTTAATGGCAATATGTGTAATGTGGAAAATTTGGTCTTGGAATTCTATTCACACTATGAATCCCTCTACTTCAATCCATTATAACTCCTTTAATTATGCTTCCATTCTACTGATTAAATCTGGGTTCATTGTACTTCATTCCTAATTATCTCGATAATAAGGAGGTGAAGTAGATTTGTACCTTAATACTATTTCCTCCCTTTCTGACATGTTGAGTCTTTATTCTTCTTTTTGAATTAGAGCATTAGAGGTATGTTACTACATTAGATTTATTGATTCCAACACAACTTTCTGTTGAGGTTCAAATTTTCAACTCCTTTATTTAAACTTAACCTATGAATTTGCATTTTCAATCTGACGTTCTTCCTTCTTGGAATTTTGTAACAAATTGCTAGTGCACCTCAGTGCTTCACTAGTTTGCATTTCACGAAGAATAATCAGTGTTGCTTGCATTTTTTGGCTTGTAGGTCTCTCTTCTATCCATAGATGTCTCTATTCTATCTAAGAAAGTCTTCTAGGTGTTTCAAACTACTCATCTACTTGATTAACATTCAAATTGTTGCTAATGATAGCGCCATTTTCCACTTGTTCATGTCATACAACTTGATCTAATTGTCTCCTTAGACTTCTAGTTACAATTTTATTTTCCATTTTTCCACATCTTAATTTAAATCTGAACAAACTTTTTCATTAAAACAAAATCTTCACAATTAGCTACTCTACTTATATCTACTTCTTAAACAAAAAAATTATGATTAAGATTTGAAAAAAAGATGTAGAAAATGAAATTGAAGTTCACTATTTATTTATAGAAACAAAAATTTCAACAACAAGATATAACAACATTTTAAAATTCACTTTGAATTTAGACCCTAAGATGGTTGCCAAATGGTAAATACAAAATCTTTAATCCTATATTTTGGTCTAAAATTTGGATTAAAATGCAATAAAACTAATACTAACAAAGTCTACTCATTTAGATCTACTTAGAACTAGTTTCAGAATTAAAATCCAGTAATGAAAGTATGATAAAAACATCAAAACAACAAACTCTAACTATGGAAACAAAGCTTTTCCAAAATTCAAAGTATATTTCTCTCATATTCCATTAAAGCTGCATGTTCTACAATGATACAATGGTCCTCATTTCTTCCTCTTCTTCCAAGATATATTCCTCCACAAAAATAGTCCTATGTTCTATTCAAATTCAAATGGTGATAAAAACTATGTAATCTAGTTAGTAATTCTTAAAAAAATATCTTAAGTAAATAGAAATATACTAATAATTACCACAAGTAATTGTTCCCTTAACACACGTATAATGTTTAATGAGTGCTTTTGAAAGCTTTTCATTCATTGGATATTCTTTAGATTAATTCAAATGCTCCAATGATATATTATAAACCTTACTATATAAAAATATATATACTTTCAACACCAAATGAAAATTTCATTTTTAAACATGAAAAACTAAGCACCTATTACACTTGATGTGGCTCATGTTAATCTAACTATACCCAATTGTGATTTTGGTAAATTTTAGTACTTGTTGGTACTCCAAAATACCTAAAATGCATGTCAAAATTTGGTCCATTCAAGCAAACTAATACCTTACCAATCAATGTTTTGTTTATTATTACTCTAGTTCTTGTAATTTTGGATCCAATTACTAGTCTATATATAGGTCCCTTCTACATAGTAAATGGTTGTTTAAATCTTTAATTTGTGTTTTTTGCTATATTCAAAATAATGCTTGCACACCAATTGCAACATGATAAATTATATTTAGGTTTCGACATGGTTGGATGTACTAAAATGAAATAATGTGAGCTTTTAGATTTTTCTATTGTAGAATGGAATTTAAGTTTTTGAACCTAAACTTGAAGTTAGGTCTTTCAAACATTCAAATGATGATGTTAGGTTGGGAGATGACATGAAATGCCAAAACACAATATCAAAGTGAATATGATTAATCATCTATAATAGGTGCGAAAAGATCATGGCCCAAAATTTAACTAATTATTGGCCATGCACAATTCATAAAAACTAAAGTCACCTCCATGATGACTTGTCTTAGATCCAAGAATTTGCATTTGTTATAGATCAAAGAATCTTGTCTTGTCATAAATCCAAGAATGTGCAAAACATTGCAAAAGTAATTCAACTTATTTATTTTGAATAAACCATTGGAGGAACATTAAAAAAAGTTGGGCTCAAAGTCAAACATTGTAGCCACAAAGCATTGTAGAACTTGAACCTTCCAATTACGACATGTCATTCTTCTTATTAGAAACAAAAATTTAAAAAATCCAACAACCTATGAATTGATGGTGGCTAGGTTGCTTTTCTTGCACTCCTTTTTGCATAGATATCATATTTAAAATCTATTCCATGTGGTATTCATCCCAAGGAAAATATTACAAACCACTTACCATAAAATCAATTATTTTAAGTGTGAAATTTTATTACTTGAAGAAGAACTTAACTCTTGATGAAATTATCTTAACATGTTTCAACCCAACCAGAGAAATTTTGAGAAAATCCATTGAGAAACTTTCATTGTCAATGATAGAAATGCAATACAACTTGGGAAATTAAAGTCCAATAGCAAAGGAAATTGAAGGAATCCAAATACAAAAGGAAGATCAAACAATTTCAATTTTCTACTTGTCATTGCCACAAATTTGAAAAAATTGCACAATTAGCATAATCACCAAGGGAGGCAATAAAAGGATCTTGCAACATGGGAGTGATGTCTTGCTTCTTTTCATTAGTCAATTGATGAGAAGAACTTGCATCTTGTGTTCTTCTTGTTGCCTACCACTTTTTTCTTCTTCATTATTTTGTGCTACTCTTGTTGAGGTTTGCACCATGATAAGGAAAATGTTAAACAAAGGTGTTAATTACGAGTTACTAATGGTAGACTCAAGCATGTTCTCCCTTGTTGGAGTTTTTGACAACTAATGTGAACTTGGTTGAATTGATTGAAAGCTTTCAATCAAAGGCAAATACAACATTTTGTGAGAGCCCTTCCTCTAAAAAAAATCCCTTGATCATTATAATATAGTTGTTTGATTAAGGAGGATGGAGTTAGGGTTTAAACCTAAAGCATACAACTTTTGCTTGTTGAAAGAACATCACAATAGATCAAATCTTTGATTTAATGTTATGAAAAAGGTTTTTGGATAAACCCATGAACACAAAGTAAGAATTAGGGTTTGCCAAGCTTCTGCCATGTATATGCTTTTTTTGGTCACATTTAAAAAAAAAAGCTTCTCTTGCAAAACTATTTCACAAAAAAATGGGTAAATTATATGTGAAAATCAAGAAGACAATTGATTACAAATGTGAGTTTTGTTATTGAGATTCAACTAGTTCAAATCACAAGCATTAATGGACAATTTATGTACCATTTCTCTCAAGGATGGCAAAGGGTTATTATGCTTGCCCATAGAGCCCTATCTAATTGTTAGCAACAACAAAAAAAACCTGCTAACTTTTACAATGCAATCAAAACTTGTGAAAAGAATGGAGCCATTTTCTTGAACACAATCCAAGCACAAATAACAGAATAATAAAGATTTGATAGTTGAGGAGGATAAAAAACATTGTACCTCATCTTTAGTTTTTAAAAATGTCTATGATGTCTTGGCCCATACCTTGAATTTGATTTCACCTTCCTTAAGCTTTCTAAATCTCAAATCACAAATGAGGATTCCAATTCATAACAATTGTAAATAGATAGCTGTTTCAAATTCATTATTATTAGTGTGGCATGTGCCATTGGCCCTAGTGTTACCGCGCTTTCAACCGATTTTTCCTTCCAAAACCTGGTTTTTTGGAATTTATTTGAATTTTCAATGGTAGAAATCACTTAAAAATCAATATCTCCCTCATTTTGAATCCAAATCTTAGCAAATAAATTCCATTAAATCCAGCTCATCAAGATCTTTCCAACAACACCAAAGGCACATTCCAATTCCTCCGAAATTTTCAGCTACCATTTAATTTAATTGTCAATGAAGAAATCATTCAATATTCAAGAACTTCTACACCACAAGTCCAAACGCCATGAAACCAAGCCCATGCACCCCTCCTCCTTCAAAGCTTTCCAAAGAGACCAAGAACATGATTTGAAGCATCCTGGTTCGGTGGATCTCATAAATACAAACAAAACAAAACAAACAAACTACCTTCCTTCATAGGTAGATTACAACTAGTTGATATTAGGTTAACAACTTTGACATCTTTGGTCATCCCACATGTTGACTATTGTAATAGCCCAAATCGAAGATCAAATATTCTTCAAGCTTCTTCTTGTGCTTCTTCTTCCCTAAAACCAAAAAACAAAAAAAACAAAACAAACAAATGCTGAAACAAATTATTTGAAGCAACCCAAGTGTAAAAATGAAGAGAAAAAACATGAAAATGCACCTCAAAAACTTTCAAAAGCTCAGATTTCCTCATGCTTTCCAAAGAAGCATATTACATGTAGCATCCACATTGTAACAAAAAAGTTGTGTCCAAAAGCATTAAACATGTCTTCCTATTTTTACTTGTAATTTAAAATGATAAAATTTGAGTTTTGTGCTTTGCATAGAGCATTACATTCCTTTGCATAATAGGAATCTGGATTATCGTAATCAACAGTATAGGGGAGGAAGGTTGCTCATCAGAATGTAGACAACATTGGAACGGGGCTTGCCTGGGTTGTGTGGAATCTCCAATGGTGGCGCATAAAACAAGAGGAAAGCACCAGACAAAGCTTGATGGAAGGTATTTAGCATCTCACTTACAATATACCTATTATGTTCCCCAATTCCAAATGCTTCAAAAATATTGATTTGCCAATACATATCCTTCCACTTGTCATCATAAAACAACTATTTAGAAGCCTTACACTTTGTCATGATTCATCTACCTCAAACCTGGTTTGATCAAATAGAAGTTGGGCCATTTGGAAACTTATCATCCCAAGGGTCCTCAAGTTTCTATTACTCCAAGAACTTTGATCATATGTTTTTGCATTGCTAAACTGTAAAGAGGGATGGCATTTGACCAATTAGTGAAGATATGGCTTGCCCCCATAATGATTGCTCTCTTGGAGGCCTTGTAAAGTAATGAACCTCAATTGACTCTTGGGGATTTGAGTCTTATTCCAAAGTGATGTCTCAATAATTACACAACAATTTCATGTGGGTGATTTTGCCTACTCTATTTTTGTTCTCCTCTTGGCCCTTGGGAGTTGAGACACAGGATGCTGCATTACAAATTGTTGGGTTGGTTTTTCCAACTTTAATCTTTTGTTTTCTCCTTAGGAGTTGGTGCAAAGAAACATTGTGTTTTGAAATTTGCAACTTCTATCTTGTGTTTTTTCCTTAGGAGTTAGGAGTTGGCACAAAGAAACATTTTACCCAGAGTGGATCCATGACCTTATTTATGCTGGCAAAATCATGGGCACATGGAGAACAACCATAAGAATGGTTGAACAAAAAGAATGGTGGAACAATAACCCAAGCTTTTAGATCACAACTGGCATTTGGACCCATGTCGATAACCCATCCTGGACCCTGGCTGATAACCAGAGGCAACCAGGATCTGGCCTGATATTCAATGCTCATAAGCTGCCAAGATGAATGTAGAATCTTACATAGACCCTTATCATCTAGCATGTCCCTATGTACTAAGTAGTGAGTCTTGACAAGATGAGAACCCTACTAGGTCTTGTACCACTTTTGATCAGGATGTAACACTACTTGTCTCCTCCTTCCTCTTTCATAGTTCATCTCAGGAGGTTATATGTCCTTTGAACCCTATGGTGCCTTTTTTCATTTCATTTTGGGTTTGAATTTCATTTTTCCAGGACAAAATGGCCAATGGGTAGGTATATGATTTTTTGCTTCAAGTTCATCTCCCATGGATGTACACACGTTTTTTAATTTCATATTTTACATTGTCAAATACTGGGTGATTCTCAAATTAAGTGTTGCAAACCCAAGCCTTATGCATAACACAATGGGTTTTATTTCAATCTGTAGCAATTAATTGGTAACTAAATAACAAGTAGATTGATATAGGTATTAAAGTGGGTCTTATATGTTGAAAATCTGGTTATGAGACACTATATTTTCAATGAGGAGGTGACCCATTTGAGAAAGACCTTGGCCCACTCAATATAACCAAAAACAAAAGATCTGGCTAACATAGATCAAAATCAGTGTTGGGCGTTTCTATTATTTTCAACATAAGTTCTAGTTTCCAGTTTGCAATTAAATAGGGGCAAGACTTTGAATCTACATGGGTTTTATTTTAATTTTTTTGGGGGTTAAAAATTGGATGCAGTTCAGGTCCAGGTTCTCCAATTGGGAAAGGAACTGCTGATTCTTACCCTCCAAAGTGCGCACCTCCTCAACACTGATCAAGATGCAACTCTACATTCCAAACCATCCGTATGCCAAGAATGGGTCTTTATTGGATACCAAGCCTCAAACGGCCAAATTTGAAAGCCACAAGGAATCAACGACAGAGGTTAAGAATGCAAGAATTTTGAACAAAGGAATACGGAGAGGAGACAGGTCTAGGAAGAGGGGAAAAAAACCACCCAAAAGCTGACATTGATTTCTTTTTAAAAATTCACGAAACTTCAAACGGAAAAAATGACTGGATCCATGAAGGATCGTTCATGCGCAGAAAAATAGACCCTGTCGGACACAATGACTGTGTCAATATTCTTAGCAATAAATTGGTAACTAAATTGCCTGCAGCCATCCATCCATTCTGCTAGTGCTCTGGGCAGATCTGCTCCAGTTTCTGCTACTTCTAGTGAATTGGTTTTTTTCACCCTTTACATTTCAGCTTGATTCAAAAGGAACTAAATAAGAATACCTGCAAAAGATGTTGGGAATTTTCACCAAAACATTCTATTTTTCTAATGGCTTACACTGATGTGAAACTGAGGAGGAAAACACTGGAATTGTGGAGAAAATACTGGAATTGTCTGTACCTTTCATCTACAATTTTCCTCTGATCAAATTGATGTACCACAAGAAACAAACAGCTTCCTTCTTCTTTGGATGAGCTTCTAGTATGTTCCACAAGAGCTGTTCAGTGTTGGTTTGTTTTCATCTACAATATTTTCCTCTTAATAAATTAAGATCTACTAGAGGCTTCCTTCCTCTCTTTACCCCTTCCACCAAAAGGAAATAAAAAAAGATCTCTGGGAATGGGTCAAACTTCCACAGCTACAGTTTTGAAGGCACCATAAGACAATTATGTTGAGGAGTCCCAAGATGCAAGAAATCTCAACTTTGGCTGTTGAATTTGGTCTTGTGTATGTAATGTATTTTTTTACTTTTAAAAAAATACAACTAGACTGTGATCTGTTGTTATTTTGTCATCATTTGTGCACTTAAAAATGATTTCTTAGCCCGGATGACAGAGTTCTATGTGGAGATTCTCAAATTTGCATTGGCCTGCATGGACTACCTTTGAGAGTGTTGGATTTGCGACAAAGGATTGTAGAGTGTTTGAAGATTGAAGACTATTTGAAATGTGGAATCTCTCTTTATGGTACATAGCTATGTTAAAGCCATACAAAGACAAGGAGGGCGGTGGAGCCTTACCCAAGAAATCATATTGGCATCTGGACCCACAAGAAGAAGTTTGCAAAAGTTCAATTCTCAAACTACACCCCCCAATACTCAAAAACAAAATTGATCACAACCAAGTTTGTGAAAAGTAGGCTAGATTTATCCAAAATCTAGCCTACTTTTAAACACTCTTAAACAATAACATTGGTCATGAGTTTGGGGGCCAAAAAAAGGGCAGAGACAAGTTCACAAAGTGCATCGATTCCTCTAATAAGTTTCTCTCCATTCACAATCCAGTTTTTTTTTTTTTTTTTTTTTTTTTTTTTTTTTTTTTTTTTTTTTTTTTTTTTACTAAACAAAATTTTTTGTGAAAATATGTTACAAATATTTTTGTTTTTCAGATCAAATTGAGTTAAAAATAAATTCTACCATAAGTTTCGCAAAAAAAAGTTTTTAGTTTGAAAAAATTGTTCTCAATTTAAATAACTTGTGACGTGAATATAAATTAAATAAATAAATATTGTATTTCTCAATCAATATTGATTTTATAATTATCTATTACATTGACATCTCTACTATTTTCAAGAAAAATAAAGCCAATACAGTAATGATCTGTTGATTAAAAATAATA